>Ga0210057_1006591_pt1 | contig 14375 bp, 19 predicted proteins | sample CryGeyCG2114_010_2_FD_183968 | JGI IMG/M metagenome (GOLD analysis project Ga0210057, IMG submission 183968) | Groundwater microbial communities from aquifer - Crystal Geyser CG10_big_fil_rev_8/21/14_0.10 (SPAdes) (version 2) | ecosystem: Environmental > Aquatic > Deep subsurface > Groundwater ... | reverse complement strand
ATATTCATCGACGAGCTCAAAGTATTAATCTTTGAGCTATAGCAAATGAGATTAATTTTCGTACATTTGATCTCATTTGCTGAATAGTGAACGAAATTCAAAATGTACGAATACTTATTTCGTTCACTATAAATTGAAAAAACCTATTTTTGCAAAGTTATCTTCTTATAACCCATGTTCTCCTGCATCATCTGGATGAACTCCTCAACCTGAGGTGTCATGCTGGAAATTATATCTGTTGGACCGACTTGTTTTGGCATGACTCTAACCCTGCCGATGAAGGATAAGATAAATGTTGTTAAATCATAGATTCCCATTGAAAGTGTGTATGCTAAGATAATGATTGAGATGAGATTTAGATTCAAAACAGGGTGAATTTGCAGAAACTTGTCAGCAATTGGTATTAGCATTGTTAAACGAGTCCATAACACACTCTGAAATAAATAGAACAAAACAGAACCTATAAAATATGCAGAAGCCCAGATTCCTTTATAGTATCTTACATTTGTGTAATATTCAACAATTTCAATATTTTCTAGATTGAATTCAATTAATGCTTTAGGGAATTTTCTTAAAAGGATTAGACGTTTTGTTGTAATAACAACGTGGTACATGCCAATATTATATTTGAACTTTATTTCCTCGTCTTGTGTTAAGAATTTACCATATCTTGCGAATAATTCTACAAACTCTTTAGATTCTTCGAATGATTTTTCTTTAACTAATGTTTGAGTAAGATATTTCTCAACAGTTTTTTGCTCCCAGCCAGCATCTAACAGCTGCTCTCTTATTTCATCTATACTAAACCCTTTAGAATGCTGCTGTTTTATGTAATTAATTAAACGCAATGTTACATCAACGTCGATAGTGGATCACCTTTATGATATTTTTATTTTATAGGTATTTAAGCTTTTATGTTCTATTTTGCTTTTCATGAAATTTTCTAATAATCTTGACATATTATATCCTTGTTCATTGCAATAAGTTCTAAACTTTTTCAATGTTTTTGCATCTATAGTGAAGTTGGCTCTTTCTTTGTAAGTGATTTTTCTTAAACGTCTTGTTCTATCATATTCTTCTAGGGCATTGAATACTTCAATGTATTCCTTATGGATTTTTCTGAAGGTTCTGATAAATTTACTCTCTAACATTGGAAATCACTCTTTCTATTTGTCTTATACTTGCAATGTTTTTTTTTGCAATATTCACAACTGCTTTGTTTATTCTTTCAGGAATGAATTTTATGTTATTCATCTCCATAATAGTCATTATTATTCCTGCAGTTGTTCTTTTATTTCCATCTTCAAAGACGTGGTCAATTAATATTGCTCTGCTTAATATTGCAGCAGTTTTGAGCCAATTCTTTGATATGTGAGTTTGTGATATTGCAAAATCCAGGCTGGATCCATTGTTGATTTTGCCACTATGAAATGCTTTGTTTATCTCTATAATGTCTTTTTTGCTTAACATTTTGTACTCACCCACAAATATGAATATTATTTGTTGTGGCTTCGAAATATTTAACCATACTTAATAGATCTCTCTTGGTATGGTTAAGTATATACACATTAATGTGTATAAATATATAAAACTTTTGGTGGTTTTTTGTAAAATCTAAGAATCAACTATTCATCTCATCAAGAATTGCTTTTGCAAGTTCAGGTGTTGCAGCTGCGATTATTTTGTACTTCTTTTTCTGATCAAACTCTTGATCTTTTATATCATTACTATTAAAATCTATAATCCTGCCTCCTGCTTCTTTTATCAATAAATATCCTGCACTAAGCTCTTCTACTTTTGCGCCAGGATTAACAAAAGCATCAACAATCCCAGCAGAAAGAGAAGCAAGATGATAACCTGTTGAACCAAAATCCTTTATCCATGCTTTTGTAATTAGTTTTTGAATCTGCTTCATTTCCATGTTTCTTGCCTGAAGACTGTCGAATCTTATCTTAAGCCGGTCTGTAAATTCTTTTTCTGTTGTTACAGTGAGTTTTTCAAAATCTTTTCCAGGTTCTTTCATGTAACAGCCTTTATCACGGATTGCATAAAACAAATGGCCTGTAGTATGAACTCTTATCACTGCAACAAGAGCATCCTTGAATTTTGGAGAAATGCTGTCAAAGGCGCATAAGATAGTACAGTATGGCTGCATTCCTTTTCCTGTCTGCAAGTTTTCAGTGCCATCTATTTCATCACAAGAGATTAAATATTCTGAATTTCCTCCACTAAAGTCAATATCTTTACCATCTTCACTATTGATTATTCCAGGAAATCCTTTAAGTTTTTCTCTAACTATTTCAGAAACTACCTTATCAGCCAAAATAGCATGATTTGCTCTATTGTCACCTTCTACTTTCTTTAAGCCATGTTCACCTATCTCTTTTATTTTCCTTCCTGATTCTTCAACTATTTCTATAAAAAGATCTTTTATTTTTACTATATTCCATTCCATTCTATTCGCAATTTTCTAAATATTTATTAATCTTGTCCTAATTCTGACTTTTATGGATATAAAGCTTGTTTTGTTTGATATTGAAGGGACGCTTACTCTTGGCCCAGATGGAACAGGACATGATCCTGAATTATATTCATGTCTTAAGAAACTTACTGCAAAAGGTATTAAAGTAGGTCTGGTTTCAGGTAGAGAAGCATCTTACATGAAAGGCATATACAGATTTTTTGAACTTAATGGTCCTATTATTGCAGAGAATGGTTGTCTGCTTATTCCAGATCTAAACAGAAATGAAACTGATGTAAAAAATTACGGTGGTTTTACAGAAGAGAAGAAACGCCAAATAAGGGAAAAACTTAATGGATATGATTTTTCTCCATTGTTCGAAGATACAGGAAAACAAAGCATGTTTACTTTAGTAAATTATGATTTGAATATACTTGTAAGAAAACATAAGGAAATAAAAGAACTTTTAGCAGATGAATCTAACATTGAAGTAACTCATTCAGCAGGTGCAGTTGATATTACTCCAAAAGGTGTCAACAAAGGAACTACAATAACAAGATATTGCAGAGAATTTAATTTTCCTTTATCTTCAGTATGCTATGTTGGAGATTCATTGAATGACATGGCTGCTTTTGAAGTTGTTGGAGAAGGAGGGGGATTTTTAGGTGTTGTAAGTGATTTTCCAGTTTTGCGTAAAAAATTAGAAGATTATCCTGTCTATTACACAAAAAATTCTGCATCAAATGGTGCAGTAGAATTTATTAAATATATATTAAAAAAATAAAAAAGAAGAAAATTATTCTTTTGTTTCTTCTTTTGTGTCTCTTCTGATTACTTTAACTGCGTCCAGTCTTACAGTAATCGGAATTGGAACTGCCGCTTCAAGCAATTCAACAACACATTCTTCTTTTCCTTTGTCAAGTCTTGTGATCTTTGCTTTCTCACGTTTAAATGGTCCGCTGATCAACTCAACAATGTCACCTTTTTCAATGTTGATAACTATTTTGACTTGTTCAAGCATGTGTTCGATTTCTTTGTACTGTATTTCATTTGGTAGAACACCACGTGCATACGGTACGTTGAAGCAAGCCTGTTCTGCATCAGCACGGCCAGGAGCTTCCATGAAAATATAACCACGCATACCATGGGGTCTGATTATAGAGTACACACTTAGTCCCTTCTTATTGATATTGCTTGTTAAGAAATCCATAACTTGATCTTCTCTGTTTGCAGTTGTTCGAACTGCAAATATGTGAGGTATTGATTCTATTTTAGGTTTTTCTTCATCAACTGACTCTTTTTTATCTTCTACTTTTTCTTCTGTTGATTTTTCAGTTTCTTCTTCCTCTGGTTCACTGTCTTGTTCTTCTTGTGATTCTTCTAGATCTTCAGTTTTTTGTTCTTCTTCTGTCTCTTCAATTTGTTCTTTTGTTTCTTCTCCTGTTTTTTCTTCAGCAGGAGATGTTTGTTGTTCTTCAACTTGTTCTTTTGCTTCTTCACTCATTCTATTTCACCTTTCACTTAAATAATGTCAAATTTATCATTTGAATAATAAATCCAACCATTCCTATTGCTAAAATTCCCAAGCCAGATATCTTGACTATTGCAAGGAATTCTTCCTTTGTTGGTTTTTTTGTTACTGTTAATATTCGCTTGTATTCATTATACCATGTTTTCAGTTTATGCTTCACTCTTTCTAATGTTGAAATTTTTTCTTCCATTTGATCCTCCTTAATTCACGAATTCAATACCTAACTCATTTTCTATTTCGTTTCTTCCGCGCTCTGCTACGCGGTGTGTTTTTCCAAATATTTGTGATGACTTTACACCTGTTACAATCAGCATTGTTCTAATAATGTTTTTTAAATCTTCTGATATTTGGGCTCCCCAAATGACTCTTGCATCAGGATCAAGCTTTTCTGACACTGTTTCTACAATCTTTCTTGCTTCTTCTAATGTCATATCTGGACCTCCTGCAACATTGATTAATGCGCCATTTGCTCCAGATATATCAACATTTAACAAAGGATTATTAATTGCTTTTTCTACAGCTTCCATTGCCCTGTTGTCGCTGTCACTTTCACCAACACCTATAAGCGCAACCCCTCCATTGCCCATAACTGCTCTGATGTCTGCAAAGTCAAGGTTAACTAACCCTGCTTTTGTGACAAGCTCTGCAATTCCTTTTACTGCATTTGTGAGTATTTCATCTGCAACCTTGAATGCTGTATGCAATGGCAAATCTGGAGCAAGGTCAAGTAATTTATCATTTGGTATAACAATTAATGTATCAACATTTTGTTCCAGTTTTTCAAGGCCGATCAATGCATTTTCATATCTGCGTTTTCCTTCCATTGTAAATGGCATAGTTACAATTCCAACTGTTAATGCACCTAATTTTTTTGATATCTCTGCAACTACTGGAGCAGATCCTGTTCCTGTACCTCCGCCAAGGCCGCATGTTATAAACACCATATCTGATCCGCTTACTGACTGCTTTACTTCATGCTCATTTTCCCACGTAGCTTCTTCACCTATCTTAGGAATAGAGCCAGCTCCCAATCCTCCAGTCAATTCTTTTCCAATAAGGATTTTTTTATCAGCAGTAGTGTATAATAAATCTTGAGCGTCAGTGTTTATTGCAATAGTTTCTGCTCCTTCAATGCCTACTTCTGTTATTCTGTTTATTGTGTTATTGCCACCGCCACCACATCCTATAACTTTTATAGATGCGCGCTGTTTATAGAGCATTACTTCAAGCTCTGCATCAATATCATTTTTGTCTATTTTTGATTTTATTTCTTGAGCAGGGTTTTGTTTAGGAGATTCATGTGCAGGCTGTTGTACAGATTCTTCTTTATTTATTTCAGTTTCTTCTTTGTTCCACGCGTCTTTAACAAAAACATCTTTTGACTGCTGTGGTTCATTTACTTCAAACTGTGGCTGTGTGTTATTTGTCTCCATTTTTTCTTCCCCTCTTCTGATTCACTACTCTTTTGTCTCTACTCAAGAGAAGCTTCACTTACGACTTCTTACGTAATGCTTCTATTAAATGTTTTCTATTCTTTAATAAGCAACAAAGACATTGTGCATAAATTGCTTATTAAAGTTTGCAGGGCATACAATTTTATGTGTTTTTTATGTCCTGCATATCCTTCTTCATCTTGTAAGAGATTTCTGTAATGTCAGGGATTATTTCTTTGACTTTTTCAGTACACTTATCCTGTAATTCTTTTGGCATCTCTATTTTCAATGTTATTTCAGCTTTCTTTTCCTTTACTTGTACAGTATCTACCATTTGTTTTCCAAAGAGCTGATGCATTACTGCCTCTACTTTTTGCTTTGTGTCAGTAATTATTTTGTTCACTTTAAATGTATAAATTAAGTTTTTACCAGAGCATGGGTGGTTGAAATCAACCAATGTTCTGCCGCCTGTGACTGTTTTAATTGTTCCTACAGTATTGTCTATGTTCACTTGTAAGCCTGGTACTGGATTGATGCCATGTTTTCTGAATTTTGATGTAGATACAAGCTGAATAAGATCTGCTCTTTTCTTGCCGAATCCTTCTTCTGGACTTATTTCTACTGTCTTTTCTTGGCCTATTTCTGCTCCTTCGACTGCTTTATCTAATCCAGGAAGCAGTTGTTTATGACCTACACATATTATTGTTGGTTCATACGTTGTTTCTTCGTTGAAAATATTTTCTTTTTTAGCTGTTTCAGCACTTGTTGTATCAAATACTATGCTATCTTCTTTGATCTTTCCTGTATATTCCAGCTCTACAAAATCTCCTTTCTTTACTTGCATTTGAAACTACCTCATCATTTTTTCTCGTCGGTAGAAGAGAGTAATGTACAGAGTATTTAAATGTTTTTTAAATGTTTTGGTTTTATATCTCTAGTCTTTCTCTGGCATATCTTAATGCTTCTGCACCCTGCTGGAGCCCTTTAATAAGGCCAGGGGATATAGGCAAGCCTGAAGATTCGCATTGTTCAACTAAACTCATCATTTCTCTATATCTTCTTTTAACAACTCCCTGCAGATTATGTGTTTTAGGATCAACAAAGTAATGAACCTTTAAGCCAAGAAGAGCTGCCATTGTTTCTAATGCGTCGCTGTATCCGGCACTTTGTCCTTCTAATCTTGTTATTTTACCTCTTGATACCCCTGCAGTATCAATTGCTTCATGTCTTATTATCTCTGCAGCATATCTGTGTTTTCTTATTACTCTTCCTATGTAATTAGTAATTTGATCACCACATAGAAATAAAGGATTATCAAAATCTTCTACTGTGCCGTCCTGCATAACAAATACAACAGGGATTATTCCTGTGTCATATGATTTTCCTAATATGTGCAAACCAAGATAACCTCTTTCTCTTGTTGTATCAAGTGTTCTAGGGTCAATTCCAAGATAATCAGCAACTTTGTTTCTATCCCCTAATTCATCATATAATTCATCTAATCTTAATTGTAGTCTTGTCTTTATTCTTCCAACTCTTAAACTGGAACCATGACCAAATGTACTTAATTGATTTGGTTCAATAAAATAATGTACATCTAATCCTAATGCAGCAAGAGCTTTTTCAAGAGTTGAAACATTTGATCCATTCCCTAATTCAAGATTAGAAACCATTGTCTGTTGAATGCCTGCTTCTTCTGCAAGTTTTCTTTGAGACCAGCCTCTGCTATTTTTCTTATTTCTATGTTTCCTTACAACTCTTCCACAATAGTTGCCTATGTTTATTCCCTGATAAAACCTTGGGTTATTCAGATCTTCTATTTTACCTTCTCTTGTTATTACAACAGGGATTATTCCATTAGCATAACACTGTTCTATGACTTTTAGAGTTATTTCATCAGTTCTTCCAGACCCATCATCTAAAAATCGTGATACTGTTGTTTCATTTAATCCGAGATAACTTGTTGCTTTTCTTGCACTACCATGTATATCTACTAACTCTTCCAGCCTAGCCCTTAATATCTCTCTCATATTCCTAAGAAAATACTATTTGTTTAAAAAGATTCCTTACTTTTTAGTGGTTATTTTTACGAATTTAATTATCTTGTCAGCAACTTCTTCTGCACTTATCTTTGTGGTATCTATAACTAAATCATATTTTGAGAAATCAAGATAATCAGCATTGTACTTTTTCTTGTACCTGTCCTGCTCCAGTTTCATTCGCTTTTTCATATCTTCTATTGTTTTGTTTAATGTTGTGTTTCGTTCTGTAAGCCGTTTAGTTGGAAATATTCTTTTTGCCCGCTCTTTTATGTCAGCTTTTAAGAAAACTTTTATTGCAGAAGGTATGAAATGAAAACCAAGTCTGGAGTCTATAATAAATTCTTGTTTTTTGTCTTTTTCCAGTTTTTTGAGAAAGCCATCAAGCTCGTTATCGATACTCTGATCTGTTTCTGCTTTTTTGTTTAATTCTATTAAAGAAACTCCTCTCGCAGCAGCCATTGTTCTCATATAATCTCCAGTAGAATACCTGTTTATTTTCAGCTTGTTTGTTATGATGTCTGCTACAGTGCTTTTGCCTGCACCTGCAAGGCCTGAGATTGTTATTCTGATTGGCATGAATGTATTTGTATTGTTGTTGTTCTTAAGTTTTTTGTTTGTTTTGTTATATCTTTGAATTGTAATATGCTTTTTATTAATTATGAAATAGAAACTATATAGTGAACGAAATAAGTATTCGTACATTTTGAATTTCGTTCACTATTCAGCAAATGAGATCAAATGTACGAAAATTAATCTCATTTGCTATAGTTTCTTAACACATTTTGTCTTTTCTTCAAAAATCCACAATGTTTATAAACTCCATTTTGTTTTTATCTCCAGGAGGAAGAGATTACAATGGGAAGAATTAAAACACAGCTGATAAAAAGGACAACAAACCAGTTAGTAAAACAATATCCTACTACATTTAAGAAGGATTTTAATTCAAACAAAGAACTTGTTTCAAAACACTTAGACGTCAAATCAAAAAAATTGAGAAATACAGTGGCTGGCTACGTCACACGTCTGATGAGAAAAGGCGTTGAGTAAGCTGAAAAAAGAGGTGGACAATAATGACAGGAGATAACTCTATTTTTATAGGCAATAAGCCATTTATGAATTATGTGACTAGCATTGTCATGCAGTTTACTACAAAAGATGCTTCTGAAGTTATTGTTAAAGCACGCGGCAAATTTATTTCTCGTGCAGTTGATGTTTCTGAAGTAGCTTCAAAGAGATTTTTGCAGGATCAAATTAGTGTAAAAGATATTCAAATAGGCAGTGAAGCTTTTGAAAATCAGGAAGGAAAGAATGTCAGAGTTTCTACTATAGAAATTGTTTTATCAAAACAAGCCCTAAAATAATCAAATCAATGAATAATTTTATAAACTCAATAGTCTTTAATATTTGAAAATATTGGGGGGATGTATAATGAATAAAAGAAATATTGTATTTTTGGTCCTATCTCTTTGTCTTGCATTAATCTTAGCAGGATGTGGGGGGCAAAAAGCATCAGTACAGGATGAAGTGAATACACAGCCTGTAATGGAAGAGCCTGAAGACACTGTGCCTGAAGCAATAGTGCTTCCTGAATCTGAAGAAGAAGTAAAGGCTGTAAAAGAAGAAATAAGAGCGGAAGTTAAATCAGAAGGCACTTGCGTAGATACAGACGGCGGTTTGAACTACGAAGAAGCAGGAATGGTAGTTGAAGGAAAAATTACTGAAGAAGATACATGCAGTGGAAGCAGTGTTTACACAGGAAGACTTTACGAAGAATACTGTGATGAAGACGGCAAACATGCAAGGATGACATATGATTGTCCATCAGGTGTCTGTGAAGACGGAGCATGTGTATAAGTTTTTGTTTTTTACTTTTTTCTATTTTTTAATTAACTTTATAATTTCTGAATGATTTCTTTTTTTTATAACAAGGTTTGATTTATTTCGTTCTAATCCAACTGTTAGATTTGGAAGTTTGACTAACAGAGTTTGGGCTTATCCTGAATCAGGTTCTGCTCAATATGGAGTTGATAGCTTTTTTACATCAAATAGAGAAATGTTTCATAGTGAAAGGTTTCAAAGACATCCTAGTTATGAAGGTGTTGTTGGAAAACTAGAAGCTGCTCCAAGATATCTTTTTGAACAAACTCTGAGAACTGTTGCTTCATCATCATCAAGTTATAATGCAAGATTAACAAATCCGGCTATTATTGTACATCATTTATCTAACTTTGGGCATAATGATTAAAATTTACAAAACCTATTTTTATAACAAAACATTTATACTCAAATATCAATAAATTTCTACATTATTACTAAAAAGAGGAATGATGCATGAAAAAAAAGAAAATTTCTAAAGATGAAAAAAAACAGGATAAACACAGCAAGGTCACTCAGCACCCAAAAAACTTTCTATTTGTCAGCATAGATGGCCTGATTGCAGACATTGCCTGGCGTATTAAAGAACAAGGGCATAATGTGAAATATTATGTCAAAAATCCAGCAGACAAGGAAATTGGTCTTGGTTTTATCGACATGGTAGATGACTGGAAAAAAGAAAAAAATTGGGCTGATATTATTATCTTTGATGATGTTTTAGGCCAGGGAAAAAAAGCAGAAGCTCTGCGAAAGCAGGGAAAACTAGTTATAGGCGGTTCGGAATATACAGATAAACTTGAAGATGACAGGGATTTTGGACAGCAGGAGCTTAAAAAACATGGTGTTACAATTCTGCCTTCTACAACATTTACTAACTTTGAAGATGCTATTAAATTTGTAAAAAATCATCCAGATAAATATGTTATTAAGCCTTGCGGTGAAGCAGCAAACCTGAAAGGTCTTTTGTTTATAGGTGAAGAAGATGACGGCAGGGATGTTATTCAGGTTCTTAATGATTACAACAAAGCATGGTCTAAGAAGATTCCTTCTTTTCAACTACAAAAAAGAATTTATGGTGTTGAGGTTGCAGTAGGTTCTTTTTTTAATGGAAAGGAATTTATTTATCCTATCAATATTAACTTTGAACATAAAAAACTTTTCCCAGGCGATCTTGGGCCATCTACTGGAGAGATGGGTACAGCAATGTTTTGGTCAGGACCAAACAAGCTTTTTAATTACACATTAAGAAAGTTTGAAGCAACACTTGCAAAAGAAGGATATATGGGATATATTGATCTAAACTGTATTGTTAATAATAGAGGGATTTATCCTTTGGAATTTACCAGCCGTTTTGGATACCCTTGTGTATTTATTCAAGAAGAAGGTATGCTTACACCAATAGGTGATCTCTTATATGATCTTGCGCAAGGTATGACTCCAAAACTTAATGTGAAATCTGGATTTCAGATAGGTGTCAGAATAGTTGTGCCGCCATTTCCTTTCAAAGATGATGAAACATTTGAAGTAAAATCAAAGGATTCAGTCATCTATTTCAAAAAGCCAACTGATGGTGTTCATTTTGAAGATGTAAAACGAGTTAATGGTGAATGGGTTGTTACTGGAAACTCTGGTGTTGTTCTTGTTGTATGTGGATGCGGACAAACAATGAAGCAGGCTCAGTCACAAGTATACCAGCGAATCAAGAATATTTCTATTCCTCATATGTATTACAGAGACGATATAGGTGACCGCTGGCTTGAAGATAGTGACAAACTTCATACGTGGGGTTATTTAAGGGAACAGTGAATTGTTTTTTAATTTCTGCATTCTTATCATAACTTTTATAAATTTACTTCTAGACTAATCATATTATTGGGCCTGTGGTATAGCTTGGATAGCACGACCGGCTTCGGACAATATGGAAGCAACCGGTAGACAGGGGTTCGAATCCTCTCAGGCTCGTTTCATTCTTAGTATCGGATTCAAACGTGCTCACTAATCATAGATTAGTGGCACAACGCTCGAGCAAAACTCTCGGTTGAATCCTCTCAGGCTCGTTTCATTCTTAGTATCGGATTCAAACGTGCTCACTAATCATCGGAATTTAACGAAGTTTGATTTTCCCTCGTGGAGCCGAAGGCGGAACAAAGCTGGAAAATCAAATTTGGAGAAATTCGAGAAAACGCTTGGCGATTTAGGCGAAGCCGACCCTGCGAACCGTTAAATTCTTGTTCTATTCTTTTTCCATACGAAGTGTGGAAAAATTTTGTCCGAAAAGTTTTTTGGGGCAAAATTATATCAAGAACGAAGTTCTATCAAATTAAAAGAATAAAGAGCAAGAAGTAAAAAAGAAAAAATTGCCTAATATAGTATAATTCTTTAGAATCTGAATATTTTAAATAGTTTTAAATATTCATTTTTCTTAAGGTGATAACAAATGATAAGAGATGTGAAAAATGACTGATTCAGACAAGGCATTAGTAGTATTCCAAGGAAAGAAAATCAGGAGAACTTGGTTTAATGATGAATGGTGGTTTTCAATAGTTGACATTGTAGAAGTCTTGACAGAAAGCGGGAGAGCCAGAAAATACTGGTCTGATCTCAAAAATAGGCTTACAGAAGAGGGTTTTAAGTTGTCCGCAAAAATCGGACAACTGAAATTAATGTCTTCTGATGGTAAATCATACTCAACTGACTGCGTAAATACAAAAAATGCTTTTAGGATAATCCAATCAATTCCATCTAAAAAAGCAGAACCATTTAAGCAATGGCTTGCAGAAGTAGGCTATCAGAGAGTACAAGAGATAGAAAACCCAGAACTTGCCCAAAAGCTTATGAGGGATTTATATAAAGCCAAAGGTTATTCTGATGACTGGATTGAAAAGAGAGTTAGAGGTATTGCCATAAGAGATGAGCTTACAGATGAATGGAAGAAAAGAGGCGTTTTGGAAGAAAGGGGGTATGCAATACTTACAGCAGAAATTTCAAAAGCCACTTTCGGTATGACTCCAAACGAATATAAAAAATTCAAAGGTTTGAAAAGAGAGAATCTGAGAGATCATATGAACGATTTAGAGTTAATATTCTCAATGTTAGGAGAAAGAGTATCTACTGAAATCACAAGAAAAGAAGATGCACAAGGCTATGATGAAGTTGAAGGTGCTGCCAAAAGAGGCGGAAGAGTAGCAGGAAACGCAAGAAAAGAAACAGAAAAAGAATTAGGTCGTCCATTAACTACAAGAGAGAACTATCTTTCTGAGCCAGAAAAAAAGAAGAAACTCCTCCATAAAAGTAAGAAGTAAGGAACTCCCCTTTCAGTTTAAAATTGTCCCCCTTCCAAAATATAAATTTCTGCGAAGCAGACTATATGTCCTTTAGGACGAACTCCACAGTTTTTCTTATCTAAGAAATGGAAATTTTATTGGATTTAACATATATTAGTGGCACAACGCTCGAGCAAAGCTCTCGGTTGAATCCTCTCAGGCTCGTTTTTAATATTATAGAACATTATACCACAAAACTTAAAACAAGAAGCATTTGTCTAATCTATTATGAAAATACTAATAACAGCACCCAAATACTTTGATAATGAAGTTGTTAATATATTCAAACAGATTGGAGAAGTTACTATAAAAGAAGACTTAGATAATATTGCAGAATATGATGTTATTGTTATTAGAGTCAATACAAAAGTAGATAAAAATTTTCTTGATAAAGCTATGAATTTGAAAGTAATAGGTTCTGCAACAATTGGATTAGATCACATTGATGTTGATTATGCAAAAGAGAAAGCCATTGAAATAATAAGTTTACAGGGAGCTAATACTTCTCCTACTGCTGAGCATGTGTTTGCATTATTGTTAAGTTTAGTTAGGAAAGTTAATTCTGCACAGATTTCTTTGATTAATGGTGGCTGGAACAGAGAAATGTTTTTTGGCACACAATTAGAAGGCAAGAAATTAGGCATTGTAGGTTACGGCAGGATAGGCCAGCATGTTGGTAAAATTGCAAAAGGTTTTGGTATGGAATTGTTAGCTTATGATCCTTATCTGCCTGATGATAAATTTAGTGATGCTAAAAAAATGGAACTTGATGAACTGCTGCAGGAAGCTGATTTTGTGACACTTCACATGTTTTTGTCAGATGAAACGAGTGGCATGTTTAATATTAATAAATTTAAGCTGATGAAGAAAGAGTCATTTCTTATTAATTGTTCAAGGGGAGCTGTTATTAATGATAATGATTTGGTTAAGGCATTAAAGCAAAAGATAATATCAGGTGCAGGCCTTGATGTATTCTGCGAAGAGCCTCTACCTGAAGATAATATTCTTTTTAAGTATGCTAAAAAACATGATAACTTAATATTAACACCTCACTTAGGTGCATTGACTAAGGAAGCAGTTCACGAAGCAGGGGTTAGTATTGCAGAGAAAATTAAGAAGTTTTTGGAGAAATGAACTCAGACAAATATTCATTCTGGATAATAATGTTTAGTATTACCTTATTTGTAACAGCAAGTGTGTATGACCTTCTTTATTTTGGATGGAAGATACATAATAATGATGCATTATTTTACTTTGGAAAAATGCTTATAGTCATTGGATTTATAATAAGAATAATAGGGCAGGTGACATTAAGAAAACAATTTAGTTTTTTTGTTAAAATAAGAAAAGATCATGAATTAATCACAACTGGTATTTATAAATATGTTAGGCATCCTCTTTATAGTGCTGCATTCTTGGCTTTGTTAGGAGCAGTTCTTGTTTTTAATTCATGGCTTGGTTTTGCAGTAGTAATATTGCTTGTTGTGCCCACAATATTTTATAGAATCAAGGTTGAGGAGAAAGCACTTGTTCAAAAATTTGGAAAAGATTACCTTGATTATAAGAAGAGAGTCAAAATTCTGATTCCTTGGATTTATTAGAGAAATTAATAAATGAACAGCTATTATTCAATAAAATGAAGAAAATACTTTTAGTATATTTACCTTTCTGCACTCCAGCAAGTCCGCCTTATTCTATAACTAATTTATA
>Ga0210057_1006590_pt1 | contig 14375 bp, 12 predicted proteins | sample CryGeyCG2114_010_2_FD_183968 | JGI IMG/M metagenome (GOLD analysis project Ga0210057, IMG submission 183968) | Groundwater microbial communities from aquifer - Crystal Geyser CG10_big_fil_rev_8/21/14_0.10 (SPAdes) (version 2) | ecosystem: Environmental > Aquatic > Deep subsurface > Groundwater ... | reverse complement strand
CGCTTTAATGATTGGTTCGGCCATCAGCACCATGCCGGCGCCGCCGCCGTACGGCCGGTCGTCCACCTGCCGATGCGCGCCCTCCGCCCAATCACGCAAGTTGTAAATTTTGACGGCGATGATTTTTTTTTCAAGCGCGCGCTTAATAATGCTCTGGGAAAAGTAAGAGCTGAAAATGTCGGGAAAGATGGTAATGATATGGAAAGTCATAGATTAACCTCACCCCACTCGCTGGCGCTCGTTTCCCCTCTCCTTAATTAAGGAGAGGGGGCAGGGGGTGAGGTATTGTCATTATACCAAAAAACCCCGCAAAATAAGCCGGGGTTTTTGGTTTTAGCTAAATTTTAGAATTTATATCTTTAAATCGTCAACGGCGTCAGTAGAAATTTCTTCGCGCATTGCCCGACGCGGATGGGTACTCCCTTCCGGTTCGGCAATTTTTAAATTAACGCGGGCGTTGTTTTGAGCGCCGACGATTTTTAAAAGCGTGCGAATGGACTTAGCGGTCTGGCCGCCTTTACCAATCACATAACCCATATCTTCCGGGTTAGTTTTGAGGGTTAAAAGAACCCCTCGCTCGTCGATTGTTCTCTCGGAGCGTACGTCTTCCGGGTGGGCAACAATTGCCTTGACTATGAATTCTAAGAATTCCTTGTCTGATATTGCCATATTTTTCTCCCTTTCCTCTTGCTTGGACATTTTAGCCAGCGAAGAAGGCCTTACTAAATAAATTATTCCAATTTCGGAATATCACATTATATTATAACAGATAAATACAAATTGTCAAGAACTAAATTTAAACCCCTATCGGGGCAGTATTTTTAGCCTTTGGTTTCCGCATTTTCTTTTTCCTCTTGCTTTACTTCCTTTACTTCAGCCTTGGTTGCGGTTTTGACCGCAGCCTTTTGGCCGCTCCTTTTGATATGGGTAACATTAACTTTTTTCCCCGAATAAATATTATTAGTTATTAATAAATTATGCATGGTGGGCGAAACTGCCGCTCCGACGGACAGCCAATATTTCACCCGTTCGTTTTTTAGCTCTATTTTTTTGGTGCGAGGGTTGTAAGAACCTAATATTTCCAGCGCCCGGCCGTAAGTATCGCGCGCCTGCTCCGAAATAATAATACGGTAATAAGGCTGTTTCTTTTTGCCGATTCTGGCTAATCTTATTTTTAACATGCGGTTGAATTATAGTAATAATAAATTAGTAATTTTTCCCCGATGACGAGTAATACCAGTTTATCTTTTTTAGCATAAATGTCAATTTGGTCAAATAACGCCTTCGGCCGCCGCTGGCTTTGGTTTTTCCGGTTTAACTTTTGGTTCTTCCCCCGGCCCGTCCTCGTTTTGTTTGGCGGCCGCTTTATCGGCGGCGGAGGTCCCCAAGGGTTTAACGCTTAGACCTAAGCGATGGGCGTCCGGCTCTATCGAAATTACGTAAAAATCATAAGATTTTCCCGCGGTAAATTTGTCATTAATTTTTTCTCCCGGCTTTAAGCCCAAGCTGGAAATATGGGCGAGCGCGTGAATGTCGTCGTCCAACTGGACGAATAAGCCGAAGGGGTTGACTTTTAATACCGCGCCCGGCGTTTTTTTGTTCAGCTGATACCGCTCGGTTACCTTTCGCCAGGGGTCGGCAATTAATTTTTTTGCCGACAAGAAAATTTTAGCGCCGCCAATGTTAATAATTTCCGCTTTGAGCTTATCGCCGACTTTTACTAAGTCAGCCGGGTTTTCAATCCGCTGCCAAGCCAATTCCGAAATGTGGATTAATCCTTCCAGCCCTTCGCCGAAGCTGATAAAGACGCCGAAACTGGTAACGGCCGTAACCACTCCCTCGACGATTGAGCCCGGCTTATATTGGGCGATCACGTCTTTTTGTTTGTCGCTCCAGGCTAATTTCTCGGAGACGATTAACTTATCCTCTTTATCGCTCAAGTCCATTACCTTTACTTCCATTTCTTTATTGATAAAGCTTTTTAATTTTTCAAAAATTTTACTTTTATCGCCGCCGCCGACGCGAGGATAGTTTTCCGGGGAAAGTTGGGACACGGGCAAAAAGCCGTTGGTTTGGCCGTAACTGACGATTAAGCCGCCCTTATTAGCTTCTTTAACTTTGACGATAATTATCGCCTGGTTTTCAAAAGCGGCTTGCAACGTTTCCCAAGCTTTTTGGTGGCCGGCGTAACTAAAGGATAACTCTAACTCTCCGTTTTCGTTTTCTAAATCAATCACCGTTGCTTCTATCTCGTCGCCTTCCTTAAGGTTGGCGTACTCCGGCGACTCGCGGTAAAGCTCTTTGCCCCGCACGATGCCTACCATTACTCCGCCAATGTCCAGTTTAATCTCGGATTTAGAGGCGACTATGACCGTGCCTTTCACGATGTCTCCTATTTTAGGCGCCGCTATTTCTTCGTCCGCCAATAATTCCGCAAAGGCGGTTGGTTTAATTTTTTGCTCGGCTGCTTTGTTTGTTTTTGACATGTTTTTTATACTTGTGCCGGTTTAAGCAAGCACAAAAAAATTACCCTTAACCCGTTTCCCGAATTATTTCGGGACTAAAGCCACCGTTTAATGGCCACGAGCCCTTCTAACGCCTTGATTTAGAAGGCTGAATAAGAGGCGTAAATTTTGTTAATACATCAATATTAACGCCGGGGTTAAAAAAAGTCAAGTTTAGCCGTTATTAAGCGGGATATTTTGCTCTTTGTCAAAGTTGTCGGAGGAGGAGAATGTTGATACAATAAAGCCATGGAAACCCTGCTGATAATTTTAGTGATAATTTTAACGGCCATGATTGGCGCGATGTTTTTCGTTGTGCAAAAGAAACTGGGCGGAAAGCAAGACGGTCAATCCTTACTCATACTCCAGCAGCAAATGGGCCAGATGACGCAAACGTTAGACGCTAAATTAGCGGAAGTGCATAAAGCCAGCCAAGACCAGTTTGGCCGCACGACCGGCATTATGCAGGGCGTAACCGAGCAAGCGCAAAAAATGCTTTCCGCCATCCATTCCCAGAGCCAAAACGCGATTGCCGCCGTGACGGAAAAATTAACCAAATTAGACGAAACCAACAAGCAAGTGGTAAATTTTGCCGAGCAACTGCAGTCGCTGGAAGACATCCTGAAGAATCCAAAGCACCGCGGGATTTTGGGCGAGTACCAGCTGGAAATGGTGCTGAAAAACGTTTTGCCGCCCGCGGCGTATAAATTGCAATACGAATTTGCCGACGGCGAGATCGTGGACGCGGCCGTTTTCGTCAAAGATAAGATTATTCCGGTTGACTCAAAATTCAGTTTAGAAAATTACAACCGCATCGTGCGGGAAAAAGACCCGGCCGCGCGCGCCCAGCTGGAAAAAGAGTTTAAATTGGATTTAAAAAAGCGCATCGACGAAACCGCCAAATACATCAAACCGAGCCAAGGCACGATGGATTTCGCTTTTATGTTCATCCCGGCGGAAGGAATTTATTATGATTTGCTGATAAACCAAGTAGGGGGGATTAAAGTCAACACGCGCGATTTAATTGAATACGCTTTCAGCCAAAAACACGTCATTATCGTTTCTCCGACCTCGTTCCACGCTTATTTGCAGACGGTGTTGCAGGGTTTGCGCGCGCTGCAGATTGAAGAAAGCGCGAAAGAGATACGGCAGCGCGTGGAACAGCTCGGCAAACATTTAGCGAGTTACGACGAGTATATGAAAAAGCTGGGCGCGAACCTGGGCACGACCGTCAATATGTACAACAGCGCCTATAAAGAATTCGGCAAAGTGGATAAAGACGTGCTGAAAATTAGCGGCGGCAAAAGCCAGCTGGAGCCACTCACTTTAGATAGACCGAAAACAGAAGAATAATATATCAGTCCATAAAGTCCATAAAGTCGAAAGTCCATAAAGTCAAAGGAATGTTTATATATGACAATAGAAAAATTTGAGGATATTTTAGCGTGGCAAAAAGCAAAACAGCTCACGATTTACATTTACAGATTATTTAGAGATAGCAGAGATTTTGGTTTTAAGGATCAGATACTACGCGCGGTATTGTCAATTATGAATAATATTGCCGAGGGATTTGAGAGGAGAGGAGACAAAGAACTGAAAAATTTCTTGTTTATTGCTAAAGGTTCGTGCGCAGAAGTAAGGTCAATGTTGTATATAGCTTTAGAGTTGGGATATATTAATAAAAACGATTTTAACAATTTATATAATCTAACCACCGAAATTTCCAAAATGCTTTCCGGCTTTATTAAGGCTTTGTATCAATGACTTTAAGGACTTTATAGACTTTAAGGACTTTTGACTAATTCATCCCCATGCAATCTCTTACTTTAACAACTCTGCGGGAAGTTGCCTTTGACTTTGAGCATGATACGCTGTGGCTTAAACCAAAGCGGCAACTGAGACAAGCGGTTTTAAAAACGCTCGCTTATTTTGACGTTTTTAATTTTCCGCTGACTGCTTGGGAAATTTATAAATACCTTTGGGTGGAAGATTTGGTTGATAAAAAAGTCGGTTATCTGGCGGTGCGGCGGACGCTTAATGAATTGACCGACATTAACTATCAAGACGGATTTTATTTTTTAAGCGGGCAGAGCGAACTTGCGCCTTTGCGCAAAAGCCGCCAGCTGATCGCGCGGGAAAAATACCGGCGGGCGCGCTGGGTGGCGGCGCTGTTAAGCGTTTTGCCCTTTACTAAACTGATCGCGGTCTGCAATTCTTTGGCTTACGACAATACGCGCCCGGAAAGCGACATTGATTTTTTTATCGTCGCTTCGGCGCGCAAAATTTGGACGGTGCGGTTTCTAGCCACGCTGATGTTGAAACTGCTTCGGCTGCGCCCGACGGCAGCGAGCAAAAAAAATAAAATATGCGTTAATTTTATCGTCGGCGAAGACGCGCTTAATTTGCAGCCGCTATTGATCGCCGGCGATGTTTATTTTAAATATTGGCTCAAACAGCTCGTGCCTTTGTACAATCAAGGCGGAATTTTTGATAAATTCATCAAAGCCAACGATTTTATTGACAAGGCCGTCAATAACTCGGCGCCGCCGCTGTTTTACAGCCAGAGGAGGATTGAACCCGGGGCGGCATTTAAAACGGCTAAGTTAGTTTTAGAGATAATCAGCGGCGGGGTTTGGGTGGAAAATTTTTGCCAAAAGATTCAACTTAAGCTGATGCCGCTCGCGCTCAAGCACCAGGCGGGCGCGAGCACGGCGGTGGTGATAAGCGACGGCGTTTTGAAATTCCACGAACGGGACCGGAGGGAGGAATATCGGGAAGAGTGGCAAAAACGCATAACAAATAACAAGTAACACATTCAAGTATGGGGGTATGGGCAAAACAGAAGATAGAATTCATTAAAAAAAGTCAAGAGTATTTATTATATATTTTGATTTTTTTATTGCCGCTGCAAACGCGCTGGATGGCGAAGCTGGGGGAATTGAACGGTGGGTACTGGGAATACGGGACGTATAGTTTATACTTTACAGATGTTCTCGTTTTATTGTTACTGTGCTTATTGGCGGCGTTAGCTATAGTTAATCATAAATTTTCAATTTTCAATTTTCAATTTTCAAAAATTTGGATAATAATAGGAATTTTAGAATTGGTTATTTTTATTTCTGCATTGGCCGCGCCGGATAAATCGTTGGCGCTGTACGGCTACGGGAGATTTTTGTTGGGAGCGGGATTGTTTTTTTTATTAACACAAATTTCGTATGATAAAATAAAGTTATATTGGGGCGTGGTCGCGGCCGGAGCGGCGCAGTCAATACTCGCGCTGCAGCAATTTATGACGCAAGCGGTCTGGGGAAATAAATGGCTGGGAATGGCGGCGCAAGAGGCAAAAAATTTAGGCGTGTCGGTAGTGGAGTTCGGCGACGAGCGCTGGTTGCGCGCTTACGGCAGTTTGCCGCACCCTAATATTTTAGGCGGATTTTTAGCGGTTACTTTGCTCGTTAATATAATTTTATATTTTACCTTATGGCAAAATTGGCAAACGGCTGAAAACATAAAGCAAGATAAGAAATATAAAACCGGCTTGATTTTAAGTTTGATATTTTTTATTTTAAATTTGGTCGGGTTGCTGCTGACTTTTTCCCGCAGCGCGTGGCTGGGGTTTGCCGTCGGCGCCCTCACCCTAACCCTCTTCCCGATATTTTCGGGACGAGGAAAACAGGACTTAAAGGTTTTTTCAAAGTTTGTTTTTATAATTATCGCTGTCGGCGGTTTATTTTTTTACTTTTTCCGCGAGCCGATATTAAGTAGAATTAATATTGACGGCCGTCTGGAAAATAAATCCGTTGCCGAGCGGACGGAATATAACCAAGAAGCGCGGCAAATTATAAATAAACATTGGCTGTTTGGCGCGGGAGTTAAAAATTACGGGCTCGCGGTGTATAATGAAATTAGTAACCATAAGCCGGCTTACGCGTATCAGCCGGCGCATAACGCGTTTTTATTGATTTGGGCGGAAATCGGCGTATTAGGGTTGATTAGTTTTCTTGTTTTCTTGTTTTCTTGTTTTTTTATGTTGTGGCGGCGGAAGAATTTTGAAATTATGGCGGTGTTGGCAGCCATGGTGGCAATGATGCCGTTTGACCATTGGTGGTGGAGTTTGGCTTTCGGGGGGATGATCATGTGGGTTGTGCTTGGCATTGTTTATGCAGATAGAAAAGTCGTTATTAAAAATTAAAAATTATACCTATGTTAATCGACCTCCAACTCCATTCCACCTGCTCGGACGGGGATAATATTAAAATTATTAAAATAAAAAAATATGCCGGAAAAATTTAACGCGGAAAATTTAAAACCAGACGGCGGAGAAGAAATGGAAAGCCAAGAAGCGAAAGAAGCGCAGGCCGAGCAGCCGGAAGTTGTTTTGACGCCGGAACAGCAAAAAGGGCTGGAAGAGATGATTCGCTGTTTGGTTGAAGGGGATATAAATAAAGCCATCAAAATCAAAGAGAAATTTAACCTGTCGGAGAATATTATTAAATCTCCCGAAGTTCAGGAAGCAGTGAAAAAAGCAATGATTAATTGTCTGCATACCTCGGTAATAAATAATGCTATTAAAATTAAGAATAAATTAAAGTTGCCAGAGAACGTCATTCTTTCTATCGAAGTCCAGCAAGCAGCTACGGAGGCAATAATAAGATTCATGGGTAACGGATATATTACTATTGCCGCGCAAATCAAAGATACATTTAACCTCTCGGAGCAGGTTATCAATTCTCCTGTGATTCAGGAAGCGGCTAAACAGGGGATCATTAAATATTTGTCCGAAACTGACAGTCTCACTGAAAATTATATAGATCCAGTCATTAAAATTAAGGAAAGATTCAATTTACCGAAAGAAACTGTCCAAGAAGCGGCTAAACAGGGAATCATCAAAAATCTTTCTAAAGGTTTTATAAGTAATGCCATCAAACTCCAAGAGAGTCTTAACTTGCCGGAGGAAATCATCAACTCTCCCGAAGTTCAGGAAGCGGCTAAACAGGGAATCATCAAACAATTTTCTGAAGGTTATGGTTATGCTTATATAGATAAAATCATCAAACTCCAAGAGAGTCTTAACTTGCCGGAGGAAATTATTAATTCCCCCGAAATCCAAGAAGCGGCTAAACAGGGAATCATCAAAAATCTTTCTAAAGGTTTTATAGATGATGCCATCAAATTTAAAGAGAGTCTTAACTCGCCGGAAGAAATAATAAACTCCCCCGAAGTCCAAGAAGCAGCTAAATTGGTAATGATGCATTGTTTGCCTAGAGTTCCTATAGATGTCGCTATTAAAATCAAAGATAGTTTTAACTTGCCGGAGGGAATTATCAACTCTCCCGAAGTTCAGGCAGTGGCTAAACAGAGAATGATCACACTTTTATTCAAAAAAGATTATAATGAGGCCATTAAAATAAAGGAGAGTTTTAACTTGCCGGAGGAAATCGCTCAAGAAGCGGCTAAACACATCATCAACATTTTTTCTAAAGATTATGAAGCTGATATAAATAAGGCCATTAGCATAAAAGAGAGATTTAACTTGCCGGAGGAAATCATCAACTCTCCCGAAGTCCAAGAAGCGGCTAAGCAGGTAATGATTCAATTGTTATTTGGGGGCTATATTGAAAAAGCCATCGAAGTCAAAGATAGCGTTAACTTGCCGGAGGAAGTTGTTAAAGATGTTGCTAAAGTAGCAATAATAAAGATATTATTAAATGGGGGGCGGAAGTGGATGAGCGCGGCTTTAGAAATAAAAAATATTTTTAATCTGTCAGAAAGCATTACTTCTGAATGTGCTAAGGAAGCATTTGAAACTATAATTAATCTAAGGCCAGAAGAGGCAGACTATGATTTAGCTATGGAAATCCACGCTGGTTTTCATATTATAGGTAATACTGCTTTAGTTGAAGAGATATATAACAAAGCTGTTGTTGACGTAATAGTTGCTGAACCACAACTTAAATTAAACTATGGATTATTGCAAAAGTTAATAGGGGAAAAGAAATTAAAAAACATATTGTTGAACCACGCGGGTTTTTGGCAGAATGTTCACGACAGTTTATTGTTCATGGAGCGAGTCGTCGGTTTGCCGGAAGAACAACAAAATAAAATCGCGCGGATTGTACTGCCAGTGCTTAATAGCGATATTGATTTTTTGAAATTGAACGAGTTACTCGGTTCGTTTGATGTAGATGTTTATATAGCGAAACAAGATGGCCGGGAAACGCCATTTAAAAATTTTGCCGAGTTTGAGCGAGAGGCGATGATGCAGAAGTATGATGTCAATGTGCCTGAAAATGCCAGCGAGGAATTTCAAGATGCTGTTTCAATTTTAATAAAAGCGCCGGGAGTTGATGTACATTTTATTAAGCAGATGATTGAAGAATATGATAGTAAGTCAGCTGACACGGGCGTGTCCATTGATGGCGTTCCGATGCCTAAACAGGGGTTAGAAAATTATCAGGATGATAACGAGGAGGAGGGACAAGAAGATTATGATGATTATGGAAATAATGATGATGAAGACGAGCAGGAAAGTTTTAGTAATGAAAAATTTGCCGCGCGCCTGATAAACATCATTGAAGGCAAAGACAACATTGACGACCGGCAAATTATCAAACCGTTTGAAACGGAAATGCCGTTTGACCCGCTGAATAAATTAACCTACATGGCGGTGGGCATTCACGCCCTTAACAGCCAGACGCCAAAATACGCGGAAATGTTTGATAAAAAAGAAGAACTGCGCGGCTTGATTGACGCCATCAGTGAAACGGATAAAAAAATTAAGGATGAGTTGTCGGCTAAAAAAAATCAAAAAATAAAAGAAGACCCGGATAAAAAAGACCGCTACGCCGCCGATTATAAAAAAGCGCTGGATAATACTACCTTGCTTAAAACCGGCGAAGGCAAAAAAATTGAAGGCGTAAAACCGTATAATCTGGAAAACGCGCTGATGCGCTTTGACGAGGAGCGGATGGATAAATTTAGAGCAACGGTGGAAAATTGTTTGCGGGACGAGGAGATAAAGAATTTGTTGCTGCAGACCTTTTTGATTTTCGCGCAAAAAGGAGAAAAAATTTTTGACAGCATTGACTTGAACGCTTTTACCGATACGATTGAGCGGGCGCAGGCGGTAGTCGGCGACTATAAAAATTACGAAACGGAAAGTAATAAACTTATTGAAGAAAAGGCGGCATCGCTGGCAGAGCGGACCGGGCAAGAATTGAATAAAGAACAAAAATCAGCCGTGCGGCGGGAGGCCCAGCAGGAGATGTTTAACGCGATTGCGCCGGAAAAAATATTAGCTCAATTTCAAAATCACGAGCTTGGTTTGGCGTCGCTCTTAATTTATTTGGGCTTTAACAACCGCAAGCGCCATTCGGAGAGCGTTAACATTAAAAAAGCGCTGGACAGAGCGCTTAAGCAGAAAAAATACGAAACGCAGAATAACGAATTAAAATCTAAGGGCATGATTGCTAATAATTCGGACGTATTTCTGTCTTATCTGAACGGCCAGCTGGAGGTTGAAAAAGATGACGAGGGGGCGATCAGGGGCATATTAAAGCAGTACGGCTACGCGGATATGGGACGGAAGTTGAAGGTAGAAATCGCCAAAAAATCAGACCCGCGCGGCTGGGTCTGCGGCGACTATACTAACTGCTGCATGCCTTTCACTTCGTCAAAAAACAAGGAGTACGCTTTGCGGGAAGATATGTCTTATTTTTTAATTTCCATTGTTGATGAAAGCGGCAGTGAGGATTTAGTGGGGCAGTCAGTGCTGGTGGCGGCAAGAAAGCAAGAGAATAAAGATAAAAATGAAGAAGTAGCTTCTAAAGAAGCATTTACCATTAAAGACGCCGATGAAATCGCGATTGATAATATTGAGATAGCTAACCGAGCAACCAAGTATCGGCTGATTATCGCTCAAGCCTATGAAGAGTTAAAAAAACAATTCCCCGATAAAAAAATAGTGATTGGCACGAGTTATAATGACGATGGCGGCATTGTTACCGGTAATTGCCCGCTGGAAACCGTTGACGCTAATCCTTTGTTGGGAGATATGGAATATTCTGACTGGTATCACCACAACGCACACTATGTTTATTATGACCCGGAGAAAAAAGAACAAACTGGTAAACAATATTTCGGTTTGCAGATAGACATGCTTGACCGCTCGCACATTAAGAGGTTTATCGCGGATAGCGAGGAATACAGATCAATGGAAGCTCTGCTGGAAAAAATCGGTAAGGGCGAAGACGACGGCGACGGCGGGCTTATTTTCCCTGACAATTACAGTTGCGTTATTGGCGGCAAGGAAAGCTACCAAGGCTACATTATCGCCGCTGACTATATCAAGGGAGAGGGAGAAGACGATTATATTGAGTTTGAAAAAATTCACCTGCGCGATGATCTGACATTAGCTGAAAAACAACAAATTTTTACTGATTACCTAAAGAGCAAAAAAATGAAAAAAAATGATCAAGTGGACGGTTTATTATTTAGGCCAGAAGCGATGGTAAATAATCCGTTTATTATGGATTCACTAAAGGAATATTTTAAAGACAAAAAGGAAATTATTAGCAGTAACGACGGTGGCATTAAAGTAAATTTTTAATATTCAAAAATTAAAAATTCAAAAATTAAAAATTATACCTATGTTAATCGACCTCCAACTCCATTCCACCTGCTCGGACGGGTATTTGACGCCGAGCGAGGTGGCGAAAACTTGCCGCGAGCGCGAGGTAAAAGTCGCGAGCTTAACCGACCACAACACGGTCAGCGGGCAGGAAGAGTTCGCGCGCGCCTGCCGCGAATTAAAGATTAAAGCCGTGCCCGGCATTGAGCTGTACGCGACGCTTGGGCATAAGCACCTGAACTTACTTTGGTATAACTTTGACGTCAACGACCCGGAGCTGCATAATTTATTGCGCGATTCGCAAAATCGGCGGCGGGCGGGCGTGCGGCGGGCGCTGGAGCGCTTAGTGAACAAGGGGTATTTATTAGACATTAACGCCCTGCTGGACAAACAAAACCATTATATTCCCATTAACCACGTGATAGACAATTTTTACGCCCTGAATAAAAAAAGAGTGCAGCGGGAGTTGGGCAAAAAAAACATTTTAGAGACGGAAATCATCCGCAATTATTTCCGCAAAACGGAAAAGACCAAAATGCACGAAAGTTATCTTGACATTAAGCGCGTTTTTAAAATCAAGCGGCGGGTGGGCGGCCAACTAATCTTTGCTCATCCCTGCATGTTCAGCTGGATTAAAGAAAACACCATCCAGCAGCTGGCGCAGTCGGGCTTAAACGGGTTGGAAGTGCTTTCGCCGCACCATTCCTGGGAAGCGGTAAGTTATTTGCAGGCGCTCGCCGGCCAATATAAGCTGATTATGACCGGCGGCAGCGATTTCCACCGCTTTGAAGAGCAGCCGTGGTATAACATTAAAAGCGCCTGGGATTATTTTGCGATTGAGAGCAAATTGCTGAAGGGGGTGGAAAAAATAATAAGTTGAGAGAAAAAAAGTAAAAAAATTGTCATTCCCGCGAAAGCGGGAATCTCAAGATAGCTATACGAAAAGTTAGATTCCCGCTTTCGCGGGAATGACACAAAAGATTAAAAATTATGCTTGTGGACACTAATATTTACGACGCCCGTTTTTTTACCAATACGGTTAAATTAGAAGCGCCATCGGCACGCGCCGCGGCTGATATTTTCAATAAACATTTTGCGCCGCGCTCGGTGATTGACATTGGCTGCGGCAGCGGCATTTATTTGGCGGAGTTTAAAAAAAGGGGAGTGAAGATTTTGGGCTATGACGGCTCGCCGGCGGCAGTCAAATCATCTTTGGTCGGTTCTAAAATTAAACGGCACGACTTGTGCCGGCCGCTAAAGCTGAAGCAAAAATTTGATTTATGTTTATGCCTGGAAGTGGCGGAACACTTGCCGCTCGTGTCCGCTGACACTTTGATAAATACGCTGGTTAAGTCAGCGCCGACTATCGTTTTTACCGCCGCCACTCCCGGGCAGGGCCCGCGTTCCATCGGCCACATTAACGAACAGCCGCATTCGTTTTGGGTCAAAAAATTTCAGGCCCAGCAATATAGTTTAGACAAAAAATTAACCGCTAAGATTAAGCGAGAGATGAAAGCAAGAAAGGTAATTTGGTGGATAGTGAAAAATTTAACGGTGTTTAAACATTCTCGCGGCTCTTGATTTTTTTAAAGCATTCCAATATAATATCAGTATTCAGCAAAAATTGCGGCTGATAACAAAAAAATAACGGGAGGCATTGCGATGGTTGAAATCAACCCATCTTATAATCCTCCTGTTAATAATGGAGGGTTAGGTAGTCCAGTTAAACGGCTTGAGCATCCCAGTGTTTCTTTCCGGTCGCCGTCAAAGGCCGTGATAACCGCAACCAAAGAAAAAGCACCCCCTCCTAATCCTACCGATGAGACTCCTAACCCCATTCAAAGGCTTGAAAATAGCGTTCCTTTCCAATCTCCCTCGAGCGCGGTAACAGCCAAGACCAAAACAGAGGTTAGAGATGGGCCGTCGGTAGACCATCCATTTTTAGGGTGGCATCTGAATGTTACCGGTTGATTATTTAACTGCCTGTTTGATTTTTTAACAGGCAGTTTTTATTTTAAATTAAAAGTTTGACAAGAAGAGAAATTTATGATTGAATAAATCCAAACACCTTCACCACCGGGTATTAAACCCCAACACCAAAATTTGGTGTGGGGGTATTCCGGAAGGTGTATGGATAAATGTATTAGTTCATTACATAGTCGAAAAAAAATATCAATTTTAGGAGATAAATCATGGACGCGAAAACTAAATCGCTGTTACGGCAGAGAAAGCAGTACTCTCTTTATCAAGAGGGTAAAAAATTCTGCTTTGCTTTAGGATGGGTATGTCTGTTCGCGTTAATTTGCGGGGCGTTTGTTTTGCCTTTTGTAAAAGTACTTGCCTTTTATAACGCTAGACAGGTAGAAGTTGCCCAGATCAAGTTAATTTGGTTTATCGGGGCGACAACATTGCTTTCCATTATACTGTGGACTTTCTGGCTGGTATTGCGACAGAAAGCGAGAAATTGCCCCACTATTCTGCGCTGCCAGTTGCCCAAACAAGACTTTAAACCATCGCAATACGACGTTTGGCGCCGGCGCGGCAAAATTTTTGCTTTAGTGCCTGCTAGTGTTAAAATTTTTAAGCCTGATATGTTCAGTGAATTTTTTAACGTTATTGAGTTGAACACTAAGGCAATGGAAGGCAAATGGTTCCCGCACTTAAAATTTTATTATCCTAATTTTAAAGTGCGGATAGGATGCAAGGAAAAAATAATATTAGAGACGTTACAAATCATCTTTGCCAATCCGGCGAGGTTTCGAGCAGAGGTAAAAAAAGAATTAGAAAAAAAATTGCCACAATATTTATCTTGTCTGCATTTTGATGGGGATAAACCCGTGTCTGGCAAGGAGGTGGGTGCTGCTTGCCGGCGAGCAGACATAGAGGTTAGAAGCATACCGTTAGTTATCCGTTATGCCAGTCGGCCGGACGTGCTCACGGCGGCGGAAAAAGGGTACGGCCGCAAACAGCCAAGCGCTACTGTTCAAGTTAAGCCAGACCCGCAGACGGCCATTCGTCGCGCTTTACAAATGATCCATTGGCGCCGGCGGTTGGCTATTGAAAAACGGTTGTCGGCGGAAGAAAGTTGAAAAAAAAGAAACAAAAAACTAAGCGGCTCTAAGTTCAAGAGCCGCTTTTTTCTTTTTGCCAAACGCAAGATCAGTGTAAAATTACCTCCACACCAAAAATTTTGGTGTGGAGTTGAATTATCGATAAAATTTGGCGGCCGCTTCCGGCGCGAC
>Ga0210057_1006589_pt1 | contig 14375 bp, 8 predicted proteins | sample CryGeyCG2114_010_2_FD_183968 | JGI IMG/M metagenome (GOLD analysis project Ga0210057, IMG submission 183968) | Groundwater microbial communities from aquifer - Crystal Geyser CG10_big_fil_rev_8/21/14_0.10 (SPAdes) (version 2) | ecosystem: Environmental > Aquatic > Deep subsurface > Groundwater ... | reverse complement strand
GAATTATCTCCCAAAATTTCTCTTCAAATTGTAAATTGTGCAAAGTTCGACTTTGCACAATTTGAGAATTTTCAATAAATATTTTTCTAGATATGTTTTTTATAGCTATTATTGCAGAATCTACTTTTGGTGCAGGTGAAAAATAGCGTGATGGCACCTTCATTATTATTTTTGGATCTCCATAAACTTTTACTGATATAGATAATATGCTCTCTTTTCTATCACGTGCGACGATTCTTTTTGCGACTTCATTTTGCACCATTAGTATCATCATTTCTGGTTGATTTGCCCCACCAAGGAATTTTTTGAATATCGCACCGGTGATGTTGTAAGGAATATTGGCAATCAGCTTATAGTTATTAGCTTTTAGCTTATAGCTTTCTAAATTAAAATCCAATATATCTTCGCAAACTAATTTCAGTTGGCCAGATAAAATTTCTTTTTCAAATTTAATTTTTAAAAATTCAAAAAGTTCCCTATCTTTTTCTACAGCTATAACCTGGCAGTTGGTGGCTAGAAGTTTACTCGTGAGTGCACCTTTACCTGGGCCAATTTCTAAAACAATATCTCTTGAAGAAATTTCTCCGGTTTCTATTATTTTACGGAGTGCTGGTTCTGATTTTAAGAAATTTTGTCCTAATGATTTTTTTGCTTTCACCCACCTAAACTTTTTAGTATACATAAATTTAGTTTAAATATATTTTATTATAAAAACACAAATTGTGCTGGTAATGTTTTATTTGTAAAAAAGTTTTGGTGGATTAAATGTAAATTGTTTTTATTCCATTTTTCTCTCCTTCTTTTTCCAATATATCACTTGGTATATCAGAAATAAATTCGGAAGGAGTATTTATTTGGCGGGAACCGAATATCGTTCGGTAATTTGCGAATGATAAAAAAAGTTTTTCTTTTGCTCGAGTGAGTGCGACATAAAAAAGTCTACGTTCTTCTTCTTTATCTTCTTCATTTTTTATTTCACCGTTCATCTGATGAGGGAAAAGTCCATCCTCTAACCCTGTTATGAAAACATTTTTAAACTCAAGTCCTTTTGAGGCATGTACTGTCATTAATTTTACTGCATTTTTTATTTCTTTTTTTTCTCCTCTTTCGATCAACGAATCTTGATCTGACGCCAAAGAAGCATCTTCTAAAAGTTTTTCTATTCCTAAACCGGCCTTTAGACCTGCCTGCGCAGACAGGTTATCATATTTTAAGGCTAAAGTGGCTAATTCTTTTATGTTTTCGAGTCTTTCTAAATCTTCTTCAGTCCCCGTCGATAACTCTGTTTCAATACCAGATTTTTTGACTGTAAATTTTATGACGTCAGATGCTTTTTCATTTTCGATTTTGTTTTTTATTTCTTCTAATATTTTATAAAAATTATTAATTTTTATTTTTACTTTTATTGGTAAAGTTTCTTTTTCTTCTGCAAAAATTTTAGCGAGTGTCACTTTTCCTATTCCTCTTGTGGGGAAATTTATTATTCTTTTTATATCGGAGAGACTTTTAGGATTTAGTGCTGCACGAAGGTATGCGAGAGTGTCTTTTATTTCTTTTCTTTCAAAAAATTTTACACCTAAGACTTGATAAGGAATATTATATCGAAGCATCGCTTCTTCTAACGCACGTGATTGAAAATTTGCTCTATAAAGAATTGCAATGTCAGTGAGGTTAGAGAATTTTTCAATGGTCTGGCCGGGGTTCGGGGACCCGGAGAACCGAGGACCTTGTAAAATTTTGCTAACCTCTCTGACATTTTCTTGATCCATAATTTCTAGAATTTTTGTAGCCACAAAATCTGCTTCGTCATTTTCATCTAGTGCTTCATAGAAACCTATTTTCTCACCGATTGGATTTTTGGTAAATAAATTTTTATCTGGCCTATATTTATTTTTCTTTATTATTTCATTTGCGGCTTCTAAAATATTTTGAGTGGATCTATAATTTTCTTCGAGTAAAACTATTTTTGCATTTGGGTAATCTTTTTCAAAACTTAAAATATTTTTTAAATTTGCTCCACGCCAAGAATAAATATTTTGATCAGCATCTCCAACCACACAAATATTTTTATTATTTTCAGAAAGCAAGCGAGACATTAAATATTGCACTTCGTTTGTATCTTGATATTCGTCAACGTGAATATATTCCCATTTTTCTTGATAAATTTTCCTGATTTGTTCGTTTTCCTTCAATAATTTTGTTGCTTTCAAAAGTAAATCATCAAAATCTAATGAATTTTCTTTTGTTTTTTTCTTTTCGTATAAATTCCAAACTTGCGCTACGATTTTTCCCAAATAACTTGCCCCGCTAGAGGCGGGGTCGTTTACTTTTTCCTCATAATCTTTTAAATGAGTAAATTTTCCCTTTTCTCGACTAATTATATTTTTTATCCTTTTTGGGTCGTATTGTTTTGGGTCTAATCCTAGTTCTTTTAATGCTTCTTTTATTAAAGTTGTAGAATCTGACTCATCCAATATCGTAAAATGCCTAGTCAAGCCCAATATTCTTGCATTTTCCTTTATTATATAGACCCCTAAAGAATGAAAAGTACTGACAAAAGGTCTACTAATGATTTCGTTGGTGATACTTTTTCGAGCTGGTCTGGCCGGGGTTCGGAGACCCGGAGAACCGAGGACCCGAGAAAAAGCATTACCAACGAAATTATCTGCGATTGCTGAGTTCACTCTTTCTTGCATTTCTTTAGCTGCTTTGTTTGTAAATGTAACAGCTAAGATTTTCTCAGGATCGACTCCATTTTTAATCAAATTCAATATTCGATGTGTTATAGTTTTAGTTTTTCCTGCTCCCGCTCCAGCAACAATCAAAAGAGGCCCCTCCATGTGAGTAGCTGCTTCTTTTTGCATAGCATTGAGTCCTTTTAGGTGATCTTCCACTCATCAAATATAACACAGAAATTTATTTTTATTTGACCAAATGTTTTTATTGATTCTTTTCTGATTTATTGTAAGCCTCTAATAAATTAATCATAAAATCTTTTATTGATTGATAACGATTTTCTGGCTTAGGACTCATACCTTTTCTTATAACCATTTGAATTTCATATGGGACACTTTCTGGAAAATTGATATTATTTTCTTCATGTAATTTTTTATATGCATTTGTTTTTTCTTCAAAAGATATGCCCATTGTTTGTTCTTCTATATTATATGGCCAATTTCCATAAATTAGTCTATATAAGTTAACTGCGGCAGCGTAAACATCAACTGTTTTATCAAAACAAGGATTTTTTTTAAAAAGTTCTGGAGCTGCTGTAAATCGATTATTTCCTTCTTGGTTTCTGAATACTATATTGTCTTTGTCGTTAATAATTGATGCACCGTCTAGATCTATTAATTTTAAATTATTATTAGACAGCATTATATTAAGTGGTGCTAAATCTACATTTATTACCCCAGCCTTGTTTAAATCCTCGACTCCCACACAGGCTCTCATCATTAGTGAGATTTCATCCTTTAAGGGTAATTTCTTATGGGTTTCCAAATATTTTTCGAGATTCATATCCATAGCTTCATAAAATCTATATACTTTTCTATTTTTTTCAATAGTTTCAATTGGTAAAATTACATTTGGATTATTAAATTTTTTTTCTTTTAGATGTTCTTCGACTGTTTTATTTCCCCAATTATTTAATTCTATTAATTTATCTATATCTTCCTTTGTATTTTCTTTTGCAACTAAAAGTTGTTTATCACCATTTTTATATGCCAAAAATATTTTACTAGCTTCTGTAGCTAGCTTATGATCATTGGCAATTACATAATCTTCAATGAATTCTTTGTTTTCAGAATTTTTAAGAGTTTCAACAGTTTCAACCCTCGGTTTTACTTCCAAATTTAAACCATTTTCTTTTAAAAATTCATTAAGTTTATCTTCAAAATTGTTTTCTTGAGTTTTGTTTGAGACGAGTTTAATTTCTTCCATTTAGAATGATTAATTTTATTTTTTTAATTTTCCCATCCAGAACTTTATAAGTTTTTTTATAAAATTATTTTTACTCTTTAAATATTTAGTTAGGAATTCTTCTCGAGTAATAGTAGCTCTACTTATAGGATGAGTTTCACCCGCAAAATCTCTTTTTTTTGTTTCTTCACTAATAGGACCTTCGTTTTTGAACCCTACTTTTTCTAATAATCCTGGATTGCTTGCAACGATCCAAGAAGTTGCAGAAATTTTTTTAACTTTCTTATTAGAATCTACAATTTTTGGTAATTTTTCAAGTGCGTCCTTGATGAGTCTGATTTTTGTAATGTTGCTTATGTCTGTGGCTGGTGCTAAGTGGAGGTGTAAGTCTCCCTCATCTACTCTATAAGACAACATTTCGTTTATAGGAGTAAGATTTAAAGATTCGTTGAATGCTTTCCTTTGAAATTCGGCGAATTCTTTTGGATGTTCGTCCATTGAGAAAGCAAGAGGTTTTAATATATTTATTACTTTTTTCATGAATTCAGTTTTATCAGATATTTTTTTACATTCTTCTAATTCTTTTTTTATTTCTTTTAATTTTAGATTTTCTAAACCTAATTTTTTTAATGTATCTTTGTCTAGACCCTTACTTATTATCCTATTTATTAATTCTATTCCTTGTTTATTTTCTGGGAATCTTTCCATAAGGATCTCTATACCCTTTTCTAATTTTTTACTATTTAATGTTTTATTCTCTTTCTTCTCTTCCTTTTTATTTTTTCCCTTTTTTTCTTCTCTTATTGATTTTAATAATTTAATAGCTTCTTGTTTGCCAGATTTAGCATCACGAATTAGTTTTCCTTCGATTTGATATGTTTTAAGATTCTTTATAATAGGATCCATATTAAGAATAACTACATCACCTTTTCTATTTAGATTATATTTTATACCTAATAAATTAAGTGCTTTTTTATAAAAACTTGGGTTACCTTTACCACCTACCTGTTTTTCTCCTGCTTCATAGACATCTAATGTTTTATTTATTATATCTTCTAATGATTTTTTTAATTCTTCTTGTGTTTTTTTGTCGTCATAATTTATTTCAGTTTTGTTTTTCATAGTTGATTTTCTGATTTCATCATCAAAAACACTAAAGCCTTTGTTCCATTGTTCGATAGGGGCTAATCCTGATTTTAATGCATCAATTGAACGTCGTGAGGAAGTGAAAAGTCTAGTTCCTGTCCCTCCAAAACCCCAGCGATTTTTATCATTGTCTCTGGCTGCCATGATTGCTTGACGAATAGCGACATCTTCCCCTCCCGTGTTTTCAAGATAGCCACCAATACCTGCGTATATACTGGAACGAAATGCCGAGTTGGCCCCACTGGAAGTCATGCTACCTGTTCTAGCACGACCAATCGCATTTAAAAATTGAAAAAGGCGCGTTCCTATGTGAATGGCTGGATATTTTTGGTAAGATTCAGGGTCCCAATCAAGCTGACCAAGAAAACCATCAACTTTAGGATTTTTTTCAAAATTATTTATAAATGATTGTACATAATCAGGACTAATTCCTTTGTTATCAGCATCATTACTAATAATAATTAAGTCCGGAGCATTTTCCCCTCTTTCGTGTTGACGAACAAGAGTAGCATCGGTTAGTAATTTTCTAATTTTTCCTATTTTAGCGTCTTTGTTTTCTAGTGCCTGATATATTATTTTAGTGTTTATATTAGGATAATCTTTTTTAAATCTTTCAATTTCTTTTAGAGTTTCATCGGCATTTAGAAGATTTTCTTTTTGATCCTTTTCTGGGTGATTAACAAATAGTACTAATTCGTATTCTTCAGGTTTTGCTGTTTGGTAGGTATAATTTTGCAGAGATTCATAAATATTTTTACCTTCTTGGTGCCCCGCCACCGGTATACATATAGAAACCTTACAATCTTTTCCCATTTTATCTGTTTGATTAGCTAAATTTTTTATTCTTTCAAGATATTCAGGATTTTGTTTTTCTAAATAGTCTTTTACTTCTTTGTAGTGGTCTAGTTTAGCATTATGGTTTTCCTTTAAAGTTTTTGATCTCATTTTTTCAAATAACTTTAATCGTTCTTCAGAATTTTCTTCTCTGTAATAATTTAAATAATAGACAAAATCTGGAGTTTTTTCATTTAATCCACCCTTTTCCAATGGATTACGGCCCATTATTGGAATAAATGGTGGCATATCCCAATTAGATCCATTCGGTATGTTTAATATTGTTTCTGGGGTTGGACTATGAATTGTATCTACAATATCTTTTAATCCTTTTCCTTCTATTGTTGAGAGCATTATGAATTTATTATTTCCCATATCTTGTCCTATCTCACCAAATCTTCCTAAAAATTCGGCATGTCCGTTGTTATTCGCAAAAAGTATTTTTCCTATTTCACTATTGGGATCAATAATTATCTTACCATCTGCTCCTATTATTACTTCAAAAACATGGTTTTGGGTACCTTCTGACATAGAAAAAAGCATTTTTAGATGACCAATTTTCATTAATTCTTGTGCGTTTGCGCTTAATCCTTCGTGATAAGAACCACTAGGTGTCATATGGCTTACATTTAAAACATAATTTCCATTTTGATCTATACCCGTTCCGTTTTCTCCTCCCCATTGAGTACGTAACTCATTTTTGTCAAAAATTTCAGTATCGTTATCATACCAACCACGATGTATTTCATGTGTTTGATCTAGATGATTTTTAATATATTCATCCACGTTAACTATTTTTTGAGTAGTAGCATCAATTAAATGTTTGTCTATCTTCACCCCATTATGAGCCAAAACATTTTCTGCTTGATCAGTAAATGTTCCATCGGGGTTCGTCATAAGATGTTTACTTACGATGTTATTTCCATTCATCAAGTTATAGGAGCCGTCAGGATTTTGTATTAAATTTATACCTTCAGGTGATTTGATATGATTAGCCCCCAAGATTACTTCATGCAAATTGCCAGCATTCATACTTGGTGTTTGTCCTTCCATTAGATGTTTCAAAGAAGCAAGGGCAGTTAATTGTCCTCCAGCTTTTGTATCTCCAAAAACACTAGTATGACCCGATCCTCCTAAAATTGTATCAGCTCCTGTTGCAGCCATTACTTCTTGCATTGTTGTACCAATAATTAGGCCAGAAACAAATCCCTTACCAGCGGCCTGCCAGAATCTCTTTTTTTTCATTTCATTGAAAATCCGGTCCTTAGCATCAATACCTGTGTCTTTTTCATTCATTAATATGTTTTCTTGCGTAGTGGCCAAAGAATTCAAATATGTTTTAAAATCTTGTCCATTAGAAGCCGTAAATTTACCTGCATCAAATAATTTTTTAAACTCAGTTTTTATTTTAGCTCGCTCTATATCCAAGTTCTTTCTTTCTTCTACGACCTTCGTAGTGTCCGAGTAACTAATGAGATCAATGTTTGTCCGGTCTGAAAGACGGATTCTTGCTTCAATAGAAGAAAATCCATCCAACATAGCTTTCAATATCGCTGGAGATAGATTTGAACTGTTTTGGATTAAAGCTTCTCTGTTTTGCTGGATATTGCTTATAATCTGTGTGGCATTTTCTGTCTGATAGCGATATTGTTCCATTTCTTTCCGACGTTCCATAGTGGCTAGGTCAAAAACTTTTCCCTTAGCCATTTCTCTAGAGTGTTGTCGTCTCTCTTCTTGGAATTTTTTTGTTTCTCTTATTCCTGCCACCCCAGAAGAAACCAAAGCAGTTCCCAAAAATGGTACAATTTTTGCTACACCACCCGCCAAGCTGGTAAGCCCTCGTTGGGATAAGGAAGAGACTATAGACAAAGCAGTAGCAACTGTCGTTTCGTTTACAAATTGGCCTATTTTTGTATGAGAAAGTTTTTCTGCCCATTTTTCTGCCTTATTGAATTTTGCTTCAGTGCGAACTCCTGCTTTAGATTTTCCATAGATTATCTCAAGATCAAAATCTTCGTCTTTTAAAAATTCTCCGTGAGCCATTGCTAACTTCACTTGCTCTGCCACTCCAAATAGGTTGGAAGCATACATTTCACTATTTTGTCCACCCTTTCCAGTTTTCTCTTGATTAATATCTTCTTTTAATGTATGAAAAATTCTTTTTTCTTGTTCAATGAATGCTTCTTTAGTTATATTTCCATTAGCATATTCTTTTATAAATTTTTTAATTTGGTCTTTGGTTTCTTTCTCTTTAGGTACTTCTCCTTCTCTTAATCTTTTTTCTCCAGCTTCAGTATGTATTGCTTCTTCATATTCTGAAGAAAATTGGTCGATTACGTCAGCAACGAACTGATCGTGAGAAGCTTTTTCTCTGCCTTCGGCAGCGAACATATTACCACTTTTCAATATTTCTTCTCTAGCTCTGTTGATCTCTTTATTTCTGTAATAATCTCGCCAAAGTCCGTGTTTCCAGATTTTTTCTCCAGCACGTTTCCAAAATTCTCCTTTAAAAACTTTTTTGAATCCTTTTAAATCATCAGGATTTTTTGGGAGTTCCATGGTCATACTAGCATCAGCTACATCCCGAGCCTGTTCTCGCATTACATCGGTCGTATCCACTAGGACAGCTTTAAAGTTTTTCTTTTCTGATTTTAGTGTATCTTTTGAATCTGTTTTGTTTTTATCAGCATCAGTATTAATATTATTTTCTATTTTTTCTTTTTCTTCAGGTGTATTTGGAGGTGTTGCAGTTTTTTCTTTTTTTATTTGAGGAAAATTTTCTATCATATTATTTTTATTTTAATTGAGATATATATCTATTTCTAAATTCTAAGAATTCTGAAGCTATCAGCTCATTTAAATTTGGTATATTTTCAGAACAAAAAGCTTGTGTGGTGTTTTTATCTCCGGTGTTTAATAGTTTTTCAAATTCTTCAAGCTTGTTTTCAGAAATCTGAGAAAGAATAACAGCATTTATTCTGTTTTCTAAGCGTTCCCTTAGGTCACTTTTTAGTTGATTGAGTACATCCTCTTCTAAATCTTTATCCATCTCTGCTTCTACTACTAATTGGCTGATAAATTGATCAACCATTTCATCAACACTAAGGTTTTTTATATCGTTTGACATATTTTTAAAAATAATTATTTATTATTAATAATAACTTACTTGAATTATATGTCTTTTATTATAAAACTTTTAATTTTTTTTGCCTAATTTCTAGCCAAGAATCATCTAAATTACCTATATATTATAACTTCTTAAGCTTATTTTGTCAATTCAGTTATCCACACTTGGGTTGACTTGTCCCTCATTTTTGGCTACCCTATAAATAGTTCAGAAGTAGAGGTACGGAGCAAGCTGGCCGAATGGATAGAAATGACAGTAACCATCGTGAGAACCTTATCCGCCGATTGGCGGTGCAGCACATCCTAGTAGTAGAGCACCCCAGAAATAGAGCGAAGCTCAGTACGGGGCAATAAGCTCACTACGGGACTAGATTCAGGTCGTCCTGTAACTTTACCCTTATCTTTAAAGGGTTAAAAGGCAAATCTCGCGATAATTAATTTGTTTTATAAAACCTCAATTTAAAATATTTAGTTATATTCTGGCCCTTTCCCTTTTATTTGGGACTCTTTTTGTGCCTTTAGTCGAGGCAAGTTTTTTGTCTTCGATTCTAGGTAATGAAGTTTCCGCAGATATTGTAGATTCTATAAGTTCTTCTCAAACTATTTCAAACTCTCAAACTATGGCTCTTCTTCAAACCAATACTTCTTCGGCTGTGATTTTAGAAGATAAGGGGAATAAGGATAATGAAATAAAAAGTGATATTAATATAAATATAGTCTCTGAAAATGCCCTTTTAGCTACAACAAGTCCAATGGGTGCTTCAAGTGGTGTTTTGGAAGATAGTGACTCCTTTTCTGATCAAATAAGTGTTTATGTGATAAGAAAAGGTGACTCTATCTCACAAATAGCTGATATGTTTGGAGTTTCTGTGAACACTATACTTTGGGCTAATGATATGAAAAAAGGTGATAAATTAGTAGAGGGTGATATACTCTTTATTTTGCCAATTTCTGGGATTGAACATGTTATTACAAAAGGACAGACTCTTGCTAGTATAGCTAAGCTTTATAAGGCTGATATCATTGATATTGCTCGATTTAATGGTATTACAGAAGAAACAAAACTTGCTATTGGAGATAAAATAATTGTTCCAGGTGGTGAAATATATAATGAAAATTCTTCTTCCTCTGTAAAAACTAATACAAAGAATAATGTATATAAAACTCCAAATGTAAGTGTCGCTGGATATTTTATAAATCCTGTTCCTGCTTATGCTAGGAGAAGTCAAGGACTTCATGGCCCAGGGAATAGAGGTATAGACTTAGCAGCACCTACAGGAACCCAAGTTTTAGCTTCTGCAAGTGGAACAGTTCTTATTGCACGTAATGGTTGGAATGGAGCATATGGCAATATGATTATTATTCAACATCCAAATGGAACTAAAACTCTTTATGCTCATTTATCTAAAATAATAACTACTACAGGTGCCAAAGTCTCTCAAGGTCAAGCTATAGGAAATGTTGGTTCGACGGGCCGTTCTACTGGCCCACATCTTCATTTTGAAGTTTTTAATGCTAAGAATCCAGGAGGTACGACTCCAATGTCCTTCACCTCACGTTAAAATTTAAATACAAAAACAACCCCGCACCAGATGGTGCGGGGCTGTTTTTCTTTTATTTTGTTATTCCAATAAAACTAGAGACACCATAATTAGAACTCCCAATAGTACTGATAGTATTTGTAATACAGAATATTTGGCTTCTTTTGTTTTATGAAGTTCTGGAATTAAATCTGCGACAGCGATGTAAATAAATCCACCAGCTGCTATTGGCAAGACCCATACAGTAAAAGTTTCAGCCATACTACCAAAAATTATAGCAACGATAAGTCCAAGAACAGACGTAAGGGCTGAAAGAAAATTCAACCATAACGCTTTTTTCTTTTCGTATCCAGAATGAATAAGTACTGCAAAATCTCCTATTTCTTGTGGGATTTCATGTAATATCACTGCTAGCGTTGTCGCTATTCCTACAGGAATACTTATTAAAAAACTCACACCAATAATTATTCCATCTATAAAATTATGAAAACCATCAGTGAATAAAAGCAACTTCCCTACTGGATGTATGTGAGTTTCTTCTTTGTCTTCGCCGTGATGGTGCCAATGGAGAAATTTTTCTACTATAAAAAATAAAATAATTCCAGCAATTATTAATAAACTCATTAAGGGAGTGCTGAAAGAATTTTCGAAAATTTCTGGTATTAAATGAATAAATGCGTCACCCAGAAGCGCTCCAACCGCGAGACTTATAAATAGGTTGATATATTTTTTTACAATTTCTTCCTTAAGTGAAAGTGAAAATGCCCCAACAAAAGAGATTATACTTACTGCTATAACGCTTATAAATGCATAAATATATATTGTCGTCATCCTGGTACTAAAATTTTATTAATAAACTTTCTCTTTATATTCCCGTAATTAAAAATTTAGTACGGGACAAGTTGTGCGGGATGGGAGAATCGAACTCCCAACCTCAGTTTGGAAAACTGACGTTTTACCATTAAACTAATCCCGCTTATTCTCTTTTGTCGGGCTGCTGGGAATCGAACCCAGTCTAAACGCTCCCAAAGCGCTTGTACTACCGGTATACTACAGCCCGAAAACTTATTAAGTTATTAAATATCTCTACCGACTAAAGTCTAAACGCTCTCATCAAGAAGGCGCTTGTACTACCGGTATACTACAGCCCGATAACTAAAAACTAGAATATAAAAGTTTTCGCCTGCGGGCACTGGCTTCGTTTTGTCCGCCAGAAAATTTTTGATATTCTAGTTTTTAACTATATCACAAAATAATATCACTTACTACTTTTATTTTTGCTTTTTTCTCTTTTTCGCATATATAAACAACTAATAAATCAACCTGCCATTCTTTTTCTTCTGATATATTTTTATTTAAAAGATAAGTTTGGATTGTCCTTGATAATCGTTTAAGTTTCCATGGATGCATATTGTCTTCGGGCCGATGTTGGTATCTTTCGTCTGAATCATTATAGGATTTTGGTATGAAAGTATTTAAAGTTTCCCGTGAAACGCTTTTTACTTCAATAAAATATAGTTTATTGTCTTTTTCAGATATTATGTCTATTTCACCCCATTTTTTGGTATAATTACGATCTAATATTAAAAAACCATGTTTCACAAGAAACTTTACGGCTATATTTTCTCCAATTTCTCCTGTCTTTTGTGTTTCTGAAGTAAATACTTTAGGCATTGCTAGTAGTTAAAAGTTTATAAAGTTCTTGAAGTTATAAAGCTTTTTGGGTTTTAATTCATTTTTTATCTTATAAACTTTCTACTTTATGAACTACTTGTGTTTCACGTGAAACGTTTTACTTAATTTTATGTCTTTTATTAAAATATCCTTATTTTATAATGTATTTTCAATAAAATCATAGTAAAAGACAATATTTTTTGATGTCCTTTATAAACATTACCAACATAGTTATCCACAGTTTTGTATAAAATCCTTATAAAATAAGCTAAACGTAATGGACATTAAATTTGTGCGGCTAGGGAGAATCGAACTCCCGTCTCATCCTTGGCAAGGACGTGTTCTACCACTAAACCATAACCGCGAATAAACTAGAACAAATTTATTATTATTTTTTGAAAATGACATTTAGTATTATACTATTACAAATTTTATATTGCAATTTTTTTTGTAAAATTTTAATAAAAGTGTATAATTATAAAATTATTAAATAATAAAATAGCACCCGTGGTGAAATGGATATCATAACTGCCTTCGAAGCAGTCATTCCAGGTTCGACCCCTGGCGGGTGCACAAAATATAGATGAACTCTATAGAACTCGAAAATTTAATATCCAAAATTCCAAAAGAGGTTTCACATGTAACGGACACGCTTGAAAAAGCGGGTTTTGAAGCTTATCTAGTAGGTGGATGTGTTCGTGATCTTTTAATGGATAGAGAACCTAAAGATTGGGACATAACGACAAATGCTAAACCTGACCAGATTATAGGTTTATTTGAAAAAACAATCTATGAGAACGAATTTGGTACAGTTATTGTCGTTGTTCCACGTGAAACACTAGAAACTAGCACCTCGAACCTAGGACCTAATTTTTTAATAGAGGTTACACCATATAGAATTGAAACAAAATATAGTGATTTTAGGCATCCAGATGATGTTTTATTTAGTGATAAGCTGCAAGATGACCTTAAGAGACGTGATTTTACTATAAATGCTATGGCTTATAGAAATGGACAGATAACGGACATATTTGGAGGGTTAAAGGACATCAAGGACAAAATATTAAAGGCAGTAGGGGAACCTGATGATCGTTTTAGAGAAGATGCGCTTAGAATGCTTCGAGCTGTTCGCATAGCTTTACAGCTTGGTTTTTCTGTGTCATATGAAAGTAGTAAAAGTATTTTAAAAAATGCAGATTTAATAAAAAAAATATCACCTGAAAGGATTCGTGATGAATTTATAAAAATAATTATGTCAGAAAATCCTTCAGTAGGAATTGTAATGCTTCAAAAATTTGGATTGTTAAAAAATATAATTCCTGAACTAGAGGAGGGAATTGGATGTGAACAGTCTGGTCAGCATATTTATGATGTTTGGAACCATTTACTTTATGCGTTGCAACATTCTGCAGATAAAGATTGGCCTTTAGAAATAAGGCTCGCAGCACTTTTTCATGATATTGGGAAACCTAAAAGTAGGCGAGCGGCTCCTCAAGGCCCGGCCTTAGGAATTCAAAAAGACCCGGCCTTTTCCTGCCAGAAAAAATATACTTTCTATGGTCATGAAGTAATAGGATACAGAATGGCAAAAAAAATATTAGAGCGATTAAAATTTTCAAAAAAAGAAATTGAATTAATTGAAAAGCTTATTCGTAATCATATGTTTTTTTCTGATACGGAATTAATTACACTCTCTGCTGTGAGAAGAATAATTACAAAAGTGGGTAAAGAAAATATTTGGTCTTTAATGAATGTCCGTGAGTGTGATAGAGTTGGAATGAAGAAAAAAGAAGCACCTTATCGTCTGCGTAAATATTTTGCGATGATAGAAGAAGCACTTCACGACCCTATTTCCGTCGGGCAATTGAAAATTAACGGAGAGTTTATGATAAAAGAATTGGGAATAGCCCCTGGTCCTAGAATGGGATGGATTTTGAATGCACTTCTTGAAGAAGTTTTAGATGATCCGATAAAAAATACAAAAGAACATCTCTCAGAGTTGGTTAAATCACTTAATCTTTTACCAGATGGTGCATTAAAAACTCTAGGTGATAGAGGAAAAGAAAAAAAAGAGGAGTTAGAAGAAAAAGAAGTAGAAAAATTACACGAGAAACATAGAGTGAGGAAATAAAT
>Ga0210057_1006588_pt1 | contig 14375 bp, 13 predicted proteins | sample CryGeyCG2114_010_2_FD_183968 | JGI IMG/M metagenome (GOLD analysis project Ga0210057, IMG submission 183968) | Groundwater microbial communities from aquifer - Crystal Geyser CG10_big_fil_rev_8/21/14_0.10 (SPAdes) (version 2) | ecosystem: Environmental > Aquatic > Deep subsurface > Groundwater ... | reverse complement strand
CAATGCTCGGCGACACATGCCTAAGAGAAAGCCTTTTTGTGACTGCATTAAGAGCTTACACTCTTGCTGGAAACGACATGATGATTCAGTTCATCAAGGAAAACTTCAGCAACAAGCTTGTAGGAATTTAGGCATAAAACAATTTAAGGAAATATTTTTCCTTATTTTTTATTTTGTTTTTCTTTTTTAACTATTTTTAATTCTTGATTATCTTCTTTTTTATCATCTTTCACAAAAAATTTATAATAACTAAGAAATTAAGAAAAGTTATGGATGAAACAGTAAAAAAAGACATTATTTCCACACTTACAAGAGTAATATCAGTTCTTGACAGCAAAAAAGAAGAAGGCTTTATGGAGATAAAGGAGCTTAGCAACACAACAATACATAATTCTTCAATATTTCAGGATGAAGATTCAATTTCTGTTGCAGTCATTGTTTATGCTGTTTCAAAAATTGTTGAAAGAACAGGGGAAGTTGACAAAAAATTAAAACAGCATATCATAGAAATGAGAAAATTTCTTGTTGAAGGGCATCTTCAGAATTTTCACAGAGCCATAAGAAACACAATTCTCCATATTTCAAAACTTGACGGAAAAATAAAAATGTACATTGAGCAGGTTATGCAGCAGGGAAGGATAAAAAAAGGAAGCAAATTGTACGAACACGGCATCTCAATTGCAAGATCTGCAGATTTGCTGGGAATATCACAATGGCAGCTTCTTGATTATGTCGGGAAGACAACAATGACAGATGCAACACCCCAAAGTCTTGATGTAAAGAAAAGGCTTTCATTTGCAAGAGAGCTTTTCAGGGGAAAAAAATGAGAAGCATTGTATTTGATTCAGGGCCTATAATAAGCCTTGCCATGAATAATCTTCTCTGGATACTTGAGCCCCTGAAAAAGAAATTCAAAGGAGAATTTTTTATTCCAACTTATGTAAAACAAGAGGTTGTTGAAAGGCCTTTACAGACAAAAATATTCAAGTTTGAGGCATTGCAGGTTGAGGAATTAATAAGAAAAGGAGTTTTCAAGGTTGTATACAATAATGAAATCAACAGCCTTGCCGACCATCTTTTGCAGCTTTCAAATAATGCATTTGAAGCGTATGGAACTCCTGTAAATATAATCCAAGCGGGAGAAGTGCAGGCGATTGCAGCAGCAGTTTTCTTTGATTCAAATGCGGTTGCAATAGATGAAAGAATAACAAGATTAATGCTCGAAAATCCACTAGCTCTTGAAAATATGATGGCAAACAGACTGCATACAAGACTGAAAACAAACCAGAAAAATATTTCTTCATTCATAATGCACAGCAAAGGCATCAAGATAATAAGGTCTGTAGAGCTTGTTACAATGGCATATGAAATGGGAATTCTTGATAAATATATCCCTGAAGGCGAAGAGGGAAGAAAAACACTTCTTGATGCACTTCTATGGGGAGTTAAGCTGAAAGGATGCTCTGTTTCAAACAGTGAGATAGAAAGAATCATGAAGCTGGAGAAGGTTTAGTAAATTGCATATTTCTTCTTTAAACTTCTTAAATCACCTTAAATGAACAAGCTTTTTAAAGATGTAATCTATAAATTTCTTAGCACAGAAGATGTCAAGGACCACCTTTATGCTGGGGGATAAAAATGAATCCGGAAAGAGAGATACTGAATCTTTGGCTTAACAAAAATGGCTTCTTTACGACTGACAGCATTCCTCTTGCAAACAACAAGATAATAGATGTTCTTGCAATAAAATCAGATTCAGGAAAAATAGATAAAATTATTCATATAGAAACTGCCTGTTCAATCAGCACCTTAGATAATATCCCTATAAAAGTTTATTCTGATAAGTTCAATGACAAAAATGTTGTCAAAAAAGTAAAATCAACAATAAAAAATATGCTTGGAACAGAGCAGGAATACGAAAAAATTCTCATTATCGGAAACACAAGCAGACCACAGGATTTTGAAAAACTGGAAGGAATAAAAATTGTAAAATTTGAGGACATACTTCTTGATGTTATGCAGGATATGAACAAACAGAATTACAGGAACGAAGTTGTGAGAACTTTGCAGCTTGTAAAGTATCTTATGCTTTCAAAATCTGACAAAGTTGCTGAGATGATTAATTCCTCAAATTCAAATAAAATATTTACTCATCAGGATAAGGAAGATTTCATAAAAATAATACTTGAGCAGGATGAATTCAAGCAGATTCTTGGAAAAGAAAGCCTTGAAGATGCTTTGCTGAATGTTTTGTCAGGCTCCGGATTGCTGAGGCCTGAAAAACTTGCACATGCATTGGAATCTGACTTGTTTACAACAAGGTCAAAGAAAAAGTTTGAGAGATTAATTATTGCAAAGCAGAAGCCCAAGGCTGTCAGGGAAAAACCTGAAGTCAAATCAAAGGAGAAGAGCTTAAGCTTGTTTTTTGAGAATTGATTTCAAATTATTTATATTTATTTTTAGAATTATTTTTTTCTTTTTGGCCTGTTTTTTGTTTTCTTTGCTGTTTTTCCTGATTTCTTTTTGCTTTTCTTTGATGACTTTTTTGATTTTCCAGTTTTTTTGCTCAGAACAATCTTCTTTAACTGCCCTGCTTCACTTTTGAATTCAGAATCTTCTTCTTTGAGTTCCTTTATTGATTCTATCTCCTTTTCTTCCTTTTCGAGTTTCTTTGCTTCTTCAAGGGCCTTTTCCTTTTTGCTTTTCCAGAACATGGTAAAATTCAAGATTAGCTATTATATTAATTTTTTGCCTAATCACTCTGCACTCCAAATATATTCCTGCAAAAGTTTAAAAACAATCATGGCTTATATCAAAGCATGATAAAAGGGCAGGTAATCGGCGGGGAAATAGGGAAGATTGTTGTAAGACAAAAATCAGATACTGAAATAGAGCTCGGCGAGCTTCTTATTGCAGATACAGAAAATGGAAGCAAAATACTGTTCCAGTGCTATGATCTTCTTTACGGAAGCCAGCTTTCTCAGCAGACACTTGAGCTTGTTTCAGGAATGAAGCTTGAAGAAGATACTGACTTAGATTTCATGGAGCCGCAGCTAAGGAACTATTCTCTTGCATATCTTAAGCCTCTTCTTTTAATCAAAGAAAACAAGGCATCATTATGCAAATCACTTCCAAAGTTTTTCTCTGAAATAAAAGAGCTAAAGAAAGAAGATCTCAAATTCATCACAAAGCCTGAAAATGCAATCTATCTTGGCAAGATGAGAAGCGGCTCAAAAAGGTTAGATATGGATGTAATGCTAAAAGGTGATGATATTTTTTCCCATCATGTTTTGATTTCAGGAACAACAGGAAGGGGAAAAAGTGTCTTGGTTTCAAACATAATCTGGAATTCCCTTTCGCAGGATTACTGCGGAATGCTCGTGCTTGATCCGCATGATGAATATTACGGAAGAAACAAACTTGGAATGAAAGACCATCCAAACAAGAGCAAAGTTGTTTATTACACTTCAAAGAATCCTCCTGCTGGAGCTAAAACACTCAAGATAAATCTCAAATCAATAAAACCTTCACATTTTTCAGGAGTTCTAGAATTGTCAGATCCGCAGGTTCATGCATTGTATACTTACTACAAGCAATATGGCGAGAAATGGGTTGAAAGTATAATCCTTGACAAGCCAATTGATGTTCCTGGATTCCATGAAGGGACAATTGCAGTTGCAAGAAGAAAATTAATCACAACTCTTGATGTTAGATTAAAAGAGGGAAGATTGGTCTGCGAGGGAATATTTGATTATCAGGCAGGAGAAAGCACAATTGGCGATATAACAAGGGAACTTCAAAATGGAAAAGTTGTGATAGTTGACACTTCAAATTTTTCAGGAAGTGTCGAGCTTTTGATTGGCTCAATGATAGCAAGCGAGGCTTTCAAGAAATACAAACATTACAACATGGAAGGAACATTGAAGGGAAAACCTGTCATCTCAATTGTTCTTGAAGAAGCTCCAAGAGTTCTTGGGAAGGAGATTCTTGAAAGAGGGCAGAATATATTCTCAACAATTGCAAGGGAAGGAAGAAAGTTCAAAGTTGGTCTTCTTGCAATAACACAGCTTCCTTCATTAATCCCAAGGGATATTCTTGCAAACATGAATACAAAGATAATTCTTGGAATAGAAATGGCGCAGGAGAGGCAGGCAATAATTGAGAGCGCAAGCCAGGATTTAAGCGATGACAATAGAAACATTGCATCTTTGGATAAAGGAGAAGCCATTGTTACAAGCACATTTTCAAGATTTGCAACACCGATTGCAATACCCTTTTTTGATGAAGAAGTTAAAGAATATCTTGCAAAGAATCCTGCAAAGAAAGTCAAGAAAGATTTTGCAGGAATCAATTTTAATTAAATTGAATTATGGCAGTTATACAATGGTAATCATACAAACAAAATGAAATTTGCACATATGGCTGACTGCCATGTCGGAAGCTGGAGAGACCCGAAGCTGAGCTGGGTCAGCACTGAAGCATTCTGCAGAGCAATTGATTTTTCAATTGAAAAAAATGTTGACTTTGTTCTAATAGCAGGAGACTTGTTTAACAATTCTGTTCCTGGAATAGACAAAATAAAAATTGTTGCAAAGAAATTTAGGGAATTAAGGGACAAGGGAATTCCTGTTTATGTTATTGCAGGAAGCCATGATTTTTCTCCGACAGGAAAAACAATGCTGGATGTTCTTGAAAGTGCAGATTTGATGACTAATGTAACAAAAGGAGAAGTTGCTGGCGAAAAACTGAAGCTTAAATTCACAATTGACAAAAAAACAGGTGCAAAAATAACCGGAATTCTTGGAAGAAGAAATATGCTGGAAAGAAGCTATTATGAAAGTCTTGACAGGGAAAGCCTTGAGAAAGAAGACGGCTTCAAGATTTTTATGTTTCACATGGGAATAAATGAATTCAAGCCGAAGAATCTTCAGGAAGTTGACTGCTCATCAATCAATATTTTGCCCAAAGGGTTTGACTATTATGCAGGCGGACATGTTCACACGGTAATGAATCAGGATGTAAAAGGTTATGGAAAGATAGTTTATCCTGGGCCATTATTCCCTAATAGTTTTCATGAGCTTGAAGAATTAAATCATGGGGGATTCTTTATTTATGAAGACGGCAAAACTGAATTCATACCAATGAAAATATTTGATACAATTCACATTTCAATTGACTGTTCAGGGAAAATCCCAGATAAAATCCAGCAGGAAGCTGTTGACAAAATAAATGAGGCAGAAATCCAGCACAAGATTGTTACACTAAGATTATCGGGAAAAATATCCCATGGAAAAGTTTCTGATATCGACTTAAGGGGAATTGTAAACCTTCTCTATGAAAAGAAAGCATACTTTGTCATGAGAAATACAAGCAAGCTTGAGGCAGAGGGATTTGAAGAGATAAAAATTCAGCATTCTTCTGTTGAAGAAATAGAGGAAGGCCTTGTCAAGGAGCATCTTGGGCAGGTAAAGATAGAAAATGTTGATATTAATGCAGAGAAAAAACTCATTGCAGGCATGATGGACATGCTTTCTGCAGAAAAGAATGAAGGCGAAAGGGTTATGGATTTTGAGAAGAGAATAAGAGAAGGAGTGGACAGACTAATTGGTGAATAATAACTCTAAACAGCTTCAAATCCTTCTAAATAATTTCGAGTAATTCTAAATTATATATGAAAATTAATTTTTTTGTTTTATAGACGGTGTGTTTTTGGAAATAGCTTCAACTCAAATTGAAGGTTAAGGCAGATATATATATATACCAACATATTATTACATTAAGTGATGTACTATGATAACTAAAAAAAATGAAAATCAAAATTCGGGGAAATCTTTTTTAGGAATTATTACAATGACAGCAATGCTCGCAGTATTATTGCTCGCAGCATGCCAGACACAGCCGCAGAATAATACAAATTCGGGAGCACAGGGCGGAAATTTAAATTTACAATCAAATGCCCCTGCAACACAGGGCCTAAAAGTATTCAATAATGCCGATGAGCTGAAAAATTTTCTAGCCATGAATTCTATTTCAGCAAATGGCAATCTGGATTCAGGAAGAGGGGCTCTTACAATGGGTGCTGCACCTGAAACAATGATGAAAACATCTGCAGTTTCTGATTTAACGAATTCAATTTCTTCTTCAGATGGAGCATCAGCTTCAGACTTCTCAACAACAAATATTCAGGTTGAAGGTGTTGATGAAGCCGACTTTGTGAAAAATGATGCACAGTATATTTACATGATTGCAGACAACAAGCTAATAGTTGTTGATGCATACAATGCAGAAACTGCAAGTATAATCTCAACAACACAAATAAATTCAGAAGATGAAAATGACGGTGATTATTATAACCAACCAATTGGAAAAGACATAATAATAAACGGCGACAAGCTTGTGCTTTTTGTGCAGGGAAATGAAAAGGCGTTCTATTTTCAGGAATATGATATAACACCAATGCCTACATATAAACAAGCCACCTATGTTAAAATTTATGACATCAGCGATAAAACAAATCCTCAGCTTCTGAAAAGCTATACACTCCCAGGTTCATATTACCAGTCAAGAATGATTGGTAATTATGTATATGCAATTTCGCAGGAAGGTGTCTATAATAACGTTTATGTAGATGAACCTGTTGTTATGCAGACAGATGCAAAAGGAGTTTCTTCTCAAGCAATAATACCAAAAATTTATTATTTTGACAATCCAGAGCAGAATTACCAGTTCAATACAATAACATCTATTGACCTTTCAGATAATTCTGTGCAGGACAGCAAGACATTCATGCTTGGCTATTCAAATACATTGATGGTTTCGCAGAATAATATCTTTATTGCATACCAGAAGCAGCAGTACTGGCCAATGCCTTTTATGAGAATATGGGGAGGAAGCAGTTATGATGCTGAAAGATTTACAAATGCAATTCTTCCTTTGCTTCCTGACGATGCTGCATCAGATAATCTAAAATCAGATATCCAGTCAATAATGAAAAAAGGTTTGAAAGAAGAAGACCAATGGAAACAAGTTTCAGGCAGGCTTGCCCAGTTTTATACAAAACTCGACAATGACGAAACTCTGAAGAACCAGTATGAATCCACGTTTCAGAGAATAAGCGATGCTGTTGAAGAATATGATAACAAAAAAGCTCTTGAAAACAGCAAGACAATAATTCAAAAAATTGCAATAGATAAAGGAAGCATTGAATACAAAGCAAAAGGGGAAGTTTATGGAACACTCCTTAACCAGTTTTCACTTGATGAATACAATGGCGACCTTAGGGTTGCTACAACAGTAAATATCTGGTCAGGAAAAAGTGCAACTTACAACAATGTGTATGTGCTCGATGACAGCATGACTCAGGTTGGAAAGCTTGAAAATCTTGCTGAGGGAGAAAGAATTTATTCAACAAGATTTATTGGAGACAAGCTTTACATGGTTACCTTCAAGCAGGTAGATCCATTGTTTGCAATAGATCTTTCAGAGCCGGCAAATCCAAAAGTGCTTGGCTATCTGAAGATTCCAGGATTCAGTGATTATCTGCATCCTTATGATGCAACGCACATAATAGGAGTAGGAAAAGAAACAGCTGAAAACGATTTTGGCGGAATAACAACCAAAGGGCTGAAAATTGCACTGTTTGATGTAAGTGATTTCAGCAATCCAAAGCTTGTTGACTCTGTTGTTATAGGCGATCAGGGAACTGACAGTCCAGCTTTGTATGATCACCATGCATTTTTGTTCAGCTTAAGCAAGAATCTGCTTGTGCTGCCAGTTACAGAAGTAATTAACAGGGAAAAAGTAAATCAGTATCTCTACAGCAACACAATATGGCATGGAGCTTATGTGTTCCATGTTGATGAGACTGGTTTCAGCCAAATTGGAAAGGTTCAGCATTCATCAACAAAATCAGACTATTTTGACTGGTGGAACCAGGCAAGCGTGCTGAGAAGCTTGTATATGGATAACAATCTATACACAATCAGCAACAAGTACATCAAGATAAATGACCTTGAAGATAACCTGAAGGAACTCAATACAATTGTGCTCCCCTACGAAGAAAACAGGCCATATTATTGGGGTAGGATGTATTAATTGTTTTGATTTTTAATTTATTTTTTATTTTCTTTGAATTTTTATGGTTTCTTAAAGGATAAGATTAAGGGCTCTTCCTGAGCATTGTTCTCGGGAATGGTATTGCATCCTTGATATTGTCAAGATGACAGAGCCATGCAACAACCCTTTCAACACCCATGCCATAGCCTGCGTGCTTTACGCTTCCATATTTTCTCAAGTCAAAGTACCATGAATAATTCTCTGGATTTTCTCCGTCTCTTTCCAGCTGTTTTTTCATTGCATCAATATCAATGTCCCTTTGGCTTCCTCCTACAATTTCGCCGTAGCTTTCAGGAGCAATAACATCAACGCATAATGCTGTTTTGTTATCTTTCGGGTCAGCTGGTTTGTAAAAAGCCATTATTTCTTTTGGATAATTTGTAACAATGACAGGCTTGTCAAAATGCTTAACAAGCGAATCCTCCTCAATGGTTCTCAAATCCTTGCCCCATTCAACATCCATATTTTCTTTTTCCTTCAAAAGTTTGAGGACTTCCGTGTAAGTCATTCTTGGGAAAGGAGGAACAATTTTTTTCAGTTTTTCAATATCCTGCCCTAATATTTCAAGCTCTGCTGGATTTTTCTCAACAACTTCCTTCACAATGTAAGCAATGCATCCTTCTATTGAATCAAGAAGCTCAGGCAGGCCAATCCATGCCTGCTCCATTTCAGCCATCCAAAACTCACTCAAATGCCTTGATGTCTTGCTTTTTTCAGCTCTGAAGCATGGCGAGATTGTAAATAATTTTTCATAACCGAAGATTGCTGCTTCTCCATAAAGCTGCCAGCTTTGTGTCAGGAATGTTGTGTCTTTGTAGTATTTTACTTTGAACAATGTTGCACCGCCTTCAGACTGGTTTGGCTGAAGTATTGGCGCTGAAAATTCAAGAAAGCCGTTTTGCAGATAAAAATTTCTGAATGCCTGCAGAACAGTGTTCCTTACCTTAAGCATTGCAACCATTTTTCTGCTTCTTATCCACAAATGTCTGTTGTCAAGAAGGAATTCAGGAGACTGGTCTTTTTGTATTGGATAAGGTTCTGCAAGCTGATAAACTTTGAAAGAATCAACATGAATTTCATATCCTGAAGGAGCTCTTTTTTCCTCTTTTATTTCTCCTGTCAATTCAAGTGATGTTTCTATGAGAACGCTGTCAACCTGCTTCCATTCATCTTCTGAAAACTTTGTTCTGTCAAAGACACACTGGATTATGTTTGTGCCGTCTCTCATTACAATGAATGCAAACTTGTTGCTTTTTCTTTCCCTGTAAACCCATCCTTTTATTGAAACATTATCTTTTCCCTGCTTCATTGCTTCCTGGATGGTAAGATATTTTTCTGCCATAATTATCACTAAATATTGTTTTAAGTTAAATAATATAAAGCTATTGTTTGCAAAAGCATTTTTACAATATCTTAAAACAATAGCTCATAAAAGTATTATTCCATTGTTTTTGCAGTGCTTAATAATTGCTTCTGGCCATATGCTGGCTTGCACTTCCCCAATGTGGGCTTTTCTCAAGAAAAACATACATAATCTTGATTGTCCTATGCCTCCACCTATTGTCAAAGGCAATTCATCTTTCATCAGCATTTTGTGCCACTGAAGTTCCAGTCTATCTTCGCAGTCACGAATCTTGAGCTGTTTGATTAATGCTTTTTTGTCGACTCTTATCCCCATACTGCTTATCTCAAATTCTCTCATTAATATGGGGTGCCAAACTATAATATCTCCGTTAAGTCCTTTTTTACCATCAAATGTTTCAGTTGACCAGTCATCATAATCCGGAGCTCTTCCATCATGGATTTTTCCATTTTCAAGCATGCCCCCAATACCTATAAGGAAAATTGCACCATATTCTTTTGCTGCAAGATATTCTCTTTCTTTGGAAGATTTTTCAGGATATTTTTTTACAAGATCCTCTGTGTGCAAAAATGTAATTTCTTTAGGAAGAAAAGGAACGATTTCTGGATACTCCTTTTGTACTATATCTTCAGTTTTTTTCATAACTGAATAAATCTTTTTTACAGTATCTTTCAGATAATCTAATGTTCTCTCCTCTTTAAAGATTATTTTTTCCCAGTCCCATTGGTCAACATAAACTGAATGTAAATTATCCAATATTTCTTCATCTGGCCTTATTGCATCCATATCTGTGTAAAGCCCTTCTCCTTCTTTGAATTCATAATCTTTTAATGCCATTCTTTTCCATTTAGCCAAGGAAAAAACAACCTCTGCCTTCAATGAAGGATCATATTTAACTTCAAAAGATACTTTTTTTTCAACTCCGTTTAGGTCATCATTTATCCCAGTATCTTTGGCAACAAATCTTGGTGCAGATACTCTCTGGAGTTTTAAGGCAGCAGATAGTTCTGACTGAAAAAAATCCTTTATCTTTTTTATCGCACTTTCTGTTTCTCTCAAACTCAATGTACTTTTGTACTCTTTAGGTATTATTTGTTTTTCTGGCATTTTATCACCATTTTTTGATATCATTTCCATATATATAAAAATATGCAAGAAAACATAGAATTTATTACAAAAATAACCATAAATTTTATAAATAATGGAAAATTATTCCATATTATGAAAAATGCCTTAGATACCAAAGACGAGAAAATACTTTCAATGCTTCTGGAAAACAGCAAGCTGACAAGCCAGCAGATTTCAAAGAAGATTAATGTTCCAATTACAACTGTTCACAACAGAATAAAGAAAATGGAGAAATCAGGCGTGATAAAGAATTATTCACTTGTGATTGACAACAAGAAAATAGGGAAGGAAGTTTCTGCTTACATTTTTGTAACGGTGAATTACCCTCATGAACACCAGAAGAAATTTTCTCAGGAAGATACTGCAAAAAGAATAAGGGCACTTGAAGGTGTTGAAGAAGTTACAATAGTGGCTGGCGATACCGATATGATAGTAAGGCTGAATCTTGCAAGCATTGATGAGCTGAATAATTTCATAATAAAAAAATTGAGAAACATTGACGGCATTGACAAAACAAGAACAATGGTTGTGCTTAATCAGTTTTAAAAATTAAAAAACATTCATCCCTTAATATGCAAATTCTTCTATAATTGGTCTTACGCTTTCAACGTAATCCTTTGCTTTCATCATTATTGATATTGTCTGCTTTCCTGCGTTGAAAACAAGTTCGTCCTGACTCAATAAATGTTTATCCATGTAAACGGGAATGTTGAAAAGATTGCCGAATGGTGCAACTCCTCCAGGTTTTGTATATGTTATTCTTTCAACTTCTTCATAACTTGCAAGAGAAAGGCTTTTTTCATCAAGAATATTTCTTACTTTGTTTAACTCCACTTTCATGTTTCCTGGAAGAACACACATCAAGAATTTTCCCTTTGACCTGAAAACAAGAGCTTTTGCTGCCTGTTCAAGAGTTGTACCCCTTATCTTTGCAGCAATCTCAGAAGTTGGAGTTGGGTCGTGATACATCACTTTATACTTAACACCTTTTGAATCCAGAAATCTCCTTATTTCTTGGGTGACATCCATAATATATAATCATGGAGTTAATTTCTTTTATATCTTTTCTTTTTGGCATAAAAATTCAAAAACCATAAAAAGAAGTATGCCCATAAAATTCCGATGAGACAAAAATATCCTTCTAAAAAAATACTACAACATCTCAATCAAAAATATGGCATTAAAAATATTCTGAAAATCTCAAGATTTGAAAGCGGTATAGAAAATTCAAACTATCTTGTTAAAACTAAAAATCAAAATTATGCACTGAAAATTTTTGAGGAGACTCCTTCGAAATCCATAAAGCTTGAACTCTCGTATATGGAATACTGCAAAAACTCTAGTTTTCCTATACAAAAAATTTACAAATCAAAAAACGGAAGCCAGATAACTCATATTTTAGAAAAACCTTCTGTTCTGCTGGAATACATTCATGGCAAAGGCTTAAGGCATATTAAGGTAACCCCTAATATTATTAGAAATATAGCAAGGCGTATTCCAGAATTTGATACAAAATCTTCTTCTTTTTTCTATCCAAATTATTCAAAAAGATTGCATTATTGGGGTATTTTGCAGTTTAATATTAACAGAAAATTTCTCAGCCTGATAAAAAAAGACAGGAAAACTGTTGCACAATGTTTTGCTGACTTTGAGTCAATTAAGCCTTTATTCAAAAAATGCAGGAAAGGATTTATTCACAATGATTTTAATATAGAAAACATACTCTTTAAGAAAGAAAAAATAACAGGAGTGATAGATTTTGGAGATTCAGCAAACACATTGATAATAAATGATCTTGTTGTAGCCCTTGCGCAGATATGCTTTGCCAAGCCAAATAGCATGAGAAATGCAGGAATTCTTTACAGGAAGTATATCAAGAATTACCCTCTTCTGAAAACTGAAAAAAATATTATTTATGAGCTTCTCAAAATCAGATTTGCAACATGCATTCTCAGACCAAATTATATGGAGAAAAAATATTCACGTTTTTCTCCTGCTTTCAATTATTACATAAATCTTGGTTACAGGGGATTAACATTATTAAATAAACTTGGAAAAAAAGAATTTAACAAATCTCTTGGAATTACAAACGATTGATAAAAATTAAGGCGTCAGTCTGTCAGGGTCTCTTGGCAATAATATTGCTTCTCTTATATTATCAAGATGAAGCATCTGCTCAACTATTCTGCCAAGCCCGAGTCCAACACCGCCGTGTGGGATTGCACCATACCTGAAAATATCCCTGTAAAAATCAAGCTTCTTGAGATCAATTCCTTTTTCAGCGCACTGCTTTTCAAGAATTTCAATTCTGTGCTCTCTTTGTGCGCCTGTTCCTATTTCAACACCATTGTAAATTAAGTCAAATGATTTTGTTCCTTTTTCATCATTTTCTGGCCTCATGTGGTAAAAAGGCCTTTTGTTCCATGGATAATTAAGTGCGAAAACAAAATCTGAATTGTATCTTTCTTTTACAATTTCGCCGAGTATTTTTTCTCCTTCAGCATCAAAGTCGTCGTTTTCAGGAACATCTTTTTCTTTTTCTTTCAGGAGTGCTCTTATTTCATTAAATTCAAGCCTTGGTATTTTTTCAGGAACATTTACTTCAATGCCAAGTGTTGTGAGCTCCTCTTTGCACTGTTCATTGACGCTTTTTGTAAGGAACTTCATATATCTTTCAATTACATCCATAACATCGTGCTCATCTTTTATGAATCCCATTTCAAAGTCAATTCCAACGAATTCAGTAAGATGCCTTGTTGTATGGGATTTTTCAGCCCTGAAGATTGTGCCGATTTCAAATACTTTCTCAAGCCCTGAAACAACAAACATCTGCTTGTAAACCTGGGGAGACTGTGCCAAGGAAGCTTTTTTCCCAAAGTAATCCATCTTGAATTCTTCTGCGCCTGACTCAACTCCTGATTTTGTAAGCTTTGGTGTGTTGATTGAAATGAATCCTTCATTAATATAAAATTGATTTGTGATTCCAATTATTCTTGACCTTATCCTGAAAATTGCCTGAACTTTTTTCCTTCTCAAATCAAGGAATCTGTAATCAAGTCTTTTGTCAATGTTTGTTGTTGTCTCTTCACTGATTTCTATTGGGAGGGGAGTTTCTGCTTTTGTCAAAAGTGTGATTTTTTCTGCAGCAACTTCAACTTCTCCTGTTTTCATTTCTTTTCTAATCTGATTTTCAGGTCTCTTGTTGACAGTTCCCTCTATAAGAACGACTGATTCTTTGTTTAATGAACCAAATTCCTTTGCAAGTGCAGGATTTAGAAAGACTTGTGTTATTCCATTTCTGTCTTTCAGAAGAAGAAATCCTATTTTTCCCTGAACTCTTACTGCTTCAACCCACCCGCTCAAGGTTACTGTTTTGCCTGCATCTTCAGCTTTCAGTTCTCCGCAGTTGTGTGTTCTGAGCATTGCTAAAAGATTAGTTCATTATTATTTAAAGATTGGGGTTTTGTCTTGATAGAAAAAGACACGGGAAATAAAAACCTAACAATAAATATTCAACTTTAGAAAATTAGTTCTTTCTTTTGCAGTTGTATTTTTCCCTGAACTGCTCTTCATTGCCATATTCTGTAAATTCCTTGTGGTGTGCAGGCTCAACAAATCCTTTATACTTGTCATGTTTTATTTCACACCAGTACTTTTCAGTTTTTCCTGCAATTGTTGAAGCATAACCAAAAACTCCATTTGCATATCCGCAGTAAGCACAGTCAACTTTGTCAATTGCATTTAGGTACCTAAGTCTGTGTCTGTCAAT
>Ga0210057_1006582_pt1 | contig 14383 bp, 15 predicted proteins | sample CryGeyCG2114_010_2_FD_183968 | JGI IMG/M metagenome (GOLD analysis project Ga0210057, IMG submission 183968) | Groundwater microbial communities from aquifer - Crystal Geyser CG10_big_fil_rev_8/21/14_0.10 (SPAdes) (version 2) | ecosystem: Environmental > Aquatic > Deep subsurface > Groundwater ... | reverse complement strand
ATCCAAAAAGAGTCAAAGCTATAAGACCTGTCCCCTTTCCCAAAAGAGTCCTTGCTAGGGCATAGACACCCAAGAGAGATAATATCTGAAGGAATACGTTAAAGAGAGAAAGAAATTTGATGTCGTTCCATATGAGCAGAATGCCGGATATAAGGTAGTAATATAGTGGGCTGACCCACTCAGCGCTCAGAAGATATCCAGGCCCGTTCATGGGAAGCTCTCCGTAAGTAACAATATGGTTTGCGATTATGTATTCTTGACTGTAATCAGGCCAAGTAAGCTGTCTCCAACGTTCCGGGTACTGTGGTTCTACAAATTGATACAAACGCAAGAAAATGGAAATGAATAGCACTAATAATATCAGTATCACATGAAGTCGATTGCTCCCAATAAATGTCTTGTACCTATTAGTAGCTATTTCAACCATCTCTTTTCATTAAAAAAATTGATTGGACTTCGGATGAATATATTTGTCTCTCTAAAAAGTACCCAGATAGCTCCCCAGAAAAAGCGTTAAGACATTTTTTATTACTTAGCGCATTATCCTCGGGCCAATATACCAAATGAGAGATGTTGTTTTTGCGCCTACAAAGCAAAAATATATATATTGGTTGTTTAACTATGGGTGAATAGTCTCTTTCTGCAAAACTATCTACCATAACTAATCTGGCATTGAGTTGATATTCTAACTGAGCCCATAAAATGTCTGCATCATCAACGTTAAGTAAACTTTCGTTATAATCACTAAAGATTCTAAAATCAAAAAAGTTTAGGTTTTGTTGCGTATCTGAAAGTGTATTTATCTCATGGAGAATCGATTGTAACGTTGGGTTGGCTGTATCAACTCCTTTTCCTGACGTAAAAAAAGTGAATGTCCTCGCAACTACTTTTTTTAAAGGGGTCTCTTTAACCTGGTTCCATAATGTAGTGTTACCGAGCAGTATGTACACCAAACCCAAAACTACCCCAGTGCGTGCTACGGAGGTTAATATGTTGCGCCCACCTATCCTATACACAAGCTCTGATAGGACAATGACAAAAAGACTCATAATGGGGGTTAGATACCACCAGTAAAAATCATACCTAAAAAAAGCAGCGATCAGCAAAAAGGAAGCGATAGTGGAGGTAATTGCAAACATAGCGTAATACTGCTCGTCTTTCCTCTTCTTTAAGAAGTAAACCGCCAGAGCTACGAACATAACCCCCATTGCTGTATATATTAGGAACACATTATAGGAGGGAGGCCGGAAGAAAACAGCATCATTATCCAAAAAAAAGCTAAAAAGGGTGGATACTCTATCCATCAAATTACCAATAAGTATGGGGATGGATAATTCTATGTGACTGAATATCACAGAAGTAATGTTTGAGAGCTCATTAGTTATGTCGTCCATGAAAATAATAGCAGGGGCATATAGTAGGGCTCCGATTGCGATAGCAACCATTCCAGCTTGCATATAATCTTTTGTTTTTGCTCCAGCCTTACGGAAAGCTAGGATTAGTAGCACCAAATAAGCTGGCAATATGGCTAAGACTGAATAATGAAGAGTGATAGATACCCAAAATGAGGCAATGCTACTAATTAATAATGAAATGCTTCTTCTTTGATACCCCAAAGCTAGGAGCAAATATGACAATATGATGAATGGCTGCATAACGTGGGGTTGCCATATTATGTAAGATTGCCAAATAATGGCGTTCGATAATCCAAAAAGAGTCAAAGCTATAAGACCTGTCCCCTTTCCCAAAAGAGTCCTTGCTAGGGCATAGACACCCAAGAGAGATAATATCTGAAGGAATACGTTAAAGAGAGAAAGAAATTTGATGTCGTTATTCACTAATAATACAATCGACAGAATGTAAAAATACAATGGACTAACCCACATAGACCCCAAACGTTCATCTGGTCCATTAGCAGGAAACTCTCCATATTTGACGATATGGTTAGCTACTATGTAGTCTCTACCGTAATCACCATTATCGAGTGCACCCCATGTTTCTGGTTGCGCAAATTGATAAAACCGCAAATAAATGGAGAGAATTAATATGAAACACACGAGGGCAACGTGAAATCGATTACTACCGGCAAATGTCCTAATCCTATCCATTAGACAAAACCGGCATGAAGGTCGTAGAGTTTTTTATAAAGACCTCCCCTTTTTGCAATCAGATCCTTGTGTGTCCCCTGCTCTGCTAACTTTCCTTTATCAAACATAAGAATTCTATCTGCTTTGCGTACTGTACTAAAACGATGAGCGATGATAATAGTTGTTCTTCCACGCATCAATCTCTCGAGAGATGCTGTGATCTGCTTTTCAGTTTGTACATCCAAAGCGCTAGTAGGTTCGTCTAAAATGAGGATTTTAGGATTTCGCAGTATCGCTCTCGCTATAGCCACCCTCTGTTTTTGTCCCACAGACAACTTCACTCCTCTTTCTCCAACTAACTGCTGATACTTCTTGGGAAACTTTTCTATGAATAAATCAGCGTTAGCCTCCTTAGCGACCTGTTTTATTTGAATATCGCTAGCAGAGAAGTTGCCATATCTAATGTTGTTTTTCACGTTATCATTAAACAACACCACCTCCTGAGGCACCACGGCAATGTTGCTCCTCAAGTCTCTTAGTCTTATGTTAGCTATATCGTAGCCATCTATTAAAATTTTTCCTTTATCTGGCACATAATACCTGGAGATTAAATCAATCAAGGTCGTTTTACCCACACCAGACTCCCCCATTATGGCAACTACTTCACCTGGATTAATCTTAAAGCTAATATTATTGAGGATCTTGCCTCCACCACTTTTATATGCGAAAGAAACATTACGAAATTCAATTTCGCCCATGGATTTTTTGAAGCTAACAGCATTTTGGGGTTCGTAATTTTCAGGGGGAGAAGATAGGAGCTTTTCGCTATTCTCAATAGTCACTAAACCAACTTGGATTGTCTGCCATTGGTAACCAATTCGTACAAAAGGCCCGAATACCATAGCAGCATACCCATTGAGAGCCATCAATCCACCGATCGTTAAGCTTCCTTCTTGGATAAAATACACAGATAGAACAAAAACGCTCATGCGAGTAATAGTGATGAGGATGCTCTGGTAAAAAGATATACCACTCCAAATTTTCTCTACACCAAACCATGTTTTAGAAACCTTATTGATAAACTGGTCTCGTATGCGCTCACTCTCATAATCCTCAGCCCCAGCCTGTTTGATTGGTTGAATATTGAACAAACTGTCGTACGCATAACCGTAGGCACGGCTCCAAGCTTGTTCACCTTTCCGCTGTAATTTCACTAAAGGCGGTACAACTTGAGTCAGAGCAAGTATGTATAGAAGTACCCCAGTCAAAATTAACCCGGCTAAAAAGGGATTAATAAAAAATGCGACCACAAACCCAACGGCCACACTGAGAATCTGTGGAGCTACATGCAACACAACTGACTCTACTATCTGTGTTAAGTAATTTCTTGCCCGAGATATTTTATTCCATACCGATCCTGCTTTCTGTTCCTTATATAGACCTAGGGGCATACGGATCATCCTTGCAACCGACTCAGTAGCATATTGAGAGCTTAAATAGGTACCAATACGCCTAGCTCTTATATCATTGTTCCACTCTACAATATTAGAAATTGCCTGCGCGATACCACCGACAATCAATAAGGCTGCCCATAGGGGCAAAGATAGACCCGCGTAATCGAACTGTTCATTACTTAGAATAGCATCAAAGAAAGCACCAAAGATTAGTGGGAGAAAACCGTTCGTGGCTGCTGAGATAACACCTAGAATTGAGTAAATGACAACATGCCGTTTATAACGAGCAATATATCCAAACATTATAGACCATCCCCGGTTGGATTTTTTAGATCTAGACATGTGGATTATTCTAAAATCTAATTACTCCCCAATCCCAAAAAAGTATCAGTTTTGAAGATTATCTTATACAAATTCTCCAGGAAATCTCCTCCAGCATATCCAGCCACGAAAGCCAAAGCGGGTCCGAAATCGTTCCCGAGTATGGTAATGCCCAATCCCTTAGCAGCTGCCGTAGCCATAAGTCCAACTGTACCGGAGATAAAAACCATGGTTATAAAGTACGGCACATCGAATTTAGTTTGCTTATAGGCAAACTGATGTTTTACAAAACCAACCAACCCACGAACTACTCCACCGGCAAAACCCGCTACAAAAATTGATGTAAACATAAGTTGATTATAACAAATCTTTCCTTATATTTCTCTCGCTGTTTTAAGTGCCTTGGTCCACCAAACTAACTGATCAAGCATAAGCTCGGCACTTTTTTGATTATTATCCAGTACGCCTGGTTTGAGATCTCCTCTCTCATCAACCAGGGTCCATGGATTAAAGATATGGACACTATCTCTAATCGGAGCCATCTGTAATTCAATAGCCACCTCGCATAACTGTTGAATGGCCCTAGCGCCACCAGTGCCCCCATAACCAACAAAACAGACTGTTTTTCTAACCCACTCTTTGTACAAATAATCTATATTGTTTTTCAAAGAAGAGGGATAACCATGATTATATTCCGGGGTCACGATTATAAAACCATCTCCTTCTGTTATTTTATTGGCCCAAGCATCGACAGATGAGTTTCCATAAGAGCCCTCTACATACTTAGGAGAAGTTTTTTCCGCAAACATAGGTAGCTGATAGTCTTTAAGATCTAGTAATTCTACCGAAATACCGTCAATCTTCTTGGCTAAACCTGTTATCCACATAGCGGGCTTATCACCAAAACGATCGTCTCTAATACTTGCGAGAATGACTTTTATATTAAGGGTATCCATGTGCCAATTATAACATCTATGCGCTGACTTTACCTACATACTTTCCAAATTCTGCTTCGTAAGTTTCTCTTAACCATTCATTGCTCATGCTGTAATCTTGCTCTATCTCAACGATCAATCCTGCAATATAGGTTAATACTTGTCTAACCCTTCTTTCTGCCTCCATAAATTCCCCACCGTACCTACTATCTCTCCCTTCCATCTCAAGCTCATGTTCGATCTGTGTAAGTTGTGCTTCAAGCCCAACCCTAATCTGAGAAAGATACTCTATTTTTGCGGGATGGACTCTCAATTTTGCCTCAGCCCACTTATCTCCCCCATCAGCCTTTTCATATAAATCAGCGAGTTCCTCTATTGTTCTAAGAGAAAAGGAAATGACTACTTTGGGCATTCTTGTGGGCTCGATCAAGGCCTCATGCAATTTAAAACCAGCATCAGATTTATAATATTTTACGTAACCAGCTTCTCTTTTTTCATGTATATTCGCTCTAATCACAGCCACTTTCATTTTTACTTTCTTCCTTCCCTCTTCAACCACTGTTCTTAACCACGATTACTAAGTTGACAAATATGCTTATTTATGGAGATAATGTGTACGGCGAAAGGAGCCAAGTTGAACCAATGGAAATTCCGCCCCGCAAGAGTGGTTTACCGCATGGGTGACCGCCTTGAGGTGGTACTGACAGAGTCGGAATTCACGGAGGACCCCAGCCTCAGAATTCCAAATCACCAGTACACCTTCGGGGCGCTGGTTTCGGACGACGACGGGGAGATTGTCGTTCCCGAAGAAGCCGGTGTCCTCTGGGCTGTGTGTGTGGGAGACGACGTGATCGTCGTTTTCCACCAAACCCATGCAATTGGTTGGGGCCTCCCTCAAGACCTCAACCAAGCAGAATGGCAATTCGACATGCCCATTGAGGAACGGCGACGCATCCTCAATGCGGTACTCCCGCCCCCACCCCTCATGGAGGGACAAGTGGGCTTCCTCTTCGAGGAATAATCCACATGACGTACCTCGTACTGGCCTACCCGGGCCGTGAGTAGGAAGCTCACCCGCCAGGTGGGCTTTCTGTTTTTACACCTCTTTGTCTAAATCCAAGGCACAGGAATTTATACAATATCTCATCCCTCCTTTATCTTTGGGACCATCATCAAAGACATGGCCTAAATGGGAGTCACATTTTTTGCATATAACCTCAATTCGCTCCACACCCAAACTATTATCTATACCTAACCTTACGTTCTCTCTATTCGTCACTTCTGTAAAGCTAGGCCAGCCACTACCAGAATCGAACTTTGTATCTGAAGAAAATAACTCATTGCCGCAAACAACACATTTATACATACCCTTCTCTTTGGTATCCACATATTTTCCACTAAAGGCAGGTTCAGTCCCCTTTTCGCGCAAAACACGATATTGTTCAGGGGTTAACTTCTTTTTCCATTCACCTACGGTCATATACTTATTTGAGCCATAAACCGAAACCGGACCCTAATTGGCAGGCATCTTAAACAGCGCCTCACCACCACGGATAAACTGTTACCTCTACAAACCAGCTCTACTTCTTAGAAAATCGGTTATACAACCAAGCAAAAACCCAACCACCCACAAAACCATCAGCAAACCCATATATGGCTCCGATAAAAGCTCCAAAATAAGTGAGGCTATATCCTGGATATATCCCAGCCATCACCAAGAGAAAATCAGAAGCATATCCGTTTATGGCCGCGAGAATAGTCGTTAGAAACATAGCTGATCCCCACAGTACTCCGGAAGCCATACCAAACGCCTTAGGATTAAAATTCATATTTCAGATAATGTAGCGACCTTTATGTATTTCCACAAAAGATATTAAACAAAAGACTATATGCTCAGATAGCGGTTAATCGCTATCATGCTGGAAATCACTCCAATCGAGATTCCAATACCGATCTGCCCCAAGTAGATCCAGATAAAGCCTCCCCAAAACCACGCCACCAAATCAAATCCCGGAACAAAAAGGGCTGCATATGGAGAGATGAAATACACAAGAGGAATAGTGACTAGAGTAACGAGCGTAGCAGTTAGAAGGCCGTATATTACACCCAAACCCACGAATGGACCTCTAATAAACAAGTTAGAGGCTCCCACTAATCTCATAATGGCTACTTCATCGCGGTTCGAGTAGATACCAAGCAGAATAGTGTTGAAAGCTACAAGTATCGCCACAATGGCCAAGAACAAAGCAAGAATAAATCCGGCAAATTCGCTCACACCAATAATGGCAGTCAATCGATCAATCACAGCCTTATTGTCTTCGTTATAGCTAATCTCATCTACCATCTCATCTGAAACGATATTTCGAAGATATGCTGCCACCACCGGCAGTTGTTCAGTCTCTTTGGTCTTAATATTTAACGAAGCAGACAATGGATTATCTCCTAACTCCTTTAGAGCCTGCTGAATCGACTCGTCAGATTTGTGACGCTCTTTGAATTGACTTAATGCCTCATCTTTGGATATATAGGTTATTTCCTTAACCTCTTCGAGCTCCCCTTCTATCTGACCCTTTAAAGCTAAGATGCTGTCTTCTGAGACGTTGACTTTAAAGAAAACGCTCACGTCGATTTTCTCTCGGATAGAGGTAATGGCCGCCTCACCAACCGATCCAAGTATGAAAATTCCCTGAAAAACCAAAAGTACAAGCAAGATAACCATCATGGTAGCTATCGAAAGTAACCTCTGACGCCAGAAGCTTTGAAGAGAATAACGGAGAAGGCGGTATAGTTTGGTAAACATTGATCTAAGCTAGAGTATATTTGCCCTTAGGATTATCTCTAATTACCCGACCACCATCCAGATGGATAACTCTCTTACCGAGCCTATCTACTACATCTTTGTTGTGAGTTGTTAGGATAACCGTTGTGCCAAGCTGATTGATCTGCCCTAAAACTTTGATTACATCGGCAGCGTTGAGGGGATCTAAGTTTCCAGTAGGTTCATCTGCCACAATTACCTTTGGGTGATTTACCATAGCCCTTGCAAGCGCTACCCTTTGAGCTTCCCCACCGGAGAGTTGTTTGATAAAATTTCCCGCCTTATCGGAGAGTCCGACTAAATCTAATGCTTCTCTCACCATATCATCTATTTCTCTTTCTGGTACTCCAGCAACCTCGAGAGCAAAGGCAACATTCTCGTAGGCATTCTTAGTGGGCAAAAGACGGAAGTCTTGGAAAATAACACCCACCTGGCGACGCAACTCTGGCAACTCCTTGGACCTTAATTCTCCCACTTCATATTCTCCAAATATCACCCTACCCCTAGTAGGCTTCTCCTCTCCAATCAATAGACGAATAACGGTAGATTTCCCAGCACCTGATTTTCCTACAATAGAGACGAACTCTCTAGGTTCTATCTTAAAGGTGACATCACGGAGAGCAACTTCCCCGCCGTATTCTTTGGAAACGTTCTCAAAATGAATCATAAAGTTTATGTGCCTTTCAATTCTATCTCACCATCTATGAATTCATCAAGCTCTCCCCGTAATACACTCTCTATTTGAGAGGTCTCTATATTGGTACGATGATCCTTAACCATCTTGTACGGATGCAACACATATGACCGAATTTGGCTCCCCCACTCTGGTTTTACCTTCGTTTTCAACTCACTCAATTCTTTTGCCTCATTCTCTTCCATTAATTTAATGAGTTTCGCCTTCAATAGTATCAAAGCTTTCTCTTTATTTTGCGCCTGAGATCTTTCTGATTCAGATGCAGCAGCCAAACCAGTTGGTACGTGTACCACCCTTACAGCTGTTTCAACTTTGTTCACATTCTGACCACCGGGTCCACTGGAACGCGAGAATTCTAATCTTATGTCGGCTTCCGGGATCTTGAATTCTTCTGCGTGCATTCGAGGTAAGTTGGGCAAAACTTCAACCAAAGCAAATGATGTGTGACGTAAACCCTTTGAATCATACGGTGAGATGCGCACTAATCTATGTACACCCGCTTCATTCTTCAAAAAGCCATATGTATATGCATCTTTTATTTCAAACGTATTGGAGGTTAAATCTTGTACTTTCCAATTTTTCTTCTTGGCATACGCACGATACATCTGGAGCAACATCGAAGCCCAATCAACGGCATCATCTCCTCCCGCACCTGATTGGATCGAAACCACCGCTCCCAATGAGTCATACTTCCCAGAAAGGAGTGCTTTGATCTCCAACCTTCTTAAGTCTTCTTCATGGGCAATTTTACTAAACTCTTCTATAAGCTCACGCAAAAGCCCGGCTTCTTTGGTTTTCTCCTCGGCCAAAACACGATTACTCTTCCACAAATCGGGATCGGCGATCTCGACATCCAGCTCCTTTAATCTTTGCTCTTTCCCCGCTACGTCAAAGACGCTCGCCCAAGCGGCGAGTTAGCTCTTCCATATTTTCTTGTTCTTCTTTCATGAGCCACCTCCGAGATTCGAACTCGGGACCTATACTTTACGAAAGTATTGCTCTACCAGCTGAGCTAAGGTGGCTGGCCTCAAATTCACGCACCGTAAGGACTAGGGCAGCTAGAGCCAAACCCACGTCCCTAAAGGTGATATCATCGAGACCAAAAAATATCAATATTGAGATCAGATTGAAAAAGGCTATTACAGAAAAAAACCACCTCATCGGTCCAGTTATAAGTAAAATAGCCATAAGTATAAGAGAAAGGCTATGCATCATTAGAAAGGTGTCTTTACTAAAAAAAATTTCCACAAAGTCCGGCACAAATCCTATCCACTTATTTGGTTCTCCTATTCCTCCAATTCCAGCCCAAAGCATGGGAAAAGCAACAGCTGTACGCAAAAGCCACATTTCATATAGTTTTAATATTTTGAAAATCTTAAGCACCTATTGTTTAACCTATTAGATATCCGATACCATACACTATGATAAAAGCAATACCCGCAACAAACAACATTTCTAAACCCGATAAGACCCAATGTCTATGTAACACCATCACACCTAAGGTTACCCCTATTATCAAATGAGGGGGTCCCTCCTAATAAACTAGCTAAAATAATTTGATATAACATGCGACTGAGCGGACGAGGAGAATCGAACTCCCACCCCGACCTTGGGAAGGTCGTGTTCTACCACTAAACTACGCCCGCAGCCCTACTCCGATACCCCCTCTTCTCCATCTTCGGGCACCACTATTATAAGCTTCTCATTGGGAGATCGGTAGTTAAAACGAGCCCTTAATTCTTTCTCTAAATTGTGTGGATCGGAAAGATACTCTATATCTCCCTTGAGCCTGTCGCTATCTACTTGCATTTCATCATATTGAGATTTTATCTCTTCAAATTCTCCTTTAATGGCCATCTTCTCGCTCTGTAGAATATACACCTGATACCCAAGGTAAGTCATTATTAAAAGAGAAATTGTATAGGTTAGGATTTTCTGCATGTCTTATTACAATATTTAAAATCTACTTTTTCAACAACTCCCGGAAAACCTCAGGAGACACGCTTACCTTACTCATGCCGACTAATTTTTTCTTTCCCCTCTTCTGCTTATCGAGTAATTTATTTTTTCTAGTGACGTCGCCCCCATAAAGTGCACCCGTTACGTCTTTCCTTAATGCCTTCACGTTTTCTCTAGCTACAATTGTTCCACCGACCTTCGCCTGTAGGGCCTGAACGAATTGCACCTTGGGCAAAAGGTCTTTCAGTTTTTCCACCATTCTCCTTCCCTCTTTTTCTACATCCTCTTTATACACTACCCTCGAAAGACCAGGGATCATCTCTCCAGCAATATATATGTCTAATCTTTGAAGTTCCGCCTCTTCATATCCGAATGGCTCGTAACTGAAAGACGCGAATCCCTGAGAAACAGACTTCAACTTGTCATCGAAATCCATAATCAATTCTGCTAAGGGAAGCTTGGTAAGAACCCGAATATTCCTTCCCGCATTATCTGTTTCCACATCTCGCATGCGATAGAATTTGTTAAGCGCTAAGACAGAACCCAAATAATCACTGGGAGCTAGAATATTAAGTTTCACGATAGGCTCAAAGGCTTTTTCTAGATCATCTGGAAAATCCCTGGCATTCTGTATGACCTGCTCTTTACCCCCTCTCTTAATTACTTTGTACGCAACTGATGGAAAACTATTAACTGTAGCTAACCCAAACTCTCTTTCTAATCTCTGCATCGTGATTTCAAAGTGTAGCCTTCCTAAAAAACCACACTTAAATCCCCTTCCCAAGATTTGACTTGCATCTGGAGTAAATTCTAACGCCGAGTCATTAAGGTGTAACTTGTCCAAAGCAACCTTCAAATCGTCATAATCTCCTCCTTCATCTGGATATAAAGACACAAATACTACCGGCTTAGGAAGTTTGAATCCAGGAAGTGCTTTTTCTCCTATTGTATCTCCTATTAAAATCTTGTCCGGATCTTTAACGCCAGTTGCGATATATCCAATCTCTCCTGTTTTTAAAGACTCCCTTACTTCAAGTTGAGGAGCAAAAAGACCAACCTCTTTAACCTTGAAATTCTCTCCGACCGCCTGTAATCTCGTACGCTGATCTCTCCTAAATTCACCACCAAATACCCGCACAGAAGCAATAATCCCTTTGTGTTCATCATAAAGTGAGCTAAAAATCAAAGCACCCGTTTCTTTCCCGCTCACTGGGGCGGGAACATCAGATACTATGCTATCTAGAAGAGCCTCCACTCCCTCTCCAGTTTTTGCTGATATGCGATGAATTTCTTTAGGATCTGCTCCAATTAAATTAGCCAGCTCTTGCAATAGTTCGTCCATACCTGGTGGGTTCATATCTACCTTGTTGAGCGCTCCAACCACCTTCAAGTTGGACTGCCTTGCCATTTCTAGGTTAGCTAAGGTTTGCGCCTGAATGCCCTGAGTAGCATCCACAAGTAAGATTGCCCCCTCCACCGCCTTCAGGGCCCTTGAGACCTCATATGAAAAGTCACTGTGTCCTGGAGTATCTATCAGGTTGAGCTCCACGCCCTTCCATGTCATCCTAACCGGCGCCATTTTAATAGTAATTCCTCTCTCTCGCTCAAGTTCCATTGAGTCTAGATACTGTTCCTTCATGTCTCTAGCAGCTACAGTGCCCGTAACCTCAAGAAAACGGTCAGCTAAGGTACTCTTACCATGATCAATGTGCGCAATAATAACAAAATTTCTAATATTATTTTCCATATTATTCTTCTTTCTCTAGAGTTAACTTGAGCTCCAAACGTACTGGTAAACTGTCTGTTTTGTAACGGAAAAGGTCGTTACTATTCTCCCTCCAGTAGTATCCAGCAGGGGCAAGGATAGCATATTCGAAATCCATTTCGCTACCAGATTGCTTATCTAAAATAAAAGTGAAGATTTCTCCATCTTGAAGGTAAATCTTGGGTGAATTGTACTTAGCCTTAAGAGTCGCACTCTCTCCTGGATTCACATTGAACCACGTAGCAAATACTCTTTTGCCACTTTCTAGATACTGCTCTACATAACCATTAGGAAATGGTCGTAGAGCGACCAAAGAGTTTTCTATCTCAGCTACATCCGAATCGATTGTGTAACCATTTTGGATGTAGTCTATCTTAGGAAGAATTTCTTTTGATTCTCCCCCATCAAAATACGTTAGAGTCGTACCTGCTCTGGTAAAAATCTTAAAAAAGTTTTGATTGATGTGGTTATACCAAGGATCTGTTTCGTTCTGTCCACGGTGAGAGTGAATAATGGATAAATTATTGGTAATGCTTCCGTCAGCACCCAACTCGCTATTTAAAACAACTTTTTGTTCAACGAAAATATCTGTCTTACCCCCCGCTATATTAGTGTTTACGAGTGCCAGGTAGTCACCCACAAACCCGTCTGGTTCTTGATATACTTCTCCATCCAATCGAAAGTCTCTCGATAGAGACTGCATAGACTCATCCCTAAAAAACATTTGGATATCTTTATTCTGGGCTCTCGATACAAAAATATCCAAAATATTACCGCCGTTTTGGCCAACACTTCCCAAAGCTTCTATTAGCCTAGGCGCAGCAAAACTCAATACTTTCTTGGGATTTTCTCCCGGTATTTTATTAGCCTCAACTTCTCTTTGAAGCTCACTTAAAAAATTCTTATGATCCAAAACTAAACCATATTCTGGAATCTCTATGGGACCCGTAACTCTCAAAAGATCTCCTACAACGCGAACATTTAAAGCTATTACCCCATCAAAGGTTATGTCTTCTTTGCTGTATATGCTTGATGCCTCCAGATATTCCAAAAGATTCTCTGAGGATTTTGAAAAATCAAAGAACCATCCAGTATCCCTGGCACCCCAATTAGGGGTAACTGTTTGCAGTTGCACTGGGGGCACTACCTTAAGAGCCAAGAATTTATCTGGATAATAAATGTCATTAACTTCTAAACTCTTTACGCTCCCCCTCTCTAAAACAAGCTCTCCATAGCTACCCGCGAATCCACCGTTAGGCCGGAGCTCCGAAGGATTTTCAAACAATAGAATGAGTCTTCTGGGCGAGCTAGAACCCAAGAAAGAAACCATGCTTCCCAAACTCTTCTCAGCCCTCATTAAATCTTCGCTCAAAAGATCTATATCTTCACCCTCAACTCCAAATTCTTTTGCCTTTACCACAAGCCCCTCGCTGGTTTCTCGAAGGCGCGTCAACTTGATATGCATATTGCTTAGTATCTCCAGTAGACGTTCTCCTTCTCCACTGAAAGCAAGCTTTAGACCGCTTCCGCTAATCTCTTCTATATCTGCGCTCAGTTCTTTAATGGTCAAGACTATATCTCTAAGGCCTCCAATAATCTCTGGGATCTCTTTTAATTTAGGGATGGACGAAAGAATCTTCGCCTTTCTGTCTAACCCTCCCAACTCATCTTCCAAACTATCCAAGATGCCGAAGTAATCCGCCCCCCCATCAAAATTTTGGATACTCCACGCTAGATCTTTGAACTTCTGGAATGCCGAACGCGCTCCTCCGCCTAGATCGAGCACAAAAATGGAAACTAAAAGCGTTGCGACAATAACTGAAGCTCCCAAGATGATATGCCTTCTATTTGTTTTCTTGATGCGAGGCTGTTTGGGTCTACTTTTTGATGGATGACGCACATCGGCCATCACTAGGTTAATATTCTTGCGAGGAGAACGCTTCATAAAGTAATCATACTGCCGTGGGATCGAAGAATAAAATCGCTATCGTCTTCAGTAAAATCTTTAGATCTCCCAGGAAAGTAATATTCTCTGCGTAGAACCTATCAAGCTCTATCTCTTTAACAAAAGGTAGACTAGAAGCCCCATTAACCTGCGATAAACCAGTTACTCCTTGACGCACTTCCAGTATCTTCTTATACGCCTGCGGATATTTCTCTGCTTCATGTGGCTCCCTGGGTCTCGGACCCACTATGGCTAGTTCTCCCTTTAATACATTAACCAGCTGCGGAAACTCATCTAGGCGAAACTTCCTCAAAAACTTTCCTGTTTTAGTAAGCCTTGGATCATCCTTTATCTTAAAAAGCGGTCCATCTTTTCTCTCGTTTAGATGCAGTAGGCTTCCCTTCA
>Ga0210057_1006581_pt1 | contig 14383 bp, 11 predicted proteins | sample CryGeyCG2114_010_2_FD_183968 | JGI IMG/M metagenome (GOLD analysis project Ga0210057, IMG submission 183968) | Groundwater microbial communities from aquifer - Crystal Geyser CG10_big_fil_rev_8/21/14_0.10 (SPAdes) (version 2) | ecosystem: Environmental > Aquatic > Deep subsurface > Groundwater ... | reverse complement strand
TCTTATTTAATAATATAAATAATGTCCACTATAACTGGGGATAAGAAAGAGCCAGCCAGTCTTTACACACTGGATGCAGATTTTTTGTATGGATTGAATACATAATCTTATCTTTTGTCGTGGTGCGCTTGGAGGGATAGCTTACGAACTATCAAATGGGAAGATATGTTCCCTTTCCCCTCGGTCTCATTACAACAAATTAACCAACTTTTGGCTATCGTCAGATAATTATATCCGCTTTCAAATTTTTAATATCAGATTCTTGTTCGGGTTGAGGGAGCTCGTTAGATTGAGATGCCTTTGCTGATACCTCCTGGTATTTTTGGAAGTTCTGGAATGCCTCCTTCGCTACCTCCTTCGAAGTTTTTCCTTTGGTTGAGATAAGGGTGATTAAACGCTTCATCATTGTGCCCAGATAATATCAGATTCTTTATTCCAGGACTACCCGCCACCCGCCTTTCCAAATTTAGGTAGTGGGTATATTACAACCGACTTTTTTCGGCACGTGGGGGGACACCCTAACCTAATTGTTATATCTATACCAGAACTGTCTATACCAATATATACCTATGATTAGAGTTATGACCCATTACACCTCATATACTTCCCTTGTCCCTATTCTTATACTATGTGAAGGGAAAGTATAGGCAAAATTCATTAACCTATTTCAACTCTAGATAACAGAAATGACTAAAGATATGAGTTGATATGAAGAAGGTGTGTCCTCCCTTCTTTCTGCTCTTAATTCCTCTGATAATCCTCCAACCAATCCTTCCTAATAGGTCGGTAGATGGCTCTAAACAGGGTCAGGAGAGCAGTTACCTCGGCAGTAGCTCTGTCGACCGTGATATCCTCCTTGAACTCCTTACGCCAGATTGCCTTGAACTCTTCCAGGGTCTTCTTGGATAACATAGTTAGTCCAGCTTCTTCATAAACTCATTGATGGTCTTCGCAATAGCTGTTCGTCTCCAAGCAAGAAATGCCCTGTACTGGTTCATTTCCCACATTTCCTTCTTCAGGGGAATAAGTTGAGACGTAAGTGCGTCTTCACCGCGCTTTGCCAAAACTTCCTTTTCCAGGTATTGTGCTGGTTCTTTATTCAAGATGTGGCGATTGGTCTTGCCGCCAATAAATGCCATATTTGCAATCTCGTTTATTTCCTTCTTTTCGTAGTTCGCATCGTGCAAAAGGGATTTAGGGAAGATGTGATGGTACTGGATGGTATGCGCTCTTCCGATGTGCTTATCGGAGAGTGCAAGCCCAGAGAGCCAATCCTTTGCACCACTCTGTCTCAATACGAAATACAACATTGAGAATAGGGGGCTTCTTATGCCTCTATTCACTAAATCATCAACATCAACGATGAACTTTTTAACATGCTGGTTGAGTTGGTTTATAAGCTCGTCCAGGTTTTTACTTTTGAACAAAATAGAAAGGTCTGCATCCAGAATGGACTCCGAAGAACCAATACTATAATGCCCACGCATATGCGCCAGGTAGAACCATCGCAGTAAAGCCTTTTCCTCTTTAGGACTCAAGTTCTCGCCATTGAGTCTTGAATAAACTGCTATCGGGATAAGAAGGAATGGCGACGAGAGGAAGCTCAAGTTTTCGATACCTGCATTACTTCTCAAAAAATTGATAGCAAATCGTAACCCATCCATAGACGCTTTCCAAGATTCCTCCATTTTCTCTTTGCTGATTTTGCCAACGGTCTTGAACTTGCTCTGGTGTGTGGCAAAAATTACTAACATACGAACTGGCAATCCAGATTCGACGATGTAGTCGCTGTCGTCTTTGAACTCCGTGGCAAAGTCTTCAATCAAGTTCATAAAGCCTTTCCAGCGAGATGTGATTTGAGCAAGTGCCAAGTCAGAACCGCGCAACTTAATACCCAGGGAGTTTACGCGTACGAAAATCTCGGTAACTTCCTCATAGGACATATTCTTTTCCAAGACCTGCATCACGTAAGGGTAGTCTGTAATTTTTCTTATTTTCTGTAACCGTGCCGAATACTTGTCCCACCTTTCGTCGTCAGAAGTAATACCTATTGGCTTGAGTATTTCCTTATCGGTCTTTTTGAAAATGTCTGAAACAGGAACCCACAGAGGGTTATTCTGTAAAGCACGGCTGGCTACGACAAAGGTTCTTTTTTTTATCTCTTCTTGAATGTCGTGCTCTGCTTCCTCTTCGCCCTCAATTTCCTCTAAATCTGGACTGACATCATTCTCGTCTACCTCGGTAATTTCAATCGGCGCGCCTTCGGGGTGCTCAAGATTGAAAAGAATGCCTATCGGTCTTTTGCGGTTTCGCACGTGTACTGGCTCGCCGCTCAATACAGCAGATAATGATGTAATGCGTTGTTGCCCGTCGAGCAATAGAAGTTTTTGTGAGGTGGTCGGGCTTTTGGATGATTTGATAGCAAGTTCTCGCGTTTGAATCTCCTCGTCGGTTTCCCAAACCAAAATGACTCCAGAGGGATAACCTCGATAGAGAGAGTCCAAGAGGTCTCTCACGCGTGTCGCAGGCCACACATAGCGGCGCTGCATCTCTGGTAGCGTAAGTTCGCCCCTTTGTACTTTATCTACCAATTCGCGTACTGATATGTCTGTTTTTTGCATAGTATTTTAGTTATTTATTTTTTGGTATTGCCGTATCTATGAGCGAAGAAAATTCTTTCAAGAAATCGTAGTAAGACTCATCTATATTAGCCGTCTTCAGGTCGTCAAAAATGTTGTGCTTTAGTTCGTTAAGAAATAATGCAACAAACTCTGGAGCAACGCTTTGCTTGAGTAGCCACTTCTTGACCGCCGCTACTTTTCCAGTGGTTGCCAATGTTGGGTCGCCCGTAATGGATGGGTTCATTTTCTTAACCTCATCGAGATGCGATTTGAAAACATCTTCTTTAATAAAATCTTCTCCAGTTTCCGCTTTGAGATTCTTGGAAATCTCATCGTATCTCTTCCACACTCCATAACCGTGTATTACTTTGAACTCTTTTTGCTTTTCCTTCGCAGGAGCGTCGCCATCGCTTACGATAATACAATTTCTATTTGCAAGTTCCAAAAGCGGAGTGATATTTCTAACATCCTTTACTCCCTCGGCGTGGCAAAGCCCGACACTCTTTAGTCGCTCTTTCAGTGGCTTGAGTTCTTGAGTGTGTGTATCGGGTACTTTCTTCAAGGCAGTTTGAAATAACTTTTTATCTCTCCAGCCCTCAAAAATGAGGTTATCTTTTTGGAGAATATCGAAGACTGTGTAATTTAGTGCATTGAACAACACTTCCTCATCAACAATGTTTGACTTGGTTGCATTGGTTATGCTGGTTTTCTCGTGCTCTTTCTTTACGATGATGTGTCGGTTTACGTTGTCCTTATCAATCATAAAAATTGAGTGGGTAGAGAATACCACATAGTTCTTTTTTGCTGTCTCTATCAATTCGTCCCGCAGGTATCGGCTACCAGACGGATGAAGTCCCATATCTGGTTCGTCAATCAACAGTAACGCACCATTAAGAAGATTGGCTTTTACGTTTGCCGAAATGTGCAAAAGGAACGTAATGAAACGTTTTACTCCATCGCTTCGTTGAGACATCTTCCAATGATTTTTCTCCTTGATGTTCGCATCAATGTTTGTTGCATTTGGCTCAAGAGCAAAAGAAATCTCTTTATATTCTTTCCAGACACTGCGGAAATGTTTTGTGCTATGGTCGGCTACGCGATGCAATAGGTTGCGGAGTTTATTGCCGCCTGTTACTGCTCTTGCTTTGCTTATATCCCCAGCTATATCGGTAATCCCTGCAAGCAAAAACATATTCTTCAAAGGAACCACGCTGTCGGGGTTCGCTGCAAAGGTATCGAGGTTTATGGTTGGAGGTAGAAGATTTTGCTCGTCGTATTTCCAAAAAATAACTTTAGGCAACGATTTTGGTACAAGTTTCGCAATCTCTGAACCAACAAGAGTATTCACATAATCTGCATCAACATCTTCCAAGTGGGTTTCTGGAATATCAGTATGTTCATCGGCATTTACCAGTACATAGTTTTTGAGAGGTACTGCCGTACTACCAACCTGGACATTGTAGTCGGCTGGACAACTTGCTGATGGTTTTTTCCAGATAGATAAAACGGAATAGCTATTATCTATAGTCCAATACTTTGCCGATTTTTTTGCAGATTGAATATCTACACTGTATATGCCCTCATTTCTTGCGGTGCAAAAGTCGTGAAGCGAAAAGTCTTTGTCTCCCTTTTTAATAAGAGGTATGTCAGTTTTTTTACTCAATACTTTTGGCTTGATTGTTGCGTATACTTCCTCCACTTCGTTCTTATCAAGGGTGAAGACAAATCGTACATACGCCTCGGTAACTGATTTTTCGGTTGGTAACGGCTCTCTAATATCCTCTGCCGTTGGAGCATATTCTTCGCCTACTGTTGATAGAGCACGGAGAATGTTTGATTTACCGCTTTCATTGATGCCAACTAGTACGCGACAAAACGGGTCAAAATCAACCTTAACGGATTGAATTGAGCGGAAGTTTACGATGTCAGCGTGTTTGAGCTTCATAATTTTATTCGCCCCATACTTCGGCGATTTTTGCTTTAATTTTTTGCTCTCGATTTTCTGTTTCGGCTCGCAATTTCGTTACTTCCTTTTCATCCTTCTCTATTTCTCCGACAATCTGTTTTTGTACTTCAAGTGGTGGAAGTGGAACTTTTATTTTTGCGAGATTTGACCTACTTATTCTTCGTCTACTCGAACCCGTAAGATACTGATTGATGTGTTGGTAATACTGGTCAGTCAATGTCAGAAAAATAAAAAACTTTGGAAGGATTTTTTCTTTATTAAATCTGACAATCGTACAATCAACAGCAGTTATACTTCTTGTATTCAATTTGGGAACAAGGCAGGCTCTGCCCACTGGGTCAGGTAATCTTGAGATAAGGATGTCGCCCTCGATAACTTCCGTGCAATTCAACTCCTCAAACTTTTCTTTTGAAATAAACCGTGCTCGCCCTTCTTTACTAATGTACTCCCCAATGCCCACATTGCCCGTTTGGATAAGCCTTATCCCAGAGGATGATTGGTCTTTGCTTTCAACCCAATCTCCATCAATAAAGATGTCAGTGAGTTCCCCGATTTCCGCAGCCTGCCATTTTTTCCCTAATATGCTTTCACTTATACGATACCGTTCCCCTGAAAGGTTGTAATCGCTACTTTTTTTGATTGCTTCTTTCGTAGTAGTCCAAGTAAATAGACTATTTTTTTTCAGCAAGGAGTTTTTCTTGCCAGTAGCAATGGCGATTTGTTGTGCTTTCAAAACCTCGACAGCGTGTACTAAATCGTTTCGGTCTATTGGTCTCCGTTGTGCTCCCAGGTCAAAACCGTCATTAAGAACTTTGATAAAAAGTATTTCTTTTGATTGTTTCGCAAGTTGATTATCAAAAAAGAGAATGTTCGTTTTCACGCCAGAGTAGGGATTGAAAACCCCAGCAGGTAGAGAAACTACGGCGTAAAGCCCATCTTCAACCAGCATTTTTCGGAGCTGCTTGTAGGCATTATCCGCAGTAAAAATAACTCCCTCTGGAACGATAATGCCTGCACGCCCCTTATTGTTTAGGTGCTCGGTAATATAATCAATAAAGAGGATTTCGGAGCGATTAGCCTGCACTATAAAACGGTTATGGGGACGTATGCCACCTTTTGGGGTCATAAAAGGCGGGTTTGCCATCATTACATCGTAACGCTCGTCCCATCTCTCTTCGCTTGTAAGGGTGTCATACTCGTGGATGTTTGGGCTTGGAAAACCGTGCAGATACATATTTACCAATGAGAGTTTTACCATATCGGGTGAAATGTCATAGCCAGCAAGATTGTTCATCAAGCGCTTCTTTTCATCGGGGGTAAGGGGCTTGTTCTTATTTGATTTGAGAATGTGCTTGTAGGCAGAAATAAGAAATCCTGCTGTACCGCACGCGGGGTCAAGTATTGTTTCGTCTTTCTTCGGGTCAACAACTTCCACGATGAAATCTATGATGTGTCGTGGCGTTCTGAACTGTCCCGCATCACCCTGGGAACCGAGAATTGAAAGCAGATATTCAAAAGCATCGCCGAGATTTTCACTGTGGTCGTATGAAAAAGTATTTATGTCTTTCAAAAAAAGATTGAGTGTCTCTGGGTCGCGGTATGGCAAAAAAGCATCCTTGAAAACATCACGGAAGAGTTGTGGCAGGTGCGGATTCTTTGCCATCTTTGCAATCGCCTCAACGTAGAGATTCAAGCGCTCTTGTCCGCCGAGCTTCGCATCCATCATTTTGCTCCAGGCGTATTTCTCAAAGCCGTTAGTGAAAAACTGCGCCTTGCCTTTTGGTAAAGATGCAGCCTGCTTATCCATATCATCCATAAACTTATAGATGAGGGCAGTGGTGATTTGTTCCACCTGGGCTTTCGGGTCTGGGACTTTACCGACTAAAATGTCCCGCGCCGAATCTATTTTCTTTTTTATTTCTTGAGTCAACATAATTACATATAGGCATTAAGAGAAACGTAATCCTTCACGTATTCGGGTACACGCTCAATCCAACCATTCAAGGCTTCGAGGTCTGCAAAAGTCAGCTTGGGATTTGTCGCAAGGCGCGTATATTCTCCCTTCTCGATAATGTCCCGAATCTCGTTGTCGGTGATATACGCTTTCAAGTAATTCTTAATCGGCATTACGAACTGGCTTTCGGGCTTGTTAATTGCGATAAACTTTTCGGACTCATCTTCAAGGAGTTCATCTTTCGATTTGAAGTTCGTGATGCCCCCGAAGATTTTTTCTATAAACTCACGCAGGCTAATACGACGGTCAGCCTTCACTGATTTACGTAGCTTTTCCAGATTGAAGAAATCCTCTGGCTTATCGAAAACGTTATCTTTCACGTAGTCCTCAATAGTTGCCAAGTCTCCCTCTTCGTACTTCTGTTTTATGAACGGGTCTTCCTTCACGGTTGCCTCGAACTTATCGAAAAACTTGCGGTCAACTTTCATCCCCTCAACGCCAACAGCTTTTTCCGTAAATGTTTTTAGTGGGTCGAGTTGGGTAATGCTAATCTCATCAATCTTGACTCCATCGTCACCCTCTCCACCTGTGCCTAATTTTGGTGGCAGATGCAACACCTCGTCGTAGTCATATTTTTCCTCGAAGTATTCGCAGTTGGCAAAGAAGTCAAAGAGTTTGAACTTGTCTTTAGGTACTTTGGCTTCTTGAACTTCGCTACCCTCTTTTTCTTTGTGAGCAAAGATGTACTTGCGCGTTCCACGTCCTTTTATTTGGATGAAGTCTGTTGGAGAGAAAATCGGGCGCATCAATCCAATGTTCAAAATGTCCTCACAGTCATAGCCTGTGGTCATCATTCCTACTGTTACGCATACGCGCGTCTTACTGGAGCGATAACCTTCCAAAAACTTGGTATGTCCGTTGAGATTGTTGTTCGCAAAGTTGATAGTGAAGCCCTGGGCATCAGAAATGTTTGAAGTAACCTGTACGGCAAAATCAGAATTGTATTTGCCTGGGTAGAGTTGCTCGGCAAATTGGTTGAGGGTTTGCGTAACCTTCGAGGCGTGCTTTTGACTTACACAGAAAACAATACTCTTACCAATTTCTCCAGTGATGGGGTCATTGAGTGCGTTCTCCAGAAATGTTTTGCAAAAAATCTGATTGGTTTTATCGGAGAAAAACTTTCTCTCAAAGTCGGTATGGAAAAAGGTTTGCTCTTCTTCTTTACCTTCTTCGTCTTCAACCATCATTGCGTAGCCTTTCTCTGAAAGAAGCTCGGTAGTAATTTCGGTGCGTGCATCAGCAACAACGGGATTTACCAGATAGCCATCTTTGACGCCATCGAGCAGTGTATAGCGGAAAGTCGGCTCGCCAGTCTCACAGCCGAAAGTCTTGTACGTATCGAAAAGTTGGCGACGTTCCCAAGCTCGTGGGTCTTTGGAGTTAAGTTTTGCTGGGTCAACTCCTTTGAGGTAATTCTTTGGTGTAGCAGTGAGTCCCAGCTTGTAGCCCACGAAGTATTCAAAGACTGCGCGGCTATTACCGCCGATGGAGCGGTGAGCTTCATCTGAAATAAGCAGGTTGAAATCAGTCGGAGAAAAGAGTTTCTGATATTTGTTATTGAAAGCAAGGCTCTGAACAGTTGAGACGACAATTTCAGCTTTGCGCCAGTCGTCCTTGTTCTCTTTATAAATGACAGTTGTGTAGTCTTTTGAAAGCCACTTCTTGAAGTTCTTGGCTGCTTGGTCTTCAAGCTCCAGGCGGTCAACAAGGAACAAAATGCGCTTGGCATTTCCAGACTTTAAGAAAAGTTTAATGATTGCAACGGATACCAATGTCTTACCTGTGCCTGTCGCCATCTCGAAAAGATAGCGGTCATTGTTTTTTGCAGCAGAATCTTGAAGGGTTTTTACCGCGTGGAGTTGATATGGACGTAAAAACTTTAATGCCTCTGCATCAATGAGGTTCTGCTTTTGCCCTTCTTCATTCCATCGCGGGTCGCTGCGGTAGTCTGCTTTTTGGGTGAGGACGATATAGTCTTCTTCAACTTTCTCATCAGCAAGACGTTTAGGGTTCGGCTTGAATTGCTCAAAGTGTTGTAGAGAATCTGGCTTTGGAAACTGAATGATGACGGACGGATTGCCGCGCTCCAAATCCCAGAAATAGTGTAGATTGCCATTCGAGAGAATAACAAAGCGCACATTGAGAGATTGGGCGTATTTACGTGCCTGCTCTTTTCCGTCGAGTGGGTCTTTGTCTTCGGATTTTGCTTCAAGCACTACGTATGGGAATCCTTTTTCATCAAGCAAAAGAAAATCAATAAAACCATTTTTTGTCTTTTCAAAATCGTTGCCGAGTGAATCAATCGCCGTTTTTGTGAGCTTCACATTTGGCTCCAGAGAAATGTTTGCCTTCCCGTTTTCATCATCAAAAAATCTCCAGCCAGACTTCTGGAGAAGGTCGTTTATTTTTATTCGTGCTTTAGCTTCTTTTTGCATAGTACATTTTCATATTCATAGAGGTTGCCATACTACTTACGACGCCTCGACTTCCTCGGCTCAAAGGAACTGCGCTTGATGAACTCTTGTAAATCCACTTCCTTAATCTTCCAATAACCAATCTTGTATGCTTTGAGGCGACCATCGTGTATATAGCGATACATAGATCGCTCACTCATACCTATAATCTTGCGGGCTTCTTCCAGGGATAAGAATTTTTCTTTAGTCATAGTTTTAGCTTTTCTAGTGTATCTCTTTTGTTTTCTTCTGGCAACATCTGGCAGGTTTTGCTACACTGCTAACACTATGAGTATGGAAATGACACTCGAAGAAAAAGTGAGGATAGTTATCGCCAAGATTAATGAAGCGCGGACTGTGCAAAAAACAAATCCTGTCTATATTCCTATTGCCTATTTCAAAGCAGAAAACTTGGGTTTCCCAACTCCCAGAGATGTTTTTCGTGTATTAAGAGAAAATGGGACTATAAAGAATCTATCAAGTTGGTGGGGTTGTGATGAAATCAAAGACGGTAAACAAGTATTTATCAAAACAAATGCAGATGAGCCACAAACTGATGATGATTTTAAAGTTTACGAAATTGAGGTGGATGAACACAAATTACATCAACTTGAAATTGAGGAGCATATATCTAAAAATAGCGTGGCGATTGATTCACAAAGCCCCAATGTCTTTTTTGATAAAAAATCTTGTCGTATCTCATATGGAGATAAATTCCATAAGTTTCAGAAAGCCAAAGGACGAGGTGAGATGTTTGCTTTATTATGGGAAGCTAGACGTATAGAGAAGAACGGGTCTATAGTTCGGGAAGGTGCTTTTAAGTCTATTTTGGAATTAGCCGTTGCGGGAAAATTTGTAAAAAATTCAGAGGAATTTGAGGATAAACCAGCTACAACTGACCGAAGTGTCAGAGACGCAATTCAAGACTTTAGGGACGCTATCAAGAAGATTAAAGCACCGATGGAGATTTTGGCACAAAATGGTTTTATGCTTGGAATACAATCTTGATTTGATTGCGTTGCAATGAGGCAAAAAGTTAGCCACTTTTTAGATAGGTGGTTTTTTCAGCTTTTCCTACCTAACTATTTGAACAATTCATTTGGACACACAAAGCCGATGTATAAACCTAACCCATCTCCACATTATGTTGGTGGAGTATGGAAAATGGAAAAATCGAAGTCAGTGATTTGGGCTTGGCAAGCTTGCTTTCAACACTCCAGTTTGAGCTGGTCGGTTTGGAGCGTGCAAATGAAAAGCGTATAAACTTTTTATTCGCACGAGCTGATGGTATTGAAAAAATAATCAGCAACTATTGGGCTGATGCCGAGATTTCTGTAGCAATACAAAGTCTCTTCAACAACCAGAAGCTCCTCAAGAACAGGTTATACGCCCTCAAGTAGATGGAGCTTACGCCTACACAGCTCCAGAAGCTCCGACAGCCCTTTGAAGAAGTGGGTGCATTTGCAGGGCTTTCAGAGGAAGAGATAAAGAAAAACCTTGAAGGGATGGCGGATATTCTAGTAACACTCACTAAAATTAACTTACGCTCGAAGCGAAAACCAAATGGAAATGAATGAGCCAAATAAAATACCACCCTATGTCATATTCCCGAAGTATATTGCGAGTGATTTTAAGAGTGGAAAGCTGACGCCAAATGAATGGAAGCTCTATACGTGGCTACGCTTGGATATGAACCCATATGGAATAACCTCTACAGGTGTTTCCTCAATACAGGACGACATATTCAAAGATGTAACCAGAAACTATATTGAAAAACTACTTTTGTCTCTACGGAGTAAGAAGTATCTCTACTTTGTGAATCGTCAGGGACGCAGAGGTTCGTTCGAAGTCAGGTTTGGAGATTTGATAACGCCAGACGGAGTAATTGTGAGTATTACGCATTACTTTGACGACAAGGAAGTCATAAGTGAAGAGGAACCGAAGCTTAAAGAGAATACGCCCGCAGGTAATAACTTGGAGGTCGAAAGTCATAAGTTAATAGAGCAAAAAGACCAACTGGTAAAGCAGTTTTCTATCAATCCAGAGAGACGCCTAGTCATAGGTTCCTATAACGAACACAACAATGAACCTAAAAATAAAAAATACGATACTACGTTAGGGACTTCTTTTAAGGGAACGTTAGTTCGAGAATTCAATCCCAATACGGAAGGCGAATATCTCTGCAAGAAAATTGCTCTGGAGCTTGGAGAAGAATATATGAATCCGCTCTTAAAAGTTCTACGAACAGACGGAATCGGAATAATCGAACGCTCGTGGCGTATATATGAAAAAGATGTTGAAAGCGGGAAAGTAATTCAAAACCCACCCGCCTACTTTCAAGGACTTATCAAGAAGCTTCGCCAAGAGTTATGAGAACTAAATGTCAACAACTCGACCTTGCCAACACCTGCCACTATGCTATGCTTAATACACAGCCCATAGTTTTGAATATACCGCTAGGACTTCTGCCTTTGATGGCTCCACTTACGGCGCCAAAAGCGGCAGTCGAGTCCTCCGTAGGTGACGTCCTAGTGGCGTTCACGACTATGGGCTGTAGGCTCCTCGGCTGTCGCTTTTCGCGTTTTTAACTACATTCAGTATGAAAAAAATAATTTCAATTACCCCTACTCTTACTGCGATACTTCTTGCGGGAGTTTTAATAGGAGGGGCAAGCTTATTTTCAAATCGCTCTGTGTCCGAGTTGCAGACAGAAAACGAAGACGCGGTTATTCCTGTAGCCAATCTTCAACCTTCTTTCGACACAGAAACAACCGAAGACTTAAAAGCAGAAATAGACACGCTAAAAACGAACCTTGAAAATCTATATAAAGACCATAACAATTTAGTGAATGACCATAATGCATTGTTGAAATACGTGAATGCGACAGCAGTTTCATCTGATAAAACCATTAGTGTAGAGACTGATAATTCAAATTTAGGAACGAGAGTCACGAGTTTAGAGAAAAAAGTGGATAGTTTGGAAGAAACTATCAGTGATGTTTGTAGATGGGTATTCAGTGGATTTTCAATTAGTTGCCCATCGGTAAGGTTTGGGTCAGAAAAACTTGAAGACAGAATTAAAAAACTTGAGGGAGAATATTAAAACTATGAACAAAGAGGAATCAAAAAAGAAAGAGGTGGTAGTTATCTTAAAATACCTTGTAGGCATCCTATTTTTAGCTTTCGTTGGCAGTTTAATCTCACTTATTCTTTTAGAAATAACTGGGGTGGATATGGATGACTGGCAACTCCTCGGGTTTAGCTCACTTTACATCCTATGGGGTATTTGGTTAGTTATACTGCATCTCTTTTTATTGAATACAGAGCCAATTGAGTATCCGCAACACAAATTAACTATATGGGAAAGTAGATTATCAAAGGTATCCGAACTTTGCGGTCTTGTATTTTGGGGATTTATACAAGGATTGGGTGTTCTTGTGTTGATAGGTATGTTTTTACAATGGGTTTTAGAAATAAATATTACCGAGTTTCGTTATTCCTATCGCCTCGTCTTTATTGCTTGGGGTGTAGGTATCATTGGTTCTCATTTTTATTTCAAGAACCAGGAAGAGAAAAAGTTAAATAAAAAAGATGGAAATGAAAATGTAGATGAAAACATTAAAAAGTAATTATCTACAATACTATGTCTAATACTCAACAAAAAGTAAAAGCGGTGCTCTACTGCCGTGTATCATCAAAAGAGCAAGAAGAAGCTGGCTACTCTCTACCATCACAAGAGAAGCTCTTAAAGGAATATGCTGATAGAAAAGACTTTGCTATTGTCAAGATGTTTTCAATTGCTGAATCCGCCAGTGGGGCAAAACAACGCAAGGTGTTTAGTGAGATGATTAAATACACCGAGAAAAACAGGGTGGCTAATATCCTTTGTGAGAAAGTAGATAGACTTACGAGAAACCTAAAAGATGCTCTAGCTGTAAATGATTGGTTGGAAGAAAAGCCAGAGCGACAAGTGCATTTCGTTAAGACAAATCTCGTTATACATAAGGGAGCAAAGTCAGATGAGAAGTTTCGCTGGGATATTGAGATAGTGCTTGCCAAGAAATATATCGCCAATCTTTCAGAAGAGGTGCGCAAGGGTCAAAAGGAAAAGATAGCCCAAGGATGGCTTCCGACTAAACCACCGCTCGGCTACAAAACTGTTGGCGAGAAGGGGCATAGAACTCAAGTCATTGATGAGACGATAGCGCCCCATATGCGCCATATGTTCGCTTGGTATGCTACGGGCAACTACTCCCTCTCCAAACTTGAGGACGAGCTGTATAGGACAGGATTACGCACCAGGAGTGGTAAGAAGCTCGGTATCAGCCGAATCCACCTCTTGCTATCAGACCCCTTCTATTACGGCAAAATACGCTGGAATAATGACATATACCCAGGTAAGCAAGAGCCACTTATCAGTAAAAATGTATTCGACAAGGTGCAGGTTATTCTAAAGCGGAAGATTAAGAATCCGCTCTACACAAAACACAACTCTCTATTTAAGGGAAAAATTCATTGCGAGCATTGCGGAGGATTGGTTACGTGGGAATTACAGAAAGGTCGCTGGTATGGGCACTGCAATAATCATAGTCAGTATCGCAAGTGTTTGAAAAAAACTTATATCCAGGAAAAGCAGGTGGAAGAACAACTTATCGGGTTCTTTGAGACGATAGCGCCAAAGAGCGATGCCGTTTTAGAGGTCATCGAAGACATCATTAGGCAGGAGAATTCCCAAATTATTCTTGAGCGAGAAACGGAAATTACAAAATTGAGTGGCTTGCTCGTAGCGATTAGGAAGCAGAAGGATAAATACTTCGAGGCGAAGATTGATGAGAAAGCTCCGCTCGAATTCTGCGAAAGAAAGATTGCTGAATGTATTGAAGAGGAATCAAGTTTAGAAAGTGCGCTCGCCCTCGCCAGTGATAAGAGTGATGAGTATCAAAATCTTCGCCTAGTCATCCACGAACTTGCCTACAAATCTAAAGAAATCTACGAGAAAGCTACGATTGATGAGAAGAGATTGCTGTTCACTCAAATCTTTACGAACATTGCTCAAGATGGGCTAAGAATAAAGCCGAATTACACTTTGGCGGCTGAATATCTTGCAACGTGGTCTCCAAAGCTCAATCAGGATTACGAACGCCAGAAAAGCCATACTAGAAAAGGAAAAGAGGTGGTTTTTGCCACTTCCTCTCCTGTCTTGTGCGCCGGGTTGGATTCGAACCAACGAAGACCGAAGTCAAGGGATTTACAGTCCCTCCTCGTTGACCACTTGAGTACCGACGCATCTTCTTGTCTCACCGAAGCTTTAGCTAAGGGGGACGCGATG
>Ga0210057_1006580_pt1 | contig 14388 bp, 18 predicted proteins | sample CryGeyCG2114_010_2_FD_183968 | JGI IMG/M metagenome (GOLD analysis project Ga0210057, IMG submission 183968) | Groundwater microbial communities from aquifer - Crystal Geyser CG10_big_fil_rev_8/21/14_0.10 (SPAdes) (version 2) | ecosystem: Environmental > Aquatic > Deep subsurface > Groundwater ... | reverse complement strand
TCACCGCACTATGGAAAACACTACCGAAACAGAGCCGATTGAGCGCAAAATAAACTGGGAGAGGGTGCGTCAGGTTGATTTTGAAAGAAGAGATATGGCCGAAATTGGCTACGACTACGATAAAGTATTGGCGGCGTCACGGGGCCTTTACGAGGAGGTGGGAGACCCAGACAGATTACCCACGGACGAGATCGTCGCAAAAGGCAACGCGTTTCTTTTTTCCATACTTTCTGATTTTAAAGCGGCAACATCCACCCCCTTACCCGTCATTTTTATAACCCACAAATTACCGAGCGAGGTTGAAGGCCAAGTTTACAGAACAAAAACCGGGCGAAGACTGGCAATTGCTCTGTCAGCTGAAAGTTTTATTGAGAGCTCCCGGGCCGTGGCCAACTGGGAGAACGAAACACAGCCCCAAAACACGGAGGCTCTTAAACCAGTTGCCGCCTTCGCCTACACGGTTCTTCATGAAATGGCGCATATCAGGCAAAGAATGCTGGATCCAGAGCTCGAACAGGAACTCATGGACAGAAACTACTCTTCCGCCTCCCACGATGAATACATAACTGACCCCAGCGAGATAAACGCACATGCCGTTGCAATGAGATTTATCGCGGCAAAAAAACAGGATCCGCAGGTTTCAGAGCTATGGAGACAGATGGATTTTACAGGAGAAGTGGATTGGCTTGAAACAATAGCCAGGACTAAACATCATCTGAGGCAAGCGGATCCTCCTGTGAACTTACCGGAAGACACTGCCTCGGAAAGCCATGCTCGGCCAATGACCAGATTACATAGGATAATGAGCGATCAAAGCCTTGGAATTAGGGTTGATAAAATGCAAAGAGCTCTCCGGCCCCTTTTTGCCTCAGATTTGCACTCTACTTAATTTTTGGGGCGACTTTTAGGCCAACTTTTTCAAACCCGCGGTCAAGGGTCAGTCCGTGTTTATCTCATTCCGACCAGGATATTTTTTTTAAGCTGAGCCAATTGATGGCGGTTGAGGTTGAGCTCCGGGATCTCATGGTATTCGCTTAAGAATTCTTTAAAGTTGGCAATCGCGTCTTGCAGGTTATATTCCCTAATAATCTTTTCCACCTTTTCCCATTCAAGGGCTTTGGCGCCTATAAGAGAAATCATGTCAATAAAATCCTTCCTTCCCTTTGGTGATCTTCCTCGTTGTGATAGCGTATACAGCTTTAAAGTAAAAAGGTAATTGTTGTCAATGACGGTAAATCCTTCGAGATTTCTCGTTTGTTGTGCCAAGTCTTCAACTGGGATCCCCAAGGCAGAATAGTGAGGAAGATAAATGTCTATTTGCACCTCTTCTTTTTTTGCCTCATATTTTCTTAGCCGATCGTTTTTGTTTATCACATAGTGCTTTTCTAGAATTGGGAGTTTGTCGAAGTCTACAATAATATCAATGTCTTTGGATTTGAGGGTTTTGGTGTACAGGTAGATTGCCCAGCCGCCTATTAATATAAAATCTGTTGTCTTTTTCAACCTCTGCAATTCTTCCCAGCTTTTTTGCGTAACGATGTTATGATAATAATCCATGGATTTTCTCCTTCAATGCATTAGTAAAATCGTGGGCGTACCAATCGCGCAGGTTCCAGGTATCGACGAATGTCTGCGGCAGGGTCGTAATCCCGCCGTACTGAGGCATTGCCTCTGGCATTTTAAGCACAAATACATTAGGTGATTGCTCTTTATTAACGGGGAACCGCTGTTTGAAATACTCGATATCTTTGAAGTAGGAGTACAGCTTTGAGTAATCGGCAGGTGCTTCTTTGAGCAATCGGCGAGTAGCGCTGTAGCCGGCATATATACTGCCAGCAGGAATCTCACCCTCAGCTTTCAGGATGGAGTCCGGATAGTAAGTTTCGTATACAATATCGTTTTCTAAGTTTCTTACACTGGCCCAATAGTAAAGTAGCTTGTCAAAGTCCTGCAAAACAAAGAATTTAGAGGTCTTTCGGATAGAACCCATTTGGGCGGGGATTCCTAAAGCGTGGTTAACTGTACTTAATGAATAGTCAAACTTTTTGGCAAGTTCTTGCTGTGTCCACTTAAATCGTTTTTCTTCCAAGGCGCCAAATAAGAGATGGTGCCAAATTGTTTCGATTTTTCTCATGATGGAACCATTGTATTTCGATAATTATCGAAAGTCAAATAGGCGGCTCTTAAGCCTCTGTTTGCACGAATCCTTGAAAGGATCTAGATTTGAAATTTTAATATGTGGTTTAAACACACCCTAACCCGACAAAGTAAGCGCTCACTTAATTTTTGGAGCCACCTCACCCCGCAATGGTCAATCTCACCACTCTCTTTGCTCCGGCCTTCTTGAGGACACGCGCGGCCTCGGCAAGAGTTGAGCCTGTTGTCGCCACATCATCAAAAAGCACAACCGTCCGCGAGCTGTAGTCCGTAGACCGAAAACTGTTATTAACCGCATATTTACCGCTTATATTCTGCACCCTTTCTTTTTTGCTTAGCCCCACCTGAGGCTCGCCAGCCTCAGTTCGAACTAAAATGTCATTTCTATACTTCCAGCCTAAATTTTTAGCAATTTGGGCGCCAATTGCCTCTGCTTGATTAAAGCCTCTCCAGTTTTGGCGTTTTTTGTGTAAGGGAATTGGAACAAGAATGGTGTTTTGTAAACAGTGAACGGTGTTCTGTGAAGGAATTTGCTGTGAGGCAAGTTCTCCGAGCTCAAAGGCGACATCTGCCGCGAAGCGGTATTTTAAAGCCAGAATCGCCTTTCTTACGACCCCCCGGTACTCCCATAATCCGGGAGGAGCAGCTTTTGGGACCTTGGCGAGGCAAACTTCGCAAATGTACCCCCCGTTTCTGCCGCACTCAAGGCACTTTTTGGGGAAGAGAATGTCAAAAATAGTCATACCAACCTAATGTAACAATAGTACACACTTTATGGTACCACTACGTTCCTAATGGGAACTTCGTTGGGCACACCACTTCTTCCAACCAGAATAAACGAAGCTCATTCAACAGAAGTGTGCCGTGCACCCAACGTAATCCCGATAAAATCGGGACGAAGTGGTGGAGACGGGGGGAGTTGAACCCCCTTCCGGTAGAGGCTATTTAAAAACTATCTACAAGCTTAGCCGGTAAAGTTTTGTGTCCCCCGGCTCCGGCCTGCCGGCACGCGCTACAAGCCAGGGTAAGGCTTTAAGTCTTTTGTTTTTCCCCAAAGCCGTCAGGAAAAACAGCATTCTGGCTGGTTTATGCCCGACAGAGAAGCCAGAATATTCTCTATCAAACACCCCGTTTACGCTACTGCGTAAGCAGGAGCAAATTCGTTATCGTTTGCTTTTATTTCTTTGATCATGTTTAACGAGCTAATCGGCTCGGCTTGCAAATTTTTAAACTGCTTCCCCGTCGATACCTTGTTCGTCCCCATGTATATTTTACCTAAACTTAAGCTCGCGCGCAACTTCACGCTCAATTTCACGATCTTTAAGTTTTTTGCGCTTATCGGGGAGCCTTCTAGGTTTCCCCATTCCAAGCTCAAGCTTCACCAAACGGCCTCCCCGTCCAGGGCGTCCGCTACGCGTAGTATAGAGCCTGATGGGCACTAAAGTCAAGCCGAGCTCTTTGGCTTTTGTGCCGAGGCGGACTATTTCTTTTTTGTGCATAAGAAGCCTCCTTGTGCGGCGCAAATCCCGCCCCTCCGCGTAAAAATTTGAATTAATAAGATATATCTCGGCGCCGATTACCTTGACGTGGCTCCCCGTTATATCCACCCTCCCCTCCCGGAAGGACTTTGCCTCAGCTCCCGTGAGCTCAAGCCCCGCCTCGTACCTTTCGCCTATTTCATAGTCAAGGCCAGCTCTCTTATTTGCTGCAATCATTTGTGTTTCTCCTCAAAAATGCTTCATGTCAAATGAGTAAAGAACCGGTCCCGCCGAAAAAATTATTTTGCGCTCTGCTTCATCTGCCACAAGGGCATTTGCCGTGGATATTTTATCATTTGTGTACTCCCCCAAAAGCTCTCCTTCTTTGCTAAACACAACTATTCTGCTTTTAGCAGGCTCGAGTATATACACGCCTTCTTGGTCTTCGTCCGTAAAGAGCTCTAGCGGGGACTCAAGGGGGTTTGAAGAAACTGAGGCGGCAAAACGGGAAGGCGAGCCGCGGGTAAACTTTAGAATTTCGCCGTCATTCCAAAGGACCCATATTGAGCCGTCAATGGCCATTGAGGTGACTCCTGCGAAGCTAACATTTGTGCCCTCAGCCAGCCACTCATGGGCCTCGGTAAAGCCGGAGGGAATGCCGTTGTAGCGAAGAATTGAGTCGTTTTCCCGGCTTAAAACGTAAAGATTGCCGGCAAATGCTCCTATCTCCGCTTTGTCTGCGGCCCATTCGTCGGCCTTAACCTGCAGGACCACTTCATTTCCTACTTCACGAATTCCGTCCCTCGAAAGGGTAAAAGAGCGGTCCACATAACTTGTCACGTCAAATGCCCCAAAAAGCTTATCTTTGCCTGCCACGACACTAGTCTTTTTTGTGCCGACATCAATTGTCAGCAGGCGTTGTTTGTCGCTATCCAAAACCCTTATCACGCCATCCGAGAGAGAAAGCTCGTCCACTTTAAGGCCTTGGCTCAAGATAGAAACGTCAAGGAATAGGTCAGGCTCCTCTTGGTATATTCCTCCGACCGCCTCAAGGCTTCTTGTTATTTCCGCCGCCAGCGCCATAATCTCGGCGTCTTCTATCCCTCTCTCCGTTAAATTATCTATTATCTTTTTTGCGTTGAGGAGGAGCTCCCGCGAGCGAGCGCGGTCGAGACCGGAGAGGCTTTCGGCCTCATGCAAACTCTCCCTTGCCTCCACCATCTGAGGCTGGTAGCTCTGCCGGAATTCCTTTCTGTTTTTCTCCCGAATCCCAAAAAAAATAGATACTCCCAGTATCAAAAGCAGGAGAAATCCGGCAAGCGGGGCGGCGGCTCTGTTTTTCCTTTTCTTGTACCCTTTCTCCTCCGGCGACGTGTCTCTCCTTTGAGGAACAATCTCTATCAGCTTATCGAGTATCCCCACCAGTCTGGCCTTGGCCCCCTTTGCGCCACCAACAACAGGGGCTGTCGGGGGCGCTGACACGTCAATAGCTCTCAAAATTATTTCGGAGCCGCCGCCGTGAACCGAGAGCCTGTAGATATCTCCGGGAGCTACTGTTCCTGAAATTACAATGGGGGCCTTGGGTAAATTAAGTAAAACAGCTTTTCTTTCTCCTCTTTGTACGTCAAGCTTCACTCCACCAAACGCAGAGGCATGTATAGAGTATCCGTCTAGACGCAAAAGGCCGACTGAGGCTTTTACTCCTTGAGTCTGCAACCTGCGGTGAAAAGTTGAAAGAAGCGCGGGGTCGGCACTTAATCTGTCGGCAAAATCCCGAGCCTCCGCAATTTCTCCTATCTCCAAAACCTCTTTTTCCCGGGCTTCAAGGCCCATGGCCACCCAGAAACTGCCCTCAAATTCGAAGGTCTGCGACCAGCGAGCAGGCGAGGCCGGAGCGTTTCTTTCTTCGGCAACAAGCTTCACTTCACCCTCATAATATCACGAGAGCGGTAATAAGTGTGGCGACTGCAAGGAGAAGATGGAGGACGGCGACAGTCTCAAGAAACCTCTCAAGCCCCACTTCGAGCGTTGAAGTCATAATATTCACCTGCCGGACCACGACTACCGCAAAAAACACATAGAGACCAAGAAGAATGGTTACCGCAATTTTGGCAATTATCAAGATAGAGTTGTCTAGTCCTAAAAACTCCATCAGCGCACCCTCCCTTCAAGCTTTTCTTTCTCCTCCTCCACCCGGAGTTCGCGCAGTATCTTTGACACGCCGTCCGGATCCGGCACGGCTTCAAAATCTATCTGGGGGATTGCCCCCGCCGTCTGAATAATAATATTGCCGTAATTAAAAAGTGTCCTTATGCCTCCCCTTGTTTTTGTCGTAACATCCTGAATCTGGTCGATATTTGTCTCCGCAATTTCCTTATATATAAGATTAACAAAGTCAACATCAAAGACGCGCTCATCGGTTATAACGTAAACACTAAAAAACCAGCCCAGAAACTTCTCAAATACAAACGCCGTGGTTATCAGGTACCACGCGAGGTGAGCCACAACGAAATAATTCGTCGGCAGGAACACCAAAAATCCCAGAAGATCTGCCAAAAGAGGAAGAAGGAGCATAAAGAAGGCGCTAACTATCCACCCCAAATTGGTTATCGGGTGCCTTCTTAGAAGAAGCACTATCCTCTCCTCGCGGTCGGCATTTTCAAACTTTACTTTATCGGGATAATAACTTAGCGCCGCAAGCGGGTTATGGGTGTGCCCATAGAAATGATGCTCCCTGCGGGCTTTTCTCCTTTTTTTCACCGCCGTCCCGGCCGCGGGCTCGGCTACAAACACATCTGGCATTCTTCCCAAATTATACATTAATTTGGGAATTTACAATTTTCAATTTCTAATTTTCAATGAATTTTCAATTTCTCAATTTCTCAATTTTGGTTTTTTCTTAAACTTGAAGTGATCTTTTGAAAAATCAAAGTTAATTCCTGACACTCTTGCCATAATGCTTTTATCTCCGTCTTTTTCTCCGGCAGAGCTCTTGCCAACATTCTTAGCCAGTGTTTTGTTTCTTGGGCCTCCTTTTTGCAAAGATAAATTTTGTTGGCGAAGTCTCGCCTTGAGCTTGCTGCGTTAGCCTCCATGTAATTTGCCCCCACGCTGGTGGTTGAGCGGATAAACTGGGAAACAAGATGCTTTGTAATTGGAGTCTGCTCTATTGTTTTGCAAAAGTCGATAACTTTCTCCCCAAACTTTGCTGTTCTTTCCTCCAAATCATATTTGTTTGAAAATTGTTGCAATGTAAATTTATTTTAAATTAGAAATTGAAAATTGAAAATTATCAGAGCTTTTCTATATTAAACAGTGAGCTTTTTATGCCAATGAAGCCCGGGGCGCGGAGGTTGAAGGCGCGCTTAAGCTCGCTCCCGGGAACCGTGACCGTCCCTTTGTTCGTCCCGAAAGTCACCTGAATAGTCGAGCCTGTGTTGCCGTAAACAACCGAGGCCGAAGAGACGGAATTAAAACCTCCAATTGACGAGAGCTCGCCGTGTGAATAGGGATTCCCTCTCCAGCAGTTTGTGTCTACAGGAGACACTCGGCCCACGTCGCCTCCGCCGTTTTGCAATACATGCCATGCGTTTAGGATGTCTGCCATCTCAGCACTCGTCAGCCACGGGTTTCCCCTGCCGCATGAGGAGCCTCCACGGCTTTTGTACCAGCCCATGTAAAACCACGGCGAGCCGCCGGCTTTTTCGTATGCCGTGTCCGGCCAGCTTCCCGTAGCATCGCGTATCCCTGTCCAGCCCCACTGGGTTATGGTGAAGCCCCCTGTGGTGGATGAATAATAGGTGGGGACCGGCTGGCCTCCCCGGGTTATCACCCAGCCGCGGGTAGCCTCCACCGCCTCCTTCCACTTTCCGCTTTTTAAACTCGGCTTGTAAACCTGACAACTCTCAGTCGGGCAAATGCTTCCCGCGCCGTTATTGGTCTGGGCAAGGGCAAACGTGCGCGCCGCAACGGCTTGAGCTTTCAGGGCCTCAAAGCCGCCATTGTTCCCCCAGCTTTCCGGCACCTCGTGTATCCCCAAAAGATAATTTTCCTCAAAGGGGAGTCTTGCGTGCCCGTCAACGCCAATGGTTGCGGGGCTTGGGTAGCCCTTCGTCAGCTCCGCCCCCTGATAGTAGGCTGAGAGAATCTCCTCCGCGGACTGGCCGGAGCGAGCCCTTCCAAAAGCACCGTACTGGCTCATGCCCGTCCTGTGAGGCGCCCCAAAGCTAAAGCCTCCGAAAGCTGGCCTGAAGCTCGGGTCGCAGAAATTGCTGCTGCCCGGAGGCCCCGAGCATGGGACGAGTGTCGGCGGGGTGTCTCCTATTGAGGTTGAAAAGCCTCCGGCCTTGAGGGCGGCAAGCTCCTCTTGGCGCGACGAAAGGCTCGTAAGATAGCTTTCAACCTTATTGACCTCCTCTTCCAAAAAGTCCGCCCTTCCCGAGACCCGCGCCTGAGCCGCGGCGAGCGAGGTTTTGGTGTTTTCAAGCTCGCTTCTGTTTCTCCTCAGAACCGAGAGATCAAGCGCGTAGCGCTCAAGCACGGCGCGACTGTCGTCGTTCACTTTTTGCCTCAGGGAAATTTCAAGAAAAATGTCACTCGCGCTTCCCGCGGAAAGAAACGGGGCGATGGGGTCGTAAGTCCTCAGAAGTTTATAGTGATTTTGGGCTTTTTGGGCAAAAACGGCCTCTGCAAATTCAAGGTCTCCCTCCTGAGACTCTATTTCCCCCTCCAGTGCTTCAAGCTCGCCCGCGAGATTTTTTATTCTCGCCTGAAGCCCTGTAATTTGCCCTTCAAGCTCTGCCAGCTCTTCTTTGTTGTTCTCATGGGCCGGCGATAGGGCGTCAATTTCGCTTTGGATTTCGGTTATCTGGCAGTCATAGTCGGATGCCGGGCAGTGGCTGGCCAAGGTGAATGGTGAACGGTAAATGGTAAATGAAAACGCCCCAATAGAAAGCAAGATTCCCAATAAAAATTCTTTTACCCTTAACCTTTTACCTTTCACCCGAATCATCGTTAATGATTCCATTATATCAGTGCTTCACTACCTGTCTCTCAAGGTGCTACACTTTATCTGAAATGCTTAATACTACTAAAAAAACGCTTTTTTTTGTTTTGATCGCATTGGCGCTCTTGCTAGGGTCAACGAGCCGGAGAGAAGTCTCACATGCTGCTTTCATAAATTGCAACACAAGTGACTCCATTCAGTTCAATCTGTCCTCAAGCACTGTAAGACAAGGAGAAACAATTACTCTTAGCAGTGGGCACACCTCGAACTCGGAAGGGGATCTGTATATCATACTAGATCCGAGAGCGCCAGGAGGCCATGTCCAAATAGGGACCTTTACCATTAACAGTGATGGAACAGGTTCCGGGACGGCAACCATACCCACGAGAGTTTCAGGTGAATCACACACAATATCCATAACAGACTCAACAGACCCCAATCTAGCTCAGAATTGCTCTCAACCACAAAACATCACCATAGAGGGAGCCCCCTCTCCGATTCCGGGAACAAACTGCAATAATCCGGGTGACTCTTGTACTCCAAGCCAGCCATTACAAAAGCCTTTGTGCAACAGAGAGAACTCACATTGCAGCCTTTCGGGGGTAGTTGTTTCTGGGCCAGGAGGAAATTTGATTGGCGAATCTTGCCGAGCAACCTTCGATCCTATAGCTAGTAGATTTAATTATACCTGTAGTCATGGCGTAGCAAGTTCACAAACACCCCTGTGTTTTTGTGCCGACGAAAACGATCCAGTATACAATCCAAGACCCCCTGCACTGGCAAGCGTCGGAAGTGACATAATTTGTGACACTGAAACAGGGGGTATAAACACGGCCATTGGCTGTATTCCTTTTGGAAACATAAACGTCCTTGTGGGCTTTTTCCTCCGCTGGGCACTGGGCATTGCCGGAGGAATTGCCTTAATCTTGATAATCATCTCTGCTTTTCAAATTGCAACCAGCGCGGGCGACCCCAAAAAGCTCCAGGCCGGCCGTGAGCTTTTCTTCGCGGCCATCACCGGGATTTTGTTCCTGGTGTTTTCGGTTTTTATATTGAGGTTTATCGGCGTGAATGTACTGGGGATATTTTAGCGTTAGTGTTATCATAAACCCATGAGACTGGCTCAGTTCGGCGAGGAAAGCCTGAGGGCAATAGAGGATGAGGGGATTACCAATCAAAATATGGGTTTTCGGTTTGGGGACGGGAGCACTGTTGCCGATATCGTTTCAAGGGCCATCCCCATTATATTCTTTTTTGCGGGGTCCGTGCTCATGACTTATCTCATTTACGGAGGCATTCAGCTCATGACCGCGGGAGGCGATGAGCGCAAGGTTGAGGCGGCAAAAGGAAAAGTAACGGACGCCTTCATTGGATTTGTGATAGTATTCACGGCGTTTTTGGTGGTTCAGGCTTTTGGGATAATTTTCCACCTGCCGCAGTTTGGACAAATTTTTGGCAGATAAAATGAGAATAGCACAACAGCCAGTGAATGTCGGAGCTCGATTTGGCTCCCCCTTCGGCCAAGGCAAGGGCTTTGGAGACTTGGTGGGCTTTATTGCCCAAGCGGGAATCGTCATTGCCGGAGTCATTGTGCTTTTTCTGTTTATTTTCGGGGGTTTCAAAATTATGATGAGCGCGGGCAGTGACGACGCAAAAGGGGCGGCTCAGGGCAAGCAGGCCGTAACATGGGGGGTTATCGGCTTTGTTATCGTCCTTGCCGCGTTTTTGATATTGAGAGTGTTTGAGTTAATAACCGGAAATGATTTTTTTACAGTGCCTTTTTGACACATAGTCATATTAATCAAAATATCATTTGTTTTGAGTTTGATATAAAATACATTTATGGATAATCCGTTTGGAGAGGTTAGGCCGCCGGGCGCGCTGAGCCGTGTCGGCACGGCAAGCGGGGGGGGCTTGGGTGTTATCATCCAGATATTTGTAAATATTCTTCTTGCGGCAGGGGCGGTTTATGCGCTTTTTAACTTAATTCTTGCGGGATACGCTTTTCTTTCGGCGGGCAGTGACAGCAAAAAAATTGAGGCGGCATGGGCCAAGATATGGCAGACCGCCTTGGGGCTTACCTTTATGGCAGGAGCCTTTGTACTGGCCGCGATATTCGGGAAGCTTATATTTGGGAACTTTGACGCGCTTTTGAAACCTGTGATACCAGTTATTTAACATGTTTACGTTACTGCTACTACAGATACCGCTATTCCCCTCCGGCCCGGGCTCGGGCGGCAAAATTCAAGGCAGGGGCCCGCTGGGACTTGAGGGAGCAGGCTCAGATACCGCTCCCACAAAATTTGAAACGGCCCTTTCCACCGCTGTGGGAGTATTGACGGTTGTCGCCGGCATTTACTTTCTGATTACGCTTCTCATTGGCGCGATTGGCTGGATAAGCGCCGGGGGGGACAAAACCAAGCTTGAGGAGGCGCAGGGGAAAATCAGAAACGGCCTTGTTGGTTTGATTATCACAATTGCCGCCGTGTTTATGGCAAACCTCATCGGATTCATCTTGGGCTTTGACATTATCCTTAACCCAACGGCAATTATTCCTTAATGCAATGAGGCTTTCACAAATAAACAACCCGGCGCTAAACCAAGGACTGCAGGATCAATTAAGCCCGACAAACCCGGGTGGATTTTTCACCAAACTCCTCAGCACCTTTGTCACGGCGGCTCTGATAATCGGCGGAGTTTACTTTTTCTTTACGCTTGTGCTTGGTGCAATTTCCTGGATGAGTGCTGGTGGAGACAAGACAAAAGTAGAGGAAGCTCAAAGCAAGATAAGAAACGCGCTTATTGGAGTATTTATACTTTTTGCCGTTTTTGCCATAGTTAAGTTCGTCGAAAGCGTCTTTGGTATTCAGATTTTAAACATTAATGTTGGGGCGCTGAGGGTGGTTTAAAACTACCTCTTGACAAGGTGTGTAAAAAGGCACTAACTTTAGTTGATGGTGACTTTGCTTTCTACACTACTCGCCCAGACAAACGTAGACATAACCCCAGGGGCTACGGGGAGCTTTAACTCTCTCACGGGTGTCACAATAGGTAGCATTGTCAGTTTTCTGGTGGGTGCCGTGTTAATAGTTGCTGGGGTGATATTTTTCTTCATGCTCGTGATTGGAGGCATACGCTGGGTTCTCTCGGGTGGCGACAAGGCAAGCACCGAGGCAGCGAGGAATCAAGTTACCGCCGCGCTTATTGGAGTAGTGATCGTCTTTTCAGCCTTTGCAATAATAACTTTCATTCAGTCTGTGTTTGGCATTAGTATAATAGGGAATCTTGACTTCGGTAATGTTACAGGTGGTTCTGTTACCGGAACCACCATCAAAACCCCCACCAAGTAACCCTCTCAGCTCCTGGCGTGTCTGGGCAAATGCAGGGAAATTAGTGTAAACTTGGCCCATGCAGGGTTTAATGGACAGCGTCGGAAAAAAGCATGGGTTGAGCCTGATTCTTTTGCATGGGTCACAGGTGGATGGCCGTGTTCACAAAAAAAGTGATGTGGATATTGCCGTGCTCCGGAGGAACGTCAACAAAAAACTTGACCTGCTGGCGCTAATCTACAGCCTCTCAGAAAAATTTGAAAACGACAAAATTGATGTTCTTGACCTGACAACGGCGGATCCGCTTACCGCTTTCGCGGTTGCAAGAAAAAACAAACTATTGTCAGGTTCAAAGCAAGATTATGACAAATTTTTGAAAAAGGCTTTCATGAAATATGGGGATTATGTCCCCTATTTAGAAAAAGAGCGCGAATTTGTTAAACAAAAAATAGAGCGTTATGTCGCCAATTGACCGACAGTTAATCACCAGAAAAGCAGGTCTTGTTCAAAAAGATTTGGCAAAACTTGAAAAATACAAAGGTGTTTCTCTGTCCGAGTATGAGAAAAGTGACGAAGTTCAGCTTGCGGTTGAAAGGCTGATTGAGAGGATTGTAAGCCGAATGATTGACATTAATTATCATGTTCTCAAAGAGGAGTTTAATCTTATGCCTACGGATTACCACGACTCTTTCATAGAACTTGGGGCAAAAGAAGTGCTTCCCCGAGAGTTTTCGCAGGAGCTGGCAAAGTCGGCAGGCCTCAGAAATGCTCTGGCTCATGAATATGACCAAATTGACCACAAAAGCGTCCATGCTTCAATAGTAATCGCTCTGAGTGAGGTTCCACGACATCTAAAGAGTATTTTAGATTTCATTGGCTAGGGTTTCCCGGATGAGTTTGGTATAAATTTATGGACATGTCTCCATAAATTTGATACTATTTTACGGATGAGTATTCCAAGAACGCTTGCCTCAGTGGTTCTCCGGCACAAAAAGAAAGGTTTTGCCAATATCATCTACGGACCAAGAAGAGTCGGCAAAACCGTCCTCTTGTGGCAAATTGCCGAAAAACTAAAGGGTTCAACCCATCTCTTTCTTAATGGTGACACAAAGGAAGCCAGAGAGTCTCTCGGCACAACTTCCGAAACCGCCCTTACCGGGCTCGTAGGTTCAAAAGAGGTTATTTTTATAGACGAAGCACAGAGAATAGAAAATGTCGGGCTTTCGCTAAAAATCTTAATTGACAAGTTCCCCGAGAAACTCTTTTTTGTTACCGGATCTTCCTCTCTTGCGCTCTCAAGAGGCCTGCAGGAGACGCTTACCGGCAGAGCGATAAAATACAGGCTCTATCCGCTCTCAACCAGTGAAATAAATACCGGCGTTGAGGACTACAAGAAACGCTTCAGTTTGGAATCGCAGTTGGTTTACGGCGGATACCCTTACCTGACGAGCCTGAACACCAACAAAGAAAAACAGGACTATCTAAGCTCAATAGTCGAAGACTATCTTTTTCGGGACGTATTGAGCCTAAAATCGATTGAATCTCCTGAGACGCTGCGCAAACTAACGACTCTTCTGGCTTACCAGATAGGTTCTGTTGTCTCTTTGAACGAACTCTCAAGAAACCTCGGGATTGATGTCAAGACAGTCAGGCGTTATTTATCTCTTCTAAAGCAGAGCTTTATCATCTTTGAGTTGGGAACATTTTCAAAGAACCTGAGAAAAGAGCTGGCAAAAAGCAAGAAATACTACTTCTGGGACCTTGGCATAAGAAATGCCCTTACGGGACAACTCCTTCCCCTTGACTCACGGACCGATATCGGCGCCCTGTGGGAGAATTTTCTGGCGGTTGAGAGGCTGAAAAAACATGAATACCAAAGAGAGGCCGTGAAACACTACTTCTGGAGAACTTATGAAAAAGCAGAAATTGACTGGATCGAGACGGAAGCTGACAAGCTGTCTGCCTTTGAGTTTAAGTGGCAGGCAAAAAAAGCCAGGACCCCCAAGTCTTTCCGGGACAGTTATGGCACTGAGGTTGTCGGGATATCGAAAGAAAATTATCTTGAGTTTGTAGCCTAGCTATTCTGGATTGCGTTCCACGACATCTAAAGAGTATTTTGGATTTCATTGGCTAGGTTTTTGGTGTAAACTTGGCTTGTGTACAATCTGATTGCTCAGGCAACAAGCTCAGGCAAGCTTGGAACAGGTGAGCCGGCCCAATTTCACCAGCTCAATGAAGTTTTTGGCAGGGTTATTGCTGTCGCTCTTGGTTTTGGGGCAATAGTTCTTTTCGTCATGCTCGTTGTGGCCGGTTTCAAGCGGATGACGGCAAGCGGAGATCCAAAGGCGCAGGCGGCGGCCAAAAACACCTTCACCTACGCCATATACGGCATTGTGCTCTTGGTCCTCGCATTTCTCAT
>Ga0210057_1006578_pt1 | contig 14390 bp, 17 predicted proteins | sample CryGeyCG2114_010_2_FD_183968 | JGI IMG/M metagenome (GOLD analysis project Ga0210057, IMG submission 183968) | Groundwater microbial communities from aquifer - Crystal Geyser CG10_big_fil_rev_8/21/14_0.10 (SPAdes) (version 2) | ecosystem: Environmental > Aquatic > Deep subsurface > Groundwater ... | reverse complement strand
ACGAAATTAATCGGTAATCCGATTAGAGCCGACATTTTAACTGGCAGCCGAGAGCGGGGTTATAATTTTTTTCAGCTAGATTCCGCTCGGCCGACGGTTTTAATTATTGGCGGTGGAACCGGCGCTATCACCTTAAATAAAATTGTTTCGGAAAGTCTGGATGGTTTAATGAATTTTTGTCAGGTAATTCATTTGACTGGCGGCAAAGTTATTGAAGCAAAAAAATATTCGAATTATCGGAGTTATGATTTTTTAACCGACCAGCTTAAAAACGCTTACGCTGTTGCAGATTTAGTGGTTAGTCGGGCAGGTATGTCAGTTTTAAGCGAATTAGCCATATTGGGTAAGCCAACTATAATTATTCCGATTCCAAACAGTCACCAGCAAGATAACGCGGTTGAGTTTTTTAAGAATAATGCCGCCTTAATGATTGACGAATCTAATTTAAATGCAAGAGATTTCGTCGCCGCCATTGCCGAAATTATTAATGATAAGGCGCAGTTAAGTAATTTATCCGATAATATAAAAAAAATGATGCCGGTTGACGCGGCAAAACAAATTGTTGAGATAATCTACCAATAAGTTAATATGGATAACGATCTAAAACAAAAAAAAGTAGGTCTGGCTTTAAGTGGCGGATTTATTCGAGCTGCGGCTCAGATTGGTGTCATTGAAGTTTTACAAGAAAATAATATTCCAATTGATATTGTTTCCGGCTGTTCTTCCGGTGCCGCCATTGCCGCTTGTTATGCTAATAATACTTTAGATCAGATAAAAAAGCGCTTATCCGAAGGTCGCCGCCGTGATTATTGGAAAGTTATTTTCGAGCCGACTTTTCCGATTAAAGGGCTGCTCAAGGGCGAAAGAAATCGAAAATTTTTTGAAGAATTTGTTGGTGACAAAAATTTTTCCGATTTGGATAAAAAACTTATTTTGACGGCGACTGATTTAAGAAATATGGAGGAAGTCATTATTGAAGAAGGGCCGATATCAAAAGCGATCCAGGCCTGTACCGCTGTGCCAGGATTTTTTATTCCAGTCGAATGGGAGGAAAAAATTTTGGCGGATGGTTGTAATTTCAATTTAATCCCTTCCCGATCTTTATATAAAAACGGCGCTGAATATGTAATTGCCATTTATGTTTCCCAGCAGCCCAGTCTAATTACCAGATTTGTTTCCATGATAAAAAAAATGATAAGAAATCAAAATAATTTTAGTCGCCGATCTAATCGTGCCGGGTGGCTTAATATTTTTCAATCTATCAAAAGAGCGGCCAGTCTTTCCAGTTCTTTCGTGGATAATTTTTATCATCATAGTTATCCTTACGACATCTTAATAAAACCGCAAGTCAGTAATGTCAAAAGATGGCATGTTAGTATGGTTGACTATTGCATTGAGGCCGGGCGTAAAGCGGCGGAGGAGCAAATACCACAAATTAAAAAAGATTTAGGCTTGTAACTTTTATGCCAATTGACTTAAGTAAAATTAAAAAAATTCATTTCATTGGAATCAAAGGGGTGGCGATGTCCGGGTTGGCCGTTATCAGTAAACAAATGGGTTTTGAAGTAGCCGGTTCCGATATTCCGGAAAAATTTATTACTGATAAGATTTTAGTTAAAGAGGGAATTAAAATATTTGAAAATTTTGATGAAAATAATTTAAGTTGGTCGCCAGATTTAGTAGTCGTTGGTGCTTCTTGGTCAAATGATAATCCAGAGGTAGCAACTGCTAAAGATAGAAATATTTTACTTATCAGTGACTCTGAAATGCGGGGGATTTTAAGCCTTAGAAAAAGAACAATTGCCATTACCGGTGTTCATGGAAAAACCACGACGACCGCACTTTTGGCTCACATTTTTAATCAAGCTGGATTGAATCCCAGTTTTTTGATTGGTACCGGAAATGTATCAGATTTGGGAAGTAATGCCCGATGGGACAGCGGCAAACACTTTATTGTTGAAGGGGATGAATATATTAGAAGCCAGGCCGATAGAATTCCTAAGTTTTTAGATTTATCGGCTGATATTTCAATTATTACTAGTTTGGAATGGGAGCATGTAGACGTCTATAAAAATTTAGAAGAAATAGAAAAGGCATTTGAAAAGTTGATTGATCGCACGAAAGATTTGGCGGTTGTTTGCGGGGATTGGCCCAGTATTAAAAAGATTACCAAGGGTAAAAAAGGCAATGTCATAACTTACGGTTTGCATCCTAATAACAGCTGGCAGGCTTATGATATTTGCCAAAAATCAAACAAAACCTTTTTTAAAGTTAGGAATAAGGATCAAGAGTTGGGCGTTTTTTCAATCTTATTGTGCGGAGCCCACAATGTTTTAAATGCATTGGCTGGTTTAATAGTTTCTCATCATGAGGGGATCTCTTTGAAAAAAATAGGTATTGCCTTAAGTACTTTTTCTGGAACCGAGAGACGATTTGAAGTTTTTGAAAAAAATGGAATTATTTTCGTCGATGATTATGCTCATCATCCCGGCGAAATTGCCGCGACTTTAAAAGCTGCTCGTGGTCGCTATCCCGGCAAAAAAATTTATTGCGTGTTTCAGCCTCATATGGCCTCTAGGACCAAGGCTTTACTCGATGATTTTGCAATAAGTTTTTCTGACGCCGATAAAATTTTTTTGGTTGATATTTTTGCTTCTGCGAGGGAAAAGGTCGGGGAGATAACATCTAGAGAACTAGCCGAACAAATAAAAAAACATCATAATGATGTTGAGTATGCCGGTGGTTTACCGCAGACACTTGAAAATTTAAAGGGTAAAATTAAAAAGGGGATGGTTGTAATAACGATGGGGGCGGGTGATATTTATAAAATTAAAGATAAGTTAATAAGTTATTTAAAATAAAAAGGGGGTTAGTACTATCAGTTTGAAAAGATAGCACTAACCCCGGGATTGACTGGCTTTTTTCTGTTGTGTTGTTTTTTGTTCGGTGTTGATTTTCTGTGTTGCTTTTCTGTTGTGTTGTTTTTTGTTCGGTGTTGATTTTCTGTGTTGCTTTTCTGTTGTGTTGTTTTTTGTTCGGTGTTGATTTTCTGTGTTGCTTTTCTGTTGTTTAGTTGTTTTATGACAGCCAGCCAATTTTTGTTTGCCGAATTATACATCCAGTAAAAATTAGTATAAAATGAACGGTAGTATATTATGTCTACATACTATATCTTTTTATTAATTCTGTCAATAGAAATGTTTTTGGCATAAATTAGCTAAATATGATTGAAAAATTAAATCAAAAATTAAATAACGGCGTAAAAGAAAATGAAATTTTGGCAGGGCATGTCAGTTTTAAAATTGGCGGACCGGCAAGATATTTTTATTCCGCTCAAAATAATGATGATCTAATTGCATCGGTTAAAGTCGCTGACGAGCTGAACATTCCTTATTTTATTTTAGGTTGGGGGAGTAATTTGTTGGTTTCTGACGCCGGATTTGACGGGTTAGTTATAAAGACTAATAGTAATGAATATAAAATAACTGGTGAAAATATTTTTGTCCAAGCCGGCTTTAGTTTGAATCGACTAGTGGGAATAGCTACTCAGGCCGGATTAAGCGGTTTAGAAAATTTTGCTGGGATTCCCGGAACGGTCGGCGGTGCAGCCAGGGGGAATGCCGGAGCGTTTGGAATCGGCTTTGGCGATAAAATTATTGAGTTGGAAATTTATCGCAACGGTAAGATAGAAAAAGTTGACCGAGATAAAATGGAATACGCTTATCGTTCAAGTATTTTAAAAGACCGTCCGGGTGTGATTTTATCAGTTGTGATGAAGCTTCAACCAGGCACTAAAAATGATATTCAGCAAAAAGTTATCGACGTAATAAAAGCTAGGAAAAATGTTCCGTTTGAGCCAAGTGCCGGGTGTATCTTTAAAAATTGTGAATTATCTCAACTGGATATTGACCAAGATCGAATTATTAAATCATTGGATATTACATTGCCAGAATGGCAGGAAGTTACTAGGCACGGAAAATTGCCAGTTGGTTATATTATCGACAAGCTTGGCTTAAAAGAAAAAACTATTGGTGGTGCGCAAATTTCACCAAAGCATTGTGCTTTTATCATCAATGTCGGTCACGCCAGAGCCGAGCATGTAATGATGCTGATTTCGGATATAAAAATGCGGGTCAGGAATCAATTAGGAATTCAGCTTCAGGAAGAGGTCCAGTATCTGGGTTTTTAAAATTTTTAATGAAGAGTATTGAGTCCAGAGCAAGCTCTGGACTCAATAAAGATGCTCGCTTATGCTCGCACTTTGTCTCCGCAGCAAGCTGCGGAGTACTCTTTCCGCCTCACTCGCTCGAAAATATAAAAATTTCATTTTTTATTTTACTCGCTTCATTCGGCAATAAAAAAGGCAGGTATTTTTAGCTTGCCTTTTTATTTTAATTTAAATACGTAAAATATCAGTTGTCCTTGTAAATAAGCTGATAATTTAGTAGAATATTAGAGTATTTTAGACCGTTAATTTTATCTAAAATTTAACAGAATCATTTATGAGCATATTAAGCAAAATTTTTGGCGACGCTAATGAAAAATTTCTTAAAAAACAGCAGCCGCTAGTTGATCAGATAAATCTTTTAGAAGCCGAGTTTAAGGCTCTTTCTTCTTCAGAGTTAAAAGCGCAGACCGCGAGATTTAAAAAAGATCTTGAGTCAGGTAAGGATTTAAATGATATATTGCCGTCTGTTTTTGCTTGCGTCCGACAAGCCGCTGAACGGACTATAAAACAGCGCCATTACGATGTTCAGCTACTTTCCGGAATTGTTTTACATCAAGGGCAAATTGCCGAACAGCGGACAGGTGAGGGAAAAACACTTTCAGCCACTTTAGCTGTTTATCTTAATGCTTTAGAGGGTAAGGGTTGTCATTTGATCACCGTTAATGATTATTTGTCGAAACGTGATTGCGGCTGGATGGGCCCGATTTATCATGCTTTGGGTATGACTTCCGGTGTCATTGTTCATGAGGCCGCTTTTATTTTTGATCCAGAATTTAATGATGAAAATATTGGTGATGACAATTTGGTCCACTTAAAACCGGTTACTCGACAGCAAGCTTATCAGGCCGATATTACTTATGGTACCAACAATGAATTTGGTTTTGATTATTTGCGAGACAATATGGTTCAGGATGTTTCTCAAAAAGTTCAAAGAGAATTGCATTACGCAATCGTTGATGAAGTGGATAGTATTTTAATTGACGAGGCTCGAACGCCTTTGATTATTTCTGCCCCTGACGAAGACTCGACTGATAAATATTATAAATTCGCTAAGCTCGTCACTCAGCTTGAGGAAAATAAAGATTACAATATTGATGAAAAAATGCGAGCGTCGACTTTAACAGAAGAGGGCGTTGCCAAAATGGAAAAATTTCTCGGCGTTGACAATATCTACACTGAGCGAGGGATCTCCGAGGTTCATCATATTGAACAGGCGTTGCGTGCCTATGCCTTATTTAAGCGTGATCGCGATTATGTTGTTAAAGACGGTGAAGTAATAATTGTCGATGAATTTACCGGAAGGTTAATGGAAGGGCGGCGATATAGCGAGGGGCTGCATCAGGCGATTGAAGCGAAAGAAGGCGTTGATGTTCAGCGTGAAAGCCGGACTTTAGCTACCATAACTTTTCAGAATTATTTTAGAATGTATCACAAACTGGCCGGTATGACCGGTACGGCCGCGACTGAAGCGGAAGAATTTTCTAAGATTTATAATTTAGAAGTGACGGTTATTCCAACAAATAGGCCGATGGTAAGGAAAGATTTATCGGATAAAATTTATAAGGATGAAAAAAATAAATTTCAAGCCGTGGTTGAAGAGGTTATTTCTCGGCACCAGGACGGACAGCCGGTTTTGATTGGCACTATTTCAATTGAAAAAAACGAGCTTTTAGGGGCAATGCTTGAAAGAGAAGGGATTGCCGCTACAATTTTAAATGCCAAGCAGCATGAAAAAGAAGCCCAGATTATCGCTCAGGCCGGTCGGGTCGGAGCAGTGACAGTAGCAACCAATATGGCTGGCCGTGGGGTTGATATTAAATTGGGTGGAGATCCGTTTGATCCGGAAGAAGAAAAAAAGGTAAAAGAGCTAGGCGGCCTTTGCATAATTGGTACTGAGCGTCATGAATCTCGCCGGATTGACAATCAGTTACGTGGCCGGGCTGGACGTCAAGGTGATCCCGGGATTTCACAGTTTTATGTTTCTTTAGATGACGATTTAATGCGTATTTTTGGTTCTGAAAGAATAAAAAAAGTAATGGAAGCGTTGAAAGTTCCTGAAGATATGCCGATTGAGCATAGAATGATTTCCCGATCGCTTGAATCGGCTCAAAGAAAAGTTGAAGGCCATAATTTTGATATTAGAAAACATCTTGTCGAATATGATGATGTTATTAATAAACATCGGGAAACAATTTATAAAAAAAGATGGAATATTTTATCGGGGCAGGACTCAAAAAGCCAAATTCTAGAGATGGTCGAATCGGAGATCAATCAAGTTGTTGAGTTTCATACGGCTGATGACAATGAAGATAAATGGAATATTGAAGAAATTTACGAGGTGGTTAACACTATTTTTCCGGTTCCGTTAAATACCCGTTTAAAATTGCAGGATATTGAAAGTTCGGCCGGTAATAATATCGCTGACAATAATTCTCGGCTTAGAATTTCTGGATATTTATATAAATTAGCGGTTCAGTCATACAATGAAATTGAAGAAGATATTGTTAAAACATTATCCGATAGCGAGGCGATGAGAAAAATTGAGAAAAGTATTATGTTGCGTAGTATCGATACCCTTTGGATTGAGCATTTAGAGGCAATTGATCATCTGCGGACCGGAATCGGGCTGCGTGGCTATGGTCAGCGTGATCCCTTAATTGAATATAAAAGAGAAGCATATATATTGTTTAAAGATTTGTTAGGCTTGATTCAGAAACAGGTTGTCTACAGTATTTATAAAATTGGGGTCGCCAAACAATTGGCGCCGTCGGCGATGCAGCAAACCCAACATTTAACTTTCAGGGCGCCGTCAAAAACTATGGTCGAGGGGCGGTCGGGTATTTCTCAAACTGCCAATTTAGCTGATAAAACTCCTCAACAAAAAGAGATTGAGTCTCATCGTTCTAATAATATTGCCGACGATCAAACTCACTTTAAAGGCCAGAAAGTCGGCCGCAACGATTCGTGTCCGTGCGGTTCGGGTAAAAAGTTTAAGAAGTGCCATGGGAAATAATATAGCTATAATCAAGAAAAAAATCTGGCCAGAATATTTCGACGCAGTAGCTTCTGGAAAGAAAAAGTACGAGTTTCGTCTCAACGACTTTGAAGTCAAAGAAGGCGACATACTTGTACTTGAAGAATGGAATCCAGAAACAAAAGAATATACAGGACGAAAAGTTGAAAAGAGAGTGACTTATGTCGGGAAATTCAAGATTGATAAATTGTTCTGGTCAGAAGAACAGATTAAAGAAAAGGGAATTCAGATTATTTCATTGGAATAATTCTGCGGGATACCATTAAAAATTAAAAAAAATGTCATGGGGTGTAATTTTTGTAATCTCAAGTAAAATAGACTATCTCTACTGTCATCCCGCACTTGATGCGGGATCCAGAAGTCATATTATATAACTCCGGATTCCGGCCTGCCTGCCGGGATGACAATGAATAGTGGCAAGAAATCTTATGGAGAATGTTAAAAAAATAAAAAGTGTTATAGAAAATAAAGCGACTATAAAACATATAGAGTTCTGGGTTTCTAACTTAGAACGTTCAATAAAGTTTTACGAAGGAATCTTTAGACTTATCGGATGGGATAAAATTGAATTTAACGCTTTTAGCAATGGAGAAATCAAGATATATTTCGTCGAGCAAGATGTTAAATTTGAAAAAACCGTAGGCCCGAGACATATATGTTTTTTAGCGGCTTCGCAGAAGATTGTGGATGAGGTTGCTAAACTCCTCGTAGAGATTCAAGCAGACATAATCCGAGGGCCTTTAGAATCTCAATATCAAGACAGAGGTTCATATACTGTAGATTTTAGAGACCCAGACGGATACGTCATTGAAATAGCGACTAAATCAATAGTCCTGCGAAAATGACAATCGAAATTATTAAATAAACAAAATATGATTAAAAAAAATACAAAAGTTGTATTCCAGAATGGAAAAAATAAAAGATCGGAAGATATGGTTGGTGGCATACCTTTGTCAAAAGGTGAAACCATAAACGTTCACGAAGGCGGAAAAGTAGTTTTATATGAAGTGGTTGATAAGGTGGTAGATTGTTTTTTAAATGGCGATGATCAGATTATAAATATTACTTATACTGTTAAGGTAAAATAATTTAAGATTAAAAAGCGTTATCGGGTATAAATATAGTAAAAAAATAATTAATATATTTCTCCTCTCCGATTTCGGAGAGGAGGCAGAGGCGAGGTGGTAGACTTTGTAACCTCACCCGCCCCGACATAACATCTGGGCGCCCTCTCCGTGGTCGGAAGGGAATATCGGCAAAAAATTTAAAAAGTGCCATGGGAAATAAAAATCAAAAAATAAGAGTATCACAAAAAGCCATTCTGTTTGATAAAAATGGAAGAATTTTGACGATAAAACGTACTAAAACCGATTTAGCGCGACCATTATATTGGGATTTTCCCGGAGGTAAATTAGACTTTGGTGAAGATACAAATGATGGTATCATCCGGGAGATTAAAGAAGAAACAGGGTTGGATATTAAGGATTTATCAGTAATTGATGTAATCTCTGGGTTTAATGATAGAGATGAATTTTGGGTAACTATCTGTTACGTGGCTCGGCCAATAACTACAGAGGTTAAGTTGAGCGGTGAACATAATAATTTTAAGTGGATAGATTCTGATAAATTTCAGCAGCTCAAGGCGTCTCCGAGGAATAAAAAGTTCGTTAAACGGTTTAAATTTCTGCAGTCACAAAAATAAATTATGGTTACAATAATTTTTGAATCACATGGAACAACCTACGATAATGAAGCCAATCTATCTTCGGGCTGGTATGACGTTGAATTATCGGCGTTAGGGAAAAAACAGGCCAAAGAATTAGGTGAAAGATATAAAACTGAATCCTTTGATGCAATTTTTTGTTCGGATTTACAGCGATCGTATAAAACCGCGGAAATAGCATTTGCGGATAGAGGCGTATTGATAATTAAAGATAAGCGATTGCGCGAGTGTGATTATGGTAATTTAACCAGACATCCGAGTGAAGAAGTGGAGTTGGCGAAAGCAAGATGTATCGCAACGCCATTTCCTAATGGGGAAGGTTATCAACAAACGACAGAGCAAATGAAAAAATTCTTGCAGGAGTTATTAAAAGACTACGATGGGAAAAAGGTAATGATTATCGGACATCGGGCAACGCAATACGGGCTGGAACACTGGATTAAAAAAATTGCGTTAAATAAAGCCGTAACTGCACCATGGGAATGGCAACCCGGGTGGACTTATTGTTTGGAGACAATTGATTAGTCCTCGTATATACAAGAATAAAATTGAAAATTTCCATAGAGCATTAATATAGTAAAAAAAGAATTAACATAGTTCTCCTCTCCGATTTCGGAGAGGAGACAGAGGAGAGGTGGCAGACTTTGTAACCTCACCCGCCCCGACATAACGTCGGGACACCCTCTCCGTGGTCGGAGAGGAAAAAATTGGGAAAGGATTAAATATGGGAGCTAAAAATCACCAGCAAAAATGGCAAAGGATGGCAAAATTATGGGAAGAATTTACCGAGCCTGGTCGGCCCAGTAAAGACGATATTTCTCATTACAATGCCCTGACAAAAATTGCCTTAAAATCTGTTAAAAACCCAAAAATTATTTTACTTGGATGTACGCCAGAAATTCGAGACATGCTTTATAAATATTCTGTTTCACTGGGCGCAGAGGTGATATGTGTTGATATGGTTGAGGATATGTATAAATCAATGAACAGACTCATTAAATATCACAACAAAAAAGAGAGGTTTGTAAAGTCAAATTGGATCAATCTTAAATTTCCAAAAAATAGCATTGATATCGTGATTGGAGATTTCGTCTTAAGTAATGTTGATAATGAATTTCAAGCTAAATTTTTGCAAGGCATAAATAGGATATTAAAAAATGATGGCTACTTTATTAATCGCGATTGTGTAATAAAAGATAATTTAAGGTTTAATACGCCGGATAGGATGTTAAAAAAATATGCAAAGAAAGTCGCAGACAAAGAAATTACGATTAAGCAAGCCAATAGTTGGTTTGCAAATAGTATACTATGGGCTAGCTGGTTTAAGTCAAATAATGAAACAGATTCGCTTAAATATTTTAAAGAAGAAATAGAAAAATTAAAAAAGGAAGTAGATATGGGGACAATAGAAAAAATAATTTTTAATAAATTTTTAAGTTCATGGTGGTTGATGAGAGATAAATATTGGACGATGCATCGCCTTGAAGATAATAAAAGGATAATTAAAAAATATTTCAAAATTGAAAGAATAAAATATTCCAAAGATTACGACTTAGCCAAAGTCGCTCCGATATATTTTTTAAAACCAAAAAATTAAAAATAGGTATATGATAAATGAAGTTATTAAAAATAGAAAAGGGCAAAAAATGGCAGTAATTGTCGAACAATCTAATCCGCAAAAAGGATTAATGTTTATAATGCACGGATTGGGCGGGTTTAAAGAGCAGTTGCATTTGCAGGCTATTGCCGAAGTGTTTGAGAAAAATCAATATACTGTTGTCCGGTTTGATACAACTAATACCTTGGGCGAAAGTGATGGTAATTATGAGGACGCAACGGCGACCAATTATTATGAAGATTTGGAAGATGTAATAAAGTGGGAGTCTACTCAAGAATGGTATCAAGAGCCATTTATTTTAGCCGGTCATAGCATCGGCGGTCTTAGTGTGGCATTATTTACGGAAAAATATCCTGAAAAAGTGAAAGCAGTCGCTCCGATTTCTACTGTTGTTTCCGGAGCATTAAGCGTAGAAGCGGATAAATATTATGCGCCAGCCGAGTTTAAAGAATGGGAAAAAACTGGTTGGCTAAGTAAAGAAAGTCATTCAAAACCTGGGGTTGTAAAACGGTTAAAATGGTCGCATATTGCCGATCGGCTGAAATATGATTTATTGCCTAATGTTAATAAATTGACTATGCCGGTATTGCTGATTGTGGGAGAAAATGATACAAGTACGCCGTTAAAACATCAGAAAATATTATATAAATTGTTGCCGGGGAAAAAAGAATTACATGTTATCAAGGGCGCGCCACACACTTTTCGAGATCCAGAGCACTTAACTGAAATAAAACAGATATTCAGCCGTTGGCTGGCGAATTTAGAGTAAGTCTTATGGAATCAAAAAATACTAGAAATAAATTATTTACACTTTGTCTTGTTTGTCAAAATTCAAAAGTATTATTGGGAATGAAGAAAAGGGGGTTTGGAGTCGAAAAATGGAATGGTTTCGGCGGCAAGGTATTGCCGATTGAAACCATTGAAGAAGCAGCCATACGCGAAGTCCGGGAAGAGGCAGGGATAGTGGTTAATAATTTGGTTAAGATCGGAATTTTAGAGTTTGAGTTTAAAAATAACCCGGAAATTTTGGAGGTTCATATTTTTCAAACTGATAATTTTTCCGGAGAACCAATCGAAAGTGAGGAAATGCGGCCGCAGTGGTTTGATATTAATGAAATGCCGTTCTCTAAAATGTGGCAGGATGACACGTTTTGGTTTCCATTATTTTTATCTGAGAAAAAATTTGTTGGAAAATTTCTATATGATAATTCGGACAACATTATTAACCATAAACTGACCGTAGTTGAAAGAATATAGTTTAAGGCGCTATCTTAAATTTAAAAAAATAACCTGGCGGTTTATTGGCCAGGTTTTTGATATTGATATTAAGGCTTATCCGAAATATTTTAGTGTCCCATCTATGGTAGGGTTTGAATTATGTGGTGGAGTTGGGTCCAGAATAAATTCAAAAAGTAGGTAATACCAATTCCCCAGATTGCTCCGACGGAAACTTCAATCAAATTATGGCCAGTTCTTTCAGGAAGAACGGGCGCAGCTTGTCTTTCCGCGGCCGGTAATTGTTCGACCAGCCGATTGAACACCTGTCCGATTTTGCCCAAGATATTTCGGAAATTAACCGCGTCGCGAATTATTAGCAGGGTAAATACCAGGCAGGCGGCAAATATCGGCGTATCAAATCCCAGCCGCAGGCCGATTAAGGTCGTAATGGAAACGGCGAACGAAGTATGGGATGACGGCATGCCGCCATAGGTGATGAAAATATTTTTAAGGGTTAAATTGCCCTTAATCCCGGCGATAACCAGCTTTAAAATATTACTGGTAATTAAAACGGTTATTGGTATAATAAGGTAGGGATAATCCATTTTTTTTATATCCTTAATTAATTTTTTAAAGGGCGTTTATTAATTTATCTGATTTTAATCTATTCTTAGTAGATAATAGTAATTTAGTCAATAAATATAATTTAAATAATATGCCTGAATTACCGGAAGTAGAAACCCTCCGCCGTCAATTGGTTTTAGCGATTAATAATCGGACTATTGAATCAACTGACATTAAATTTTTCGGATCAATTAGCCCATTAAAACCGGCGGAATTTAAAAAAAGAATAAGTAATAAGAAGGTCGTTAACGTAAAGCGTCGGGCGAAAGTTTTAATCATAGAATTAACCGGCGGCTTATTTTTATTAATTCATTTGAAAATGACCGGTCAATTGATTTTTCAGCCAAAAAGCGGTCGGGTGGTAATTGGTGGCCATCCGCAAAAAGGCGGGGATCAAGGGCTGCCTAATAAATTTACCCGTGTTATTATTCGATTCAAGGATGGCTCAAATTTATTTTTTAATGACCTGAGAAAATTTGGTTGGATGAAATTAATTGATAAAAATGAACTTAATAAAATAGATCAAGGGTTTGGTATTGAACCGTTGTCGGCAGGATTTACTCTAAAAAAGTTTGAAGAAATTTTAAATAAGCATAAAAACCGCGGAATAAAACAAAATTTATTAGACCAAAAATTAATTGCCGGTATCGGCAACATTTATGCCGACGAAAGTTGTTTTTGTGCTGGGATTCTGCCGTTTCGATTAACCAAGAAGTTTAATTCGGCTGAGGTAAAAAAACTTTATAAATGTATAATAAAAATTCTCAAATTGGCAGTCAGTAAAAAGGGCACCTCCGCCGATACTTATTTGCACCTTGACGGTAGACCCGGCGGTATGGCGCCTTATTTGAAAGTTTACGGCCGGAACGATCAACGATGTAGATGTTGTGGCTCAAAAATAATTAAAATAAAATTGAATGGCAGGGGAACGCATTTTTGCAATAAATGTCAACAATAAAAAATAATCTCACTTTAGTGAGATTATAATTGGTTGATAGATTCTAATTTAATTGAAAATCGGGAAGTTTAAATCCACACCCAACAAAAACATTGGAAATCAAGTTCTTAAATATTTTAATTTCTGTTTTGCTGGATGAGATTTTAGCTGTTACGCCGACATCGTTTTCTAAAATGCCTATCACTTCTACATCGCTTAAATCAGACCGATTATACCTTTGTTGCAGGTTTGAATTAAGATGTAAATGCTGTCCAATGCCCAGTAATGTGCCATTTAGTGTTAAAGGAACCATTTTATTATCCTCCGTTCTTAATTTCAAATTTTATGGAAGATGTAAGTATTTTGACTATATTTCAATTACTTAAAAATGTCAAATTACAGTAAACTCAAAAAATAGGTAATCCCGATTCCCCAAATTGTTCCTGCAAAAACTTCAATTAAACTATGGCCCATTCGTTCACGAAGAACCGGCATATTTTTTTTGTCTGAATCTGGCAATTGAGCAACAAGCCGATTAAAAACTTGTCCAATTTTTCCCAAAATATTTCTAAAACTTATTGCGTCACGGATTATTAGTAGAGTAAACACCAGACATATGGCAAATATTGGCGCATCGAACCCGAACCGCAGGCCGATTAAGGTGGAGATTGAAACAGCGAATGCGGTATGAGATGATGGCATGCCGCCGTAGGTAATGAAAATATTTTTGAAGTCAAAATTGCCTTTGATGCCATCGGTTGCCAGCTTTAAGGCCTGACTAGTAATTAAAACAATTATTGGTATAATGATATAAGAATAATCCATAGTTTATAGTTTAAAGTTAATAATTAGCGAATAATATTTTACTAATGATTTATTTTTATTCAATTTTAGCCGGATTAATCCAGGGAATAACTGAATTTTTGCCAGTTTCAAGCTCTGGCCATTTGATATTTTTGCATGAATTGCTGAATTTTAATTTTATGGACGATATCGCCTTTGATTCGA
>Ga0210057_1006576_pt1 | contig 14398 bp, 15 predicted proteins | sample CryGeyCG2114_010_2_FD_183968 | JGI IMG/M metagenome (GOLD analysis project Ga0210057, IMG submission 183968) | Groundwater microbial communities from aquifer - Crystal Geyser CG10_big_fil_rev_8/21/14_0.10 (SPAdes) (version 2) | ecosystem: Environmental > Aquatic > Deep subsurface > Groundwater ... | reverse complement strand
AACTTTTTGGCAATTTTTACGGTAGCATCGTCTGAGTGGCCGTCGACGACGATAACTTCGAAGTCGCGGAAAGTTTGGGCAACTAGGTCTGAGAGGAGGTTGGGAAGGTAATGTTCCTCGTTGAGAACGGGAATGATGATCGAGAAAAATGGTTTAGTCATAGATTGTATCCTAGCCCAAATACTTGAATTTTTCCAGATTTCCAGAGAGTATAATATTTGTCGGCATCAACTTTATTCATCGCTGAATCTGGATCAAGACCAAAGGGAAGGGGTGAGAGCTGAGAAGCCAGTTCAAGTTTTTGATCAAGCAAGAATTTGCGTTTTTGATAGAGGAAGCGACCAAGAAGAGGAATATTTTGCAATTGGGGTGAGTTGATATCTTTGCTAAGTCTAATGGCATCCACGTGATTCTGGGCATCTGAGAAGGGGCAACCACAAGCAATGGTGTAGACATTCGAGTGTTTATATCGGATATATTCAAATAGTTTGGTAAGAGCTGATGAGGCTTGGCGTGCAATTTGGTGATTGGGCGCAAAATATGGAGCGTAGAGATGATCTAGTTTTAGGAGAGAAATATCCCATTTATCTACCATGGTATTGATTGAATCAAGTAAGTAATCCATGACTGAAGGATTTGTGAAATCAAGGAGGTATTTGGGAGTAAAATTTCTTACGAGAGGGTAGGACATGAAGGCGTTATATGGATGGCCATATCTACTTTTTAATAACCAATCGGGATGAGATTTGACGAGATTTGATCTGGGGTCTGCTAAGAAAGGAGCAATCCAGAGGCCAGTTTGATATTTGAGGTTGGTGAGGTTATCCACAACTGATTTGATGCTGTGTGGAAACTTGGATTTATTTGGAGTATTCCAGTCTCCCCAGAGACACCAACCATCATCAATGAGTATGTACTGAGGAACATATTTATGCCTTTGGAATTTTTTTGCTTGACTAAAAATTAAATCTTCACAAATTTTGGTACCATTACTCTGCCAACTACACCACAGAGAAATGGGGGGTTTGGGAAGATATGTGGGTTTTTGAAACGTTGTGGGGAGAGATGTTGGGATCGGGCAATAGTCCCATTGTGGGATCCTTAACAAGCTTAAAGAGGTAGGACTCCATGACTGCCAGCTAAGAGAAGGTTTTGTCATGGCAATATTGTACAATGCGAATATGCAAATGAGGGAAAGGATAATGAAACAACTGTCGACAGTAATGGATCCGGAGTTGTTTGTGGATATTGTGAGTCTGGGCTTGATTTATGACGTGAAAGTCACTGGCAAGAAAATAAAAGTGACAATGACGTTGACGACACCTGGGTGCCTACTGGCACCAGAGATAGATAGGTTAGTGCGTGAAGTGCTAAAGCCGCTAGGAAATTATGAAATTGAGTTAGAGCTTGTGTGGGAACCAGCGTGGAGTAAGGATAGGATGAGTGAAGAAGCTAAACTACAACTAGGAATGATATGAAGGTAGTTGTTGGCAGTAAAAATCCGGTCAAAGTGGGGGCGGTTGAGGAGGCATTTAAGAAATACTGGAGCGAGTGCGAAGTAGTGGGGATCGAGGTGGAGAGTGGAGTGGATGTTCAACCAAGAAGTGAACGGGAAACTATGAATGGAGCAAGAAACAGAGCACGAAGATGTTTGGGTGATGCTGAGTACGGGGTGGGGATAGAGGGGGGAGTGTGCGAAATAGAAGGAAAAATGTTTGAGTGTGCGTGGACATGTGTCGTGAGTCGAGATGGAGTAGAGGGACTCGGGGGAGGGCTCTATTTTGAACTACCTGGCAAAATTGCGGAAAAAATCCGACGGGGGGGAGAGCTCGGACCTATTATGGAGCAAATCATGAAGTTTGATGTAAAGCGGACGAGTGGAGCAATCGGGATATTTACCAAGGATCAACTGGATCGGAAGTCGGCGTATGTGCAGATAGTGTTGTCGGCGATGATCAGATATGTGAGTCCAGAGTGGTATAGTTGAAGTATGCGAATTTATCTTGGAGCTGATCACAGGGGATTTGAGTTGAAGGAAGAGATCAAGATATGGCTTACAGAGAATGAGTATGAAGTGGAAGATGTCGGGGCGTTTGTGCTGGATCCTGAAGACGATTACGTGGATTATGCCCTCAAAGTGGCGGAATCGGTTGAAGGAGGAGAGGATGATAAGGGAATCCTCCTATGTGGGAGTGGGCATGGAGTTGAAATAGTGGCGAATCGGTTTCCTTATGTACGCGCGATCTTGGGATTTAATGATGAAGTGACGGTACAAGCCAGAGAACATGAGGATGCGAATATTTTGGTACTGGCGGCGGAATGGGTGGGGACCAATGAGGCAATGGAGAGAGTGAGAATGTTTTTGACAGCTCAGAAGAGAGATGACGTGCGATACGAACGTAGGAGAGTAAGAATGGCTAATTTACAAATTCGTTAAGGCCTGGCCTTTTGGGAGCCTGCAAGGCCAGGCCTTGCAGGAACAAATATATGATTACACCAATTATCATGGAGTCAGATATCAAAGAGGTGGAGAGAAAACTCAAAATTTTGCGGGAGCGAAAAATTGACAGAATGCATATAGATATTGGAGATGGACTATTTTCAGATTTATTGACGATCGCACCGGCTGATTTACAGCAACTTGATTTATTAAAAATGAAGATGGATTTACACCTTTTGGTGGATGATCCAACTGAGTGGGTGGAGGAGAGTGTGGCACTAAAACCAGCGAGAATTATTGGTCAAATCGAGCGAATGGGATCACAAAAACTATTTTTGGAAAGTGTGGAGAGATATGCCACAGGGAGTGGGCTGGCTTTGGAAATAAACACACCGATTGAAGAGATAGATGATGATGCTATAAAAACCGTAAAGACAATTTTGCTTTTAGCGGTGCCAACGGGAACGAGTGGGAGTGATTTTGATGAAAAAGTTTTGAGTAAAATAAGAGAACTTCGAAAAATTTATCAAGGTAGTATTCTGATTGATGGGGCAATAAGTAAAGAGACATATAAAAGAGTAATGGAGGCGGGTGCCTCAGAAGCCGGGGCCAATTCGGCATGGTGGAAGGGAGAGTGGAGAAAGTAATAAGGTAAAAAAGTAACGAAGTAATTATGAAGACAATAAAGTTTAAAAAAGTAGCGTTTTTTGGTGACGCAGCAGTTTTGCCAGAATCTAGTTTTTATCAAACTGCGTACCACAGCGCCAAGAAACTAGCCAAGATGGGTTACACGATCGTGAATGGTGGGGGACCGGGGATCATGGATGCCTCGACGAGGGGCGCGGAGTCGGTGGGAGGGGTGACAGAATCGGTGGTTTTCTCTCCTGAGCACGCAACCGGATTTGAAGGCAGATATCTGGCTAATAACACGGATCGCGAGATTAAAACAGATAGTTATATCGAGCGGATGTATAAACTAATGGAGCAATCGGATATTTTTTTGATTTTTCAGGGAGGGACAGGGACACTCTCGGAACTGGGGACTGCATGGGTGCTGGCTAAACTGTATTACGGACACCATAAACCATTTATTTTGGTAGGGTCTTTTTGGCGGGCAGTAATTGGAGCGATCCATGATAACTTACTAATTGATGCCAAAGAGATGGATGTGTTTCGAATAGTTGACGGGATTGATGATATCGTGCCGACCATGAAAAAGCTGGAAGAGGCGCTGAATAAAGTGGATCATTCGCATTGTCGACATTGTGGCGAGAGTGCGTTTATGAGCTAATTTTTGGTTTTAACACAGACTTAGCTGACAAGAAATATGGAGTGTAGATGAGTAGCGCTAGCATCACAAAAAGGTAACCGATCTTAATCCCAAAGTTCTGACTAATTATGCCAAAGCTCAAGCGTGTGGGGATATCAAGGATTACTCCGAAGAACACGATAAGAGACTCGATGGTGGCTCTTTGAGAAGACGCCACTTGAGCATGGATCTCGCCATAAATGAGTACCTCGGCAATGCCCCAAATAGGGAAGATCAATAGAAAGGCCATTAAACCAATATACTGATTGCCAAAAGCGATCATTACTAGGGCGACTATCATCGCAAAGAGCGCGATGGACTTTATGTATCCAGAGGACCTGTTTTTAAATTTCTCAGCGAAATATCCGCCTAAACCGCCCAACAATCTTCTTACGGCTATCCATATTCCAAAAGCTGCCAAAGGAAAATTGATGGCTGTCAAGTAAAGCTGATCATACTCATCAAGATAGGTGATGGCGATGTCCATCAAAACCAAGTATAAAAAGACAAACCTGATGAGAGGACTAGTTATCACAAATGTAACGGAACGTTTTAAATGTTCTAGAAGTTTAACTTCTTGAGTTGATGTATGGCCCTGGGGTTCTTTGAACGATAATGCGACCAGGGCTGCTATCACCGAAGAAACCATTGATAAAACAAAGGGTAAGCGAATATTATTTACAGCGAACAATCCCCCGATGATGCCCGCAATGGAGATAGAAATAAGTCCAAATAGCTTACTTTTCCCAAGAATACCCTCAAATTGGTTTTCTTCCCCAGCCTCTTTTAGTGAGTCATATAGTAAAGCATTCGCCGTGCCTGACCAAAAACTAAACCTCAAGGCCATTAGTATTGTGGCTATGGCAAATGGTAAGAAACTACCCGTGATACTAAAGATAAAGAATCCAGTTGCAGCAAAAAGACTGCTTAAAACTAGCATATATTTCCTACTCCATCGATCGGAGAGAATGCCCGTTGGGATCTCCATGACAAAAGCGGCTACTGCCCAAATAACATCAAGCGTTGTTATCTGGAAGATAGTTATGTCGTTTTTTTGGTAAAAAACTATATTGACGGCATAGACGAGCCAAAACATCCAAGCCATTTGGAAGAGATAGAATTTGGGAATATTCTGCTTTATTTCCCTGGGGAGAACATAATTAATCCACATCATCTTATTGTAGCTAAACTTGGGTGACTACATCCGATACAGGGTATACTGGAGGCATGAAGTCTGCCCAAGATTTACACAAGATGGCCAATAGGTTGCGAGGGGACGTACTAGAGATGGTGTATAGAGCCCAAGCGGGGCATGTAGCAGGACCATTGTCTTCTGCAGATTTATTTGCGGTGTTGTATTTTGGGGACATTGTAAAACTGGAACCCAACACTCCCGGAGTGAAGGGCTCCCACACTCCGGGAGTGTATGACAAAGTAATTTTGTCGTGCGGGCATTATTGCCCCGTGTTGTACAGCGCTTTGGCGCGGGCAGGATATTTCCCTGTTGAAGAACTGAAAACTTTTATGCAGATTGGAAGTAGATTACCAGGACACCCCGAAAAAAGATTAACTCCTGGAGTGGAGGTGTCGGTGGGGTCCTTGGGACAAGGAGTATCGGTAGCGACGGGAATGGCACTGGCACTAAAGATGAAATATGGATATCTACCACAAAGTGAGACGCCGAGAGTTTACTGTGTGTTGTCGGACGGAGAGTTGCAGGAAGGACAAGTGTGGGAGGCTTTTAATTTTGCAGTGCGCAGACAACTAGATAATTTAATTTTTATCTTGGATAGAAATAGGATTCAGATAGAAAATTATATTAGTCAACTTGCCACTTATGGAGAAATCTCTGGTAGATTGGAAGCATTTGGATTATATGTGCTGGAAATTGATGGAAATGATCACCAACAAATAATAAATAGTGTGGGAAAAGCAAAACAAGTAATGAGTGAGCCTGTCATAATTGTAGCTAAGACGGTAGGGGGTAAAGGAGTGAGTTTTATGGAAAATAAGCCAGTTTGGCATGATAAGGTGCCAAGTAAAGAAGAGCTTTTGCAAGCATTGAAAGAACTCTATGGATAGTGATAAATATCTAATACCAGAGTGGAGAACGGCACCTTTTGAGGCTATCAGAGTGGGTATGGGGGAGAGGCTCGTAAAGTTGGGGGGAGAGCACAATGAAGTAGTTGTTCTGACTGCTGATTTGGGAGAGTCGACTAAGGTTAGAGCTTTTGCAGATAATTATCCAGATAGATTCTTTGACGTAGGGGTTGCTGAACAAAACATGATAGGGGTAGCTGTAGGACTTGCGAGTGAAGACTTTGTGCCATTTGCTAGTTCTTATGCCACTTTTAGTCCAGGTAGAAATTGGGAGCAAATCCGCGTGTCGGTGTGTCTATCTAATGCTAATGTAAAAATTATTGGATCGCATGCTGGGGTATCTGCGGGGAAGAATGGACCAAGTCACCATGGAACAGAGGATATTGCTTTGATGCGAGTATTACCCAACATGGTGGTGCTGGTACCTGCCGATACTGAACAAGCTAAAGCGATTATTGAAGCAGTATATAACTACGAAGGACCAGTATATATCCGAACCACCAGACCTGAGACTCCCAATTTTACAAAACCACTAAAGTTTGAAATTGGGAAAGCTTATATGTATCGTAGTGGTAAAGACGTTACGATTTGTGTGTGTGGAATTCAAGTGTATGATGCTTTGATTGTGGCAGGGGAACTTGCAAAAGAGGGGGTAGAATGTGAAGTGATCAATGTAAGCTCGATCAAGCCATTGGATGCAGAAACCATTTTGGGTAGTGTAAAGAAGACAGGCCGAGTAGTGACGATAGAGGATCACCAGATAATCGGGGGGCTTGGGAGTGCAGTTGCCGAATTATTGAGCGAAAAGTTGCCAACTAAAATAAAGCGAATTGGAATAAATAATCGTTTTGGACTTTCGGGAGAGTGGGGAGATATTTATAAAGTGATGGGACTGGATAGAGCTAGTTTGAAACAGGCTGTGATAGACTATCTTCATGAGTAATTATGATGTGGTGACAATTGGGAGTGCAGTCTTAGATATTTTTATGAAAAGTGACAAGTTTAAAGTGGTGCAATCTGGGGATATACCTGGAGGAATCGCAATGTGTGAGGTATACGGAGGGAAAATGGAAGTGGGAGAAGTAAAAATAGTTTCTGGTGGGGGAGCGACCAATACGGCCGTGTCATTTGCCAAAAAAGATCTAAAAACAGCAACGATTGCTGAGATGGGGAATGATCCCCAGTCACTACTCATCCAAAAAGAATTAGAGGAGGCTCAAGTAGATACGAGATTTTTGGTGCAGGAACAAGGTGAGACGACGGCGGTGTCGGTGGTGCTGATCGCGGACGATGGAGGACGCAGTATTATGGTGCACCGAGGAGCAGCGGCGATGCTGACCAAGACCGATTTACCTTTTGAAAGTTTAGAAACAAGATGGATACATATTTCTAGCTTGGGAGGGAATATGGAGCTGTTAAAAACTCTATTACACTGGGCGAAGAGTAAACAGATACGAGTTTCGCTGAACCCTGGGATGAAAGAGATTCAACATCAAGAGAAATTGTTATCATTATTGAATTTTGTGGAGATCTTATTTCTGAATAAGAACGAGGCGGAAGCACTTTGGGGGATAGATGATAAAAATCACGGCGCATATGTGTCTGTGATTACAGACGGCGAGCGGGGAGGGAAGGTGAGTGTAGGGGGAAAGGTGAGCGCATTTGAAGGAATTAAAGTTAGGAAAGTGATGGATACCACGGGGGCAGGGGATGCATTCGCCAGTGGGATGGTGGCGGGGGTGCTATATGGCAAAACAATCGAGCAGGCTGTCAAATGGGGAGTAAAAAATGCGACACATGTCCTTCAATATATCGGAGCAAAAAAAGGGTTGTTGACACTGAGTGAGATAAATAGATAGTGATATCATGATTTAAATCATTATATCGCTAATAGATCTGGTATAATTTAGGAAAATAGTATTTGATATTTATTTACATTACATTTCGTCGAGGTGGGAGCGGAGGATGGAGGCAGAGGTGTTGAGAGAGGTGAGTTCATCTGGTGAAAGAGGGAGATCGACAACGCGAGTAATGCCACCTCGGCCCAAAATGCAAGGCAAAGAGAGGGCGATATTTGTCAGACCGTATTGACCAGTTAAGACGCTTGAGAGGGGGATGATTTTGTTGGCGTCGCGCATGATAGTTTCGACTATATGACTTAAAGCTGTAGCGATACCGTAGTAGGTGGATCCTTTGCCGGAGATGATTTTGTAGGCATCTTTCCTAGTTTCAGTTTCTGCCCACTTGAGATGGTCAGGAGACATCTCAGGAAAAGAAAGGAGTGGTTTGCCTCCGATTGTAGCCATACTAATTTGAGCGAATGAAGAATCCCCATGTTCTCCGAGGATGTAGGTGTGAATACTTGTTGGGTTGACCCTGATAGCTTTGGAAAGATGGAGTCTAAAACGAGCAGTATCTAGAAGGGTGCCTGAGCCAAAAACTCTACCCTTGGGTAGCTTGGCTAATTCTGTAGCGCGTAAAGTCATGATGTCGAGTGGATTAGCGACCATGAGGATAAGAGTTTGAGGGGCGTGTTTGACTATTTTGGGAATAACTGAGTCGACAATTGCGCAATTAGCTTTGGTCAAATCTAAGCGAGTTTGTCCTAGTTTTTGGGCAGTGCCCGCGGTAAAAATAACGAGGTCAGTTCCTACTAAATCTTCGTAGCTGGATGTAGCGGTGATTGTAGCGTGTAGGTAGAATGGCTGGCCATGTTCGAGGTCGGCTTTTTCTCCTTCGGCTTTTTTGAGATCTCTTGAGAATAAAACTAATTCTGAGGTTAAACCTTTTAAGAGTAGGGTGTAGGCGGTGGTGACGCCAACTTTCCCTAGTCCGACGATGGCGACTTTGAAGGTTTCACGTTTGAGCATTGTATTTAGTATAACAAAGAATTGCTTGCTTTTGGTTCGATGCACCGTCCCACAAAAAACCGAAATAAATTTCTGGTGAAATTTTTTCTTCGGACTCCTTCGCCTACGCTCAGTCCGTATGATTTTTTGTTGGGAGATGCATCTGCACTGGTAGCGTGCAATATATGTGTGATACGATAATTCTCATGACAAAAACTTTTCAAATAGCCATAGATGGTCCCGTAGCTGCGGGGAAGGGGACGACGTCGAAGATGGTGGCTGCAAGACTTGGGTATCTGTATGTAGATACCGGGGCGATGTATCGAGGTCTCACACTATATGCTATTTCTAGGGGTGTGGATTCGGAGAATGAGATGGAAGTAGTTAGTTTAATTGAAAATGATCAACCAAGGATAGAACTCAAAATCCCAGATGGAGACACAAAAGATGGACGATTGTGTACAGTAATTTTAAATGGAGAGGACGTAAGTTGGAAAATAAGAACTGAAGAAATTAGTCATGCTGTTTCCCCGGTTGCACAATACACGAAAATTCGAGATTATGTCAATACATTGGCTAGACAGATGGCAAGTGAAGAGGGAGTGGTGATGGAGGGGAGAGATATTACTGGGGTTGTTTTACCTGATGCTAATTTAAAGATATATATGGACGCTGACCCCTTAGAGAGAGCTAAAAGGAGACATAGAGAACTCATGTCTAGGGGTGAAGATATTTCTCTGGAGCAGGTATATAGAGAATTGTTGGAAAGAGATAGGCGCGATATGAAGCGGAATTTAAAAGTTGTTCCTGGGGTGTGGAAGCTAGACACGACGGGGATGAGTATAGATCAAGTGGCTGAGGTAATTGTGAAGCGAGTGGAGAGCCTAAAATGAAGAAGAGACGGGAGGAGGTTGATGATGTAGAGGAACTTTCGGAAAAAGAGCAGAAAAAACTCAAACAAAAAGAAGTTATTGAAAAGAGAAAAGCTGTTAAGCGAAAAGATAAGGTGGCTAGATGGGGAGGATTAATTCTACTAGGTTTTATTATGTTTGTGGGTTTCTTACTTTGGGTATCGGGGGAGATTAAACAAGATGCAAGGGGGACGAGCTCGGTTATTGTGAGATAGAAGCTGCAGAAGGGAGGAGAGTTCCAGTTATTTTATTGCAATCAAGTTTTGGAGCAGTGCCAACTACGAAATATTCATATCTAGGAATCCCTGAGCAGGAAAGGTTAAGTCGAACAATAGTATTGGGAATAGGAAATAGTGAAACTGGAATTTCTTTTAATATTTTTTGCATTGTATGTGCCCAGATGGGCGAGGCACCGGTGATGCCGGAGGCGATTCTCGACATGGGGGAATTATCATTATTGCCGACCCAAGTGGCGACTAATAGATCCTGGGTGTAGCCGAAAGTCCAGTTGTCGCGAAGATTGTTGGTAGTGCCGGTTTTGACGGCGACATTTTTGCCTGGGAGGTTGAGGATGGAGTTAAATCCGAAAGCTGGGGCTCGAGCAGATGAATCAGAGAGAATGGAGTTGATTTGATAGGCGATGGCGGGGGGGAGAACCTCTCGATTAGGTAATGAGGTAATGAGGTAATGAGGTAATTTGGTACCACTCGAATCAGTAACAGAGAGGATGGGAGTGAGGGGGATTTTGGTGCCACCAGTGGCAAAGACCGAGTAGACCGAGGCGAGGTCGAGCATGGTGATTTCTCCCCCTCCCAAGGTGAGGGAGAGGCCAAAACGGGAGGAGTCTTCCCAGGTGGTGATACCGAGCTGTTTGGCGAGGGCGATCATGTTGCTGATGCCGTAGGTGTTGAGAAGTTTGATGGCAGGGATGTTATAGGAACTTCCTAGCGCCGTGCGCAGAGTGACTTGACCGTGGAAGTTGCCATCGTAATTTTTGGGACAGTAATCGCTCTGGCCTTTGAGGACGAAACAAACGGGAGCGTCGTTGATTGTTGTGGCGGGAGTCAAACCACGTGAGAGGGCGAGGGCATAAGTAATGGGTTTGATGGAGGAGCCGGGCTGCCTCTGCTGTAAGACAATATTTACCTGGCCATCACGCTCACTATCGAAGAAATCGCGTGAGCCCACCATGGCGAGGATTTCACCCGACTTGGGGGAGATGATGAGACCAGCACCATTTTGGACGTGTAATTTGGTTAGTTTGGCGAGCTCACCGTTGATCTCTTGCTGTAAGATATCTTGTTTCTCTAAGTCGAGAGTAGTTGTAACGGAGAGTCCCCCACGAGCGACCCTATCTTCGCCAAATTGTTTGACAAGGAGATCTTTGACGTACATGACGAAATGGGGGGCACGGATCACGATTCCCTGAGGGTGAAAAATGAGAGGAGTAGAGAGAGCGGCCAATTTATCATTTTCGGTGATGGAGTTGGTTAAGACCATGCTTTCCAAGACTTGTTGCTGGCGGATTTTGCCGAGATATGGTGTGGTGCCAAAGGGGGAAAGGATGGTGGGAGCGATGGGGAGTCCGGCGAGCATGGCGCTCTCAGAGAGTGTAAGATCATGTGCCGACTTGCCAAAGTATTGCCAGCTGGCTTGCTCGACTCCGTAGGCAGTGCCGCCGTAGCCGACTTGGTTGAGATACATTTGCAGGATTTGATCTTTGGAATACATAGTCTCGGTAGCGAGGGCAAGGATGAGCTCTTTGACTTTGCGGATTAAGGATTTCTCAGGTGAGAGAAGAACATTTTTGACTAGCTGTTGAGTGATGGTGGATCCGCCCTGGAGAGAGCAATTTTCAATTTTCAATTTGCAATTTACAAGATTATTGTAGGCGGCTCGAATAATTCCAATTGGATCAATCCCGAAGTGATGATAGAAATTTTTGTCTTCGGCGGCGAGAGTGGCGTCGATCAAGTGCTTGGGCAAATCGTCAAGCTTGATGAGGGTGCGGTTTTCGTCTTTGTAAATTTGGTAGAGAAGGACACCGTTTCGGTCATAAATTTTGGTGGTTAAATGAGGGGGAGAGTCGGTGAGGAGGCGAGGCGAGGGGAGGTCAGAGAGGATGTAGAAATAAAATAACAAACTAGCGACCAAACAAACTAACAAACTAAAGATTAATTTGCGATTTGTGACGTTGAGGACTCTCCTTCCAGCTGCCGCTGGGCCCTTCTTGGCTTGCAGCCAGGAATTCCCTCCTTCGCCAGGCTTCGGGCGGGCAGGCCTTTTAAGGAGAGTCCTCCGGCGCAGATCAGACCCAAAACGCAACACTTGTTGGGCAAAATGTTTGAGTAAGTGGAAATAGCCAGCGACTCCAACGATAATGATAGTGAAAAGAAAAAAGGTGGGCTTACCAATTAATTCAAATACTTTAGTGATTGAAAGCGGTGATTTTTTAACATATTTGCGCATTAAGCATATTGTAACTCAATTATTGAGAGAATTGATCAGTGGCCAGAGCCAGGGGATGTTGCCTTCGTAACCGAGAGCCCAAATAGCAATACCACCAAGACCGGCGGACTTGACGAACTCAAGCTTGAGACGAATGGAGGTCTCGTTTTCAAAATAAATTTGGGAAATTTGACCACTCTCGCTGGCGATCCCGTAGGGAGTCAAGGTGTTACGATCCCAAAGCAAAGAAAGCGTCTGGTCATCGAGCATTTGCTGGATACGCTCTAGGGAGGCGACGGAACCCTTGGCTTCAACGGGAGAATATTTTGTGGAGTCCTGAGTGTCCCACTGGTAACCATAAAAGGGGATACCGAGAAGAAGTTTGCCCGCGGGAACTAATTTGGTTATTTCGGCGATGTTTTTAATGATGTCGTGTTCAAATAGTTCTCCCGATCCACGTAAGGGAGCGGTGGGGCCCGAGGTATCGGACCCCGGCATAGTATAGTCGTAGGCCATGACGACAAAATAATCGGTGAGAGGTGCGAGGCCTGATAGATCCCAAATCCTAGGTTTAACCGCAGCGGAAGCGTAGGTGGAGATAGTTAGAAGAGGTTTTAGGTTGTAGTTATTAGGTAGTAGGTCAAGTTGAGAGCGGAGTTCACGGACGAAAAGAGTGAAGGAGTCGCGGAGAGATGGCGGGGTCTCGCTGAGGGGCTCAAAGTCGATGTTGACCCCGGATGAACCGCTTTCTGAGAGCGAAGTGAGAATAGTGGCGATGGCGCGTGCGCGAGAGGAGAGGGAGGAGAGGAGATCAGCGAGAGCGGATTGGCTTTCTGGCATGAAAGTAAGGATGAGTGGTTTAGTGCCACGGTTTACGGTACCTGCAACGAGACGTTTATAGTTGGTATACCCTGGGTCTTCTTCTCTTCTATTTATTTTTGTATAAATTGATCCGTCATCACGTAGGAGAAGATGAAAATATGCAAAATGAGTGATATCTGCTAGCGAGTCGAGGGTTAGTTTTTTGAGATTCCAGTAGGGGGCGAAACCGAGGATAACATAGGAAGGAGATGTTGATGAGCCGCCTTCGCCTGATGGCTTCGGCGAGCCGAGGGGGGAGATGGGGAGGGAGGAAGGGGAGAAAAAAGTCACATAAAGCGCAAAAATAGCGAGGAATAGTCCAAGGATTACAAATATTTTTTTCATTGTGCGGGAATGGTAATGGGTGTTTCTTGATAACCATCTGGATATGGCTCACAGTCGATACAGTAATCTTTGATGAAGGGATCAGAAGCGACTGTTTGCATGCGTGGCTCGACGTCGCTAAACTCAGCTTCATTGTTGGGTGGGTGATGGGTGGTTTTGTTGACGAAAAGTTCTCTTTGGGTGATTTTAGATTCAGTGGGGATAGTTCCCGGAAGAAAGTATTCGTAGCGAGTATCACATGGGTTCTCTGGAGTTGGCAAGGTCCCTGAATTACTACAAACACTAGCCCCTTCGATACTCTCTGGTTTGACCAATCCTTCAGTTTTAATATCACGCAGGCCGTATTTCATGATTTTTTGCCAGATGGGGGAGGCACCGGTCATACCAGAGGCCACGTAGCTCATAGGAGAGTTGTCGTTGTTGCCTACCCAGGTGGCCACAAGTAGAGTAGGGGTGTAGCCGATAGTCCAGTTGTCTCGCAGATTGTTGGTGGTACCAGTTTTGACAGAGACGGTTTTACCGGGAACGTTTAACACCGAGTTCGTGCCAAAGGCGCCGGATCTCGCATTGTTGTCGGACAAGATATGAGAGATCAGAAAAGCAGTTTCTTCTGACAAGACCTTTGCACCATTTCTGATCCCGTCGGCGGGTACATATTCTTCGAGGACAATGCCTGCGCTATCGACAACTTTGAGAACCGAATGGAGGGGAACTTTGATTCCCTGGTTAGCGAATACTCCAAAAGCGGTCGCCATATCAAGCATGGTGACTTCGCCACCGCCAAGAGTGAGAGAAAGTCCATACAGGCTGGGATCGGTCCAAGAAGTAATGCCCATTTTTCTGGCAAAACTAATAAAACCTTCAACACTATTGAGTGAGAGAACTTTGACGGCTGGGATGTTGTAAGAATTACCTAGTGCAAAGCGGATTTGGGTGAGTCCCCTGAAACTGTTGTCGTAGTTTTTGGGACAGTAATCGACCTGACCAGGAACACTAAAGCAGATGGGAGTATCAAGGAGCATGGTAGAAGGAGTGATGACTTTGGTTTCTAAACCAAGGGCATAGTTGAGAGGTTTGATGGAGGAACCTGGCTGGCGAAGCCTGGTAGTGACGTTGACTTTGCCGTCAATTCCCT
>Ga0210057_1006575_pt1 | contig 14398 bp, 11 predicted proteins | sample CryGeyCG2114_010_2_FD_183968 | JGI IMG/M metagenome (GOLD analysis project Ga0210057, IMG submission 183968) | Groundwater microbial communities from aquifer - Crystal Geyser CG10_big_fil_rev_8/21/14_0.10 (SPAdes) (version 2) | ecosystem: Environmental > Aquatic > Deep subsurface > Groundwater ... | reverse complement strand
TTCTTTGGCGGTGGAGAGGACGTTGTAAGAGGCGCCGAAGCCTGCGGGTACCGCGGTTGAGGAGGAGAGAAGATCGCAGGCGGGAATTGCGTTGGGATTATAACCAATAGGCCTGGCGGTGGATGACAAGATAAAGGTTCCTTTCATGTGCTGATAAGCATCCTCGGCTATCGAATCAGGGGTGGTACCGGTAAAAACCATATAAAAACTATTACCGCTTATCCACTTGGTCGGAATATTGGCATAGAAAAACCGATCGCTACCCATCCAGCTATCTTCATACTCTACCGTAGTCCACGGTCCCCAGGGGCTTGGTCCATCATAGATTCCGAGTCCTCCACTAGGCGAACCGGGGGTTCCGTGGGTCACAAAAAGTAGATAGCGGCCGATGTCAGGATAGTAGATAGCTGAAGGCGCATCATAGCTCCCGGGCTCCGGATAACCGATAGAGTTTATGAAAACCGGCTTTCTATTAGACGAGCTGCTTACCCAGTTATTACTTCCATTCGTTCCGGCGTAAAACTCATAAGCCGAACGGTTAGTTAAGCTGTATTTCGAAACTCTGGCCAAACTGATTTTTGCCGTGGTTTGCATTGTACTGCCATCCCCGCCCGAACAATCTCTGCCGTATATATAGACATAGTCATCCGGTGCACCGGCATAATCTTTGCCGTAATTTAAAAAGCCCGGAGAACAAAATCCGTCATCTTTGTTCAGAATTACACCGGTTCTCCACCAGCTTGCTCCGTGATCATCTGAAACCCCGATTGTTGATTCTGTTGCCGCGTCAAAACCTCCGGCTTCGTCGCCAGCCGGAGAATATTCCGGGCCCTGCAACATATATAAGGTTCCACCGATAGAAACTATTCCGTATGATTTTCCGCCGAATGTATCCTGATTCAAAGCGTTCTTGCCGCCAAAAACATTGGTCGCGCTGAAACTTCCCGGACTGCCGGAAATTCTGGCTACTCCCAGTCCGACCCGATATGGCTCAACTCCGCTTTCATCTCCCGTCGCATTGAATCCCGCACCATCGCCCCAGATCGTGTATATCTTGTCGTCATCCGCCCATGTCGTCGGAAAGTTATCACTGCCATAAGCTGTTCTTTTTAAAGTAGACTGATCCCAGCTGATGCCGGAGATTGCGCTACTCTGAGGATATGGAGCGCCAAAAGCGTCCGGAATAAAAACAAATATTGTTATCAACAACGGAATTAATAAAAAGATATTTTTTCTCATATTAAATATTCTTATTATAAATAATGATTTACGACTTTAACAAAAATTAATACTTTTATTATCCCACAAAAAAAAGGGGGGGGTACGGGTAGTTTTCCACATCACAAGATGATACAAATATACAAATGAGTACGAATTATATTAATGAATACGACTGTTTAGATATTCGTATCTATTCGTATCATTAGTAAAATTAGTATATTGGTATCGTTCTATTTCTTAAACTCCCGCCGCCTGTAATGTGAATTGAAATAGTACTTTTATCTACAATCGTACATTAAAGGATTTAAATGGGACCGCGAGTTTATGGACTTTAAAATTATAACAAATTCTGTCTAGGCCTATATTGCAGGGCTTCGGCAATATGGCCTTCTGAAATTTTTTCACACGCATCAAGATCGGCGATAGTACGCGCTAATTTTATTATTCGGTGGTACGCCCGAGGCGAAAGATCCAGGTTTTTAGCCGCGCGTAGAAGAAGCACGCGCGCCTCATCCGAAAGAACGCAAAATTTTTCGATCTCTTTTACGTGCATTTCATTATTTGTAATAAATGGCGTGTTTTCAAATCTTTTTTTCTGGATTTCCCGCGCCTTTATTATCTGATCCCGATATCTTTTGGTGAGTCCTTCATCTTTTTTTATCTTTTTATCAAGCTCCTCGTGCTTAATCTGCCCAACTTCCATCCATAAATCGATACGATCGGCAATGGGACCCGAAATTTTTCTTTGATAACGAAAAACTCCGGAAGGAGAACAAACGCAGGCCTTGGTTTTTGAACCGAGGTTACCGCAAGGGCAGGGATTCATCGCCGCAACCAGCGTAAACCGGGCCGGAAATTTAACCGTTCCGCGAGAGCGTGAAACGGTAACCGAGCCGTCCTCAAGGGGTTGGCGCAAAGCTTCAATGACCCGGCGGTCAAATTCGGGAAACTCATCGCAAAAAAGAACTCCGCGATGAGCAAGAGTAATCTCGCCCGGCCGAGGCCAAACTCCTCCTCCGACAAGAGCGACATAAGACGAAGTGTGATGCGGCGTTCTGAAAGGACGCTCGGTTACAAAAGTTCCATCAAGCGCTCCTACCACGCTATGGATGGCGGTTACTTCAAGAGCCTCCTCCGAGCTCAAAGGCGGTAAAATACTCGGCAGAGCGCGAGCAAGCAACGTTTTTCCGGTTCCCGGGGGCCCCGACATCGCGACATTGTGTCCGCCGGCAGCCGCTATCACTAAAGCTCTCTTTGCCGTCTCCTGCCCACGAATATCGGAAAGATCATAAGAATAGTTGTTGCTGTTAGTTAAAATTTCGGTCTTGGGCAATTTAGAAAGAGGTATTGCCCCCTTTAAGTGCCCGACAATATCCAGAAGGTTTTTTGATTCATAGACATCAATCCCTTCAATCAATGCCGCCTCCGCCCCATTCCCGAAAGGAACATAAATTTCTTTAAACCCCGCCTTTTTTGCCTTTTCGGCCAAAGGTAAAATGCCCCTTACCGGACGAAGCTCGCCATTTAAAGCAAGCTCACCCAAAAATATCTTATCTTCGCTTCTAAAAGAAAGCTGACGCGAAGAGGAGAGATACGCCAAAGCTATAGGCAGGTCAAAAATCGGACCCTCCTTTTTGAGGTCGGCCGGCGCAAGGGAAACTATAACCCTCTGATTCTTTTTATGCGGGGGATTTAAACCGATATTCTGCACGGCGTATGAAATTCTTTCCCTTGCTTCATCCACCGCCTTATCTGCAAGACCGACGATGGTAAAAGAACGAAGCCCTTGCGATACGTCAAGCTCAACGTCAATAATGTGCCCCGAAAGACCTATAATTTCCGCGGAATGTAATTTAACTGCCATTGGTTAGAATTTTAACAAAAACCCTTCATTAAGACAACAACCCGGTCCTTCTCCACAAGTTTATCAACACCCATAATATTACTTTGGATGGTTTGACAATTTTTAAGTGCTATAATGTTTTTATATGATGATAGGAGTTATTTTTATAATTTACGGGCTTGTGACTTTCTTTTTTCCTGAAATAATGCACCAGTCACCCATCGTCGCGGAATTGTCGCAAAAAGTCGGGATAGTGCTGATGTCTCTCGGAGTCGGTTTTATTATAGGATACCAAATGGCCGATGCCGAAAAGATGCCAAAAGAAGAAAAAAAACACAACTAAAGCATGGCGATAGGAATTATTTTTATAATTTTCGGGATTATTTCATATTTTTCTCCCGAGATATTTGAGCAACCGTCGAATATTGCCGACGCCTCTAAGCTGGTGGGCATTATTCTTATCACCCTTGGCGTAGGAGTTATTACGGGGTTTGAGATGGCAAAGTCGGAAACAGAGAAATAATTTTTTACATTAATTAAAATTAAAAATTACGAGCCGGGTAGCTCGTGATTTTTAATTTTAGAAAGTTAAAAATTCAAAAATTCAGAACTTTACGCTTTGAGCTTTTAATTTATATCTCCTCCATGCTCCACGCACGTGATTGACGCCGGATTGGCATCAAGACGCTTTTCTTCTATTTCTTTTGAACACTTATCGCAAATTCCGTAGATACCTTCATCTATCCTCTTTAATGCCGCATTCACTTCATCCAGACGCCCCTTAAGCTGGTGTTCGACGCTCGTCCTGATATCCATTTCTTCGAAAACATCGGAGGTTTCTGAAGCATCCGAAAGAGCCGAATTAAATTCGGGCGCTTTAACTGTCCATTCGCCTTTCTGGTGGGGGTCTCTTTTGGAAATCCCCATCAATTCCTCCTCAAGGCGCTGACGCTCATTATTGAGCCTTACTCTCAAGTGATCAAATATTTCCATAATATTTTATGTTAATTATATATATTATTACATTAAAATAGCTATAAATTATCCTAAACGATCAAGTGTTATAATTTTACGTTCTTTTTAATTAATATTCCATAGGTACTCCGACTATAGGCGCGGAGGGAGGGTAAGGAAATAATTAAATATCGATTCGAGAGAACTTTTCGAAAAACTTATTATAAGAAGATTACGGCTAAAAAAAGTATAAGCAAAAAGGAACTCTCCGGCATCATTTTCTAAAATACGAACAGCTTGGTCCCTGATTAAAATATCTTTAAAAACTTCAACGCCCCGCTTGGAAAATTCCTGCGGAAGAAGAATTCTGATAGAAACAGGCAAATCATGTTCCCATTCAAGCATTCCTTTGAGGGCATTGGAAAAATTATTTATGGGTATTATAAAAACCGGCTCTTTTCGATCGATCGTCCCTAAAATACCCAACGTCCACGGTTCAACGAAGGTCTTTTCAAGGATGTCGGGAACCTTAATATCCAGATAATCAAAAAAATCTTTAGCCGAAAGATAACGATTGTTGGACGGATTATAAATAAATAAGGCCTTCATTCTTCCGGGCAAAATTTCTTTTTTGAATGACTCGTGCCAAGGACCCAAAAAATCTATCTTGGTATTTTTTAAGTCAATAATCTCTGTCTCATATGCAGGGTAAAATGGCTGGGGCGGATCGGGGCGTTTAAAAGTCAGGTTGATCTCCTCGGCCGGTAAATTCCAAACCACATACATAATAACCAAACTTACAACGCCAATCAAAACAACAACTCCCGCCATTATCTTTAAAAATGCGGATCTTCTCCCGGACCCGCCGGATGCCACCTCGCGTCCTTCTTTATTTCTTGCGGCAAGTATAGCGAGAGACAAATTCTTTTCTTTTAAAAACACTTCGGCATCAGCCCTTAGAGTGTGCACACTCTGGACTTCGAGTTTTGACGAAGGCTTGTTTTCTTCCTGTTTTGCGGGGGGCGATGCGGAAAAACTTGGTTTTGAGATTTTAACCGGATTTAAGGCCTCATTAATATTATGCGTTAAGTTATTTTCATTCGAAAGCGGGGGTTGGTTTGACGTGCTTCTCTTGGGTATATTATCCAATTTTGGATCGTAGTCTTTTGGCCGGCCGGGTGTAACAGATGTCGGCGCCTGAAATCTCGAGGTTGGCGAAGTTTGTTTTTCAGATGAAATTTTTAGAGGCGGACTTGAAGGCTGACCGGGGAAAATCGCATCCAGGTCCGGTTTGGATCTGGTAATTTCCTCTGAAGCTGGTTTTGGATTATTTAAATATGGATTCGATGAATGATAGGCTCTTACTTGAGCTTGGCCCGAATGACCGGGTGAAGAAGGGGTTGGTGTGACGGGGGGAGACGTCGGGGCGCTCGCAGGCTCCGAAACCGGAGATGAAGGATTTACGGAAGACCCCGGAGGCGAAACCGGAGCTTGTGGGACTGAAGGAGAAACCGGCGGAGGATTAAATACTAATTCCGGGGTTTGTCCGTCATTAGGCAACAAAGAAGGACCTAAATTTAACTGATCTTTATCATCAGGCATACATTTAGTATAACAAATTTAAACGGCTTACATATGTAAGCCGTTTAAATAGTTAAAAGTTTAAAATTAAAAGTTAAAAATTGCGATCCAAAACTTAAAGTTACTTATACAAACCTTAGACTAATAACCGTAACTTTGGGCTTTGTATTTTTCCGCCTGAGGCGGATCAACCTTTAGCTGAAAATTTTAAATTTACAGTAATTGTTCCTTTATCTTCCAGACCCCCTCCTATCTCCTCCGCCTCTCCGACCTCCTCCACCAAAACCCCCATCCCTTCTCGGACCCCTTGGATCCGATTCCTGGTATCCTTCCGGTTTATTGATCTTCTTCATCTCCTTTAAAGACAAATTCATTCTTCCTTGGTCATCTATACCTATAAGTTTAACCGGAACCGTATCTCCCGGCTGTACCACGTCGGTAACTTTATTTACTCTCCAATCGGCGAGCTCCGAAATATGCACAAGCCCTTCCTGCCGCGGACCTATCTCAACCATCGCCCCGAATTCGAAGATTCTCGTCACTTTCCCAACAAAAGTATCGCCGACTTTATACTCTCTTGTTATTTGCTTAACTATATCAAGCGCTTTTTCGGCGGCATCTTTTGATGATGCGGTTATATAGACCGAACCATCCTGTTCAATATCAATTTCAACGCCGGTGTCTTCAATTATCTTGTTTATTGTCTTTCCTCCGGGGCCTATTACTTCTCTTATTTTATCCGGGTGAATCATATGAGTAATAATTCTTGGCGCCAAGGGTGAAAGTTCTTCGCGCGAAGCAGGCAACGTCTGCAACATAACATCCATAATTTTTATGCGCGCGTCTCTAGCGTCTTTCAGGGTGTCAGCAAGCATCTGGACGCTCACCCCTTCAACTTTAACATCCATTTGAATCGCGGTAAGACCATTTTTGGTTCCGGCGGCTTTAAAATCCATATCTCCATGGTGATCTTCAGGACCCTGAATGTCGGTTAAAACCTTATATTCTCCTCCATCTCCCATTATTAGTCCCATAGCAATACCCGCGACGGGATTTTTAATCGGGATGCCGGCGTCCATCATCGCAAGGATAGAGGCGCAAACCGATGCCATTGAAGTTGATCCATTCGATGAAAGTATCTCGGATACAAGCCGGATAGTATAAGGAAAGGTCTCTTTGGAAGGCAACACCGGAAGCATCGCCCGCTCCGCTAAAGCTCCATGCCCTATCTCGCGCCTTCCGGGAGAACCCATTCTTCCGGTCTCTCCGGTTGAGAAAGGAAGAAAATTGTAATGATGCATAAATCTTTTTTTGGTCTGTATCTCCATGCCCTCTACAAGCTGGACATCGCCGGGGGCTCCAAGAGTAGCTATGGAAAGAACGTGCGTTTCTCCCCGATAAAAAAGACCGGAACCATGAGTGCGCGGGAGTATCGCCACATTTGAAGAAATATTTCTAAGCTCGTTTGTTTTTCGGGAATCCGGACGCTTGCCCTCTTCAAGAATATTTTTATGGATCAGTTTATCTATCATTTCTTCATAAACATCGCTCGCCTGCCCGAGAACCTCGGCGCCAAAATGTTCGGTAACCGAGCCCATCCATTCATCTTTAAGCTCGCCCAACCGATTTTTGCGGGTTGCTTTGTCAAAAATATACAAAATGTCATTCAAGCGTTCTTTAAAATGCTTATTGAAAGAATCAAGCAACTCTTTCGGAGTTTCGGGAATTATGATCTCTTTTTTAGGCCTGCCAACCTCTTTAATAATCTTGTTCTGAAAATCTTCCAGCTTTTTAATCTCTTCAAGAGCTTTATTAAAAGCTTCAACCGCGACGTCTTCCGGCAATTCTTTCGCTCCCGCCTCAACCATATTTATTTTTCCTCCTTTTCCGGAAACAACTATATCCATTTCCCCTTCTTCCGTTTGGACTTTAGTGGGATTTATTAAAAAATTATCCCGTCTTCCTCCAACTCTGACCGCGGCAATCGGACCACCCCATGGAATATCGGAGACACCAAGAGCGATGGACGCGGCTGTGATCGCCGGAATATTCGGATTATTTTCACCGTCAACCGATAACACTAAGACCACCACATGCACGGCATGACGCATTTTATGGTTAAAAAGAGGACGGATGGTGCGGTCTATCAAACGCGAAATAAGCACCGCCTCCTCGGAAGGGCGCCCTTCCCGGCGCATAAATCGAGACCCTAATATTTGGCCCGCGGCATAAAATTTTTCTTCGTAATCAACCGACAAAGGGAAATAGCTCATACCCTCCTTTTTGTCGTCAGACATTGTGGCGGTTGCAAAAACAACCGTATCTCCATAACGGACAAGAACCGAACCATTGGCTTGTTCGGCCATATCGGAAAATTCACAAATAAGCTTACGGCCGGCTATTTCGGCCTCAAAAGTTTTTTTTGGACTCATATGAATGGCAAGAGCCGCTCTCCAGATTTCAGATTATCTAGTCTCCTAGCTAATCTACATATCCAGAGACCGGCGCCCGATTAATTAAATATTAATTTTTAAATAATAATACTTGGACACTAACAGATAAAATATCATTTTTTGCCCGGTAAATCAAGCAGGAACTTCTTGGAAGCGTCTAAATCGATAAAATCATCGGCCACCTCTTTAAGTTGCGCCGAAGTTGACCGCCCAAAGGCGACAACCTCGACCTGCCTCCCCTTGTTCTGCAAATAATTCACCAAAGAAACAAAATCGCCGTCCCCCGAAACTATGACGACAACATCCACAACTTCAGCCGCGCGAATCGCGTCAATAACTATTCCGACATCCCAGTTTGCTTTTTTGGCTCCACCGTAAAACTCCTGCAAAGGACGCTCTTTGGCTTCCATTCCTATTTTTTCTAGAGCTTCAAGAAAGGTTTTTTCGGTTCCCGCCTTGGTTACAACCACATATGCTATCGCTCGTATCAATTTACGGTTAGCTGTCGAAACTTTAAGAACTTCCTTGAAATTGACCCGTTTTTGGTAAAGAGAACGGGCCGAATGATAAAGGTTTTGGACATCTATAAAAACCGCCACTCGCTGATCGGGATGTTTGATGATAGGAGACATTTTATTATTTCTTTAAACCAAGTTTCTTAATGATAGCAGCGTACCTTTTTTCGTATCTTTTGGACAAATGATCAAGAAGGGTCCTTCTTTTGGCGACCATTTTCAAAAGACCTCGCCTTGAGTGATTATCTTTAGCGTGCTTCTTTAAATGCTCGGTAAGATCTTTAATGCTCTCTGTTAAAATTGCGACCTGAACTTCCGCGGACCCCGTATCCGTATCATGAAGCTTGTATTTCTCTATAATCTTTTGCTTTTCTTTAAGATTCAACATATAAAAAAAATAGTATCACAATATATCGCGTAAAGCAAGTTTATTGAAGAGCTCCCCCACGGAAGCAAGGTTAATATCCACCGGACCCGAAAACAACGGGACGTAAGTCGCAAAATATTTTATACTTATAATAATGGCTAACCTTAATGAACTTTCACGGCAATTTCTTGAGTATTTGGAGATTGAACGCGGCCGGAGCTTAAAAACAATAAAAAATTACGACCAATATATTTCTAGATTTTTGGATTTTTCCAAAATAAAAGAACCCGCCCAAATTACCGATGATGTGGTGAAAAAATACCGACTCTGGCTTAATCGGCAATCTGTTAGACCGGGTCCGGGACAATCATCCAATAATCCCCTCAAAAGAAAGACCCAAAACTACTACCTAATCGCATTGCGGGGATTCTTAAAATATCTCGCGAAAATAAACATTGAAACGCTCCCAGCCGAAAGAATAGAGCTTGCCAAAGTTTCTCAACGCCAACTTGACCTCATATCTGAAGATGAACTCGAACGCTTACTGGAGGCGCCCAAAGGAAATACTCTCGGAGCATTAAGAGATAAAGCAATCCTTGAATTTTTATTTTCATCAGGACTTCGGGTGTCCGAGCTTTGCTCGCTTAACCGTGATTCAATAAATTTGAAGCGGGACGAATTCAGCATCACCGGAAAGGGAGACAAAGTAAGGGTTTGTTTTATTTCGGATACGGCCAAAGATATTTTAAAAGAATATCTCGACAAGCGCGCCGACGTCGAAAAGGAAGCTCTTTTTATAAACCTAAAAAAGACAAAAAACAGCGGGAAAGAAAACACGTCTCGCCTGACTCCCAGGTCGATCGAAAGAATAATAAAAAATTACGCGATAAAAGCCGGGATAACTAAAAAAGTAACCCCCCATGTTTTAAGGCATTGTTTTGCCACAAACCTCCTTTCAAATGGCGCCGACCTGCGCTCAGTGCAGGACATGCTCGGACACGCCAACATTTCAACCACTCAAATATACACTCACGTAACCAATAAACAGTTGCGGGAAGTCTATAAAAATTTTCATACAAGAAACAGCGGGAAACAACCTTAAGGCGTTTATTTTTGGGACCCAAAACATTCGGGAACGTTGTTATAAATATGAACTACCGAGATACATTAATGAAGCGTCGGATAGCAATAAAAGCTTGACAAAATCAAAAAAATTTATATAATTTAAGGGAATTTATTGATTGTTTTCTTGAAAAAATAATATAAAAAGGAGAATTCTAATGCTAAAAATGCCCGAATTCCTGAAAAAGAGTCCCCTTGAGGAGAAAAAAACAATTTCTTTCCAAAAAACACAATTTTATGCCGGATGGGTTCTATTTTGCATTATTGTGGCGCTCGCCCCGATTTCGGCTGTGATGAGCGGATTTCCGTGGATGTTTTTTTGGCTGGGCCTCGCCTCTCTTTATGTGGCGACCTGTCTACATGAGATTCACGACCCCAACGAAGCATACCTGTTTCGTTTCGGGAAAATGCTCGGGCGGCTCGGCTCCGGATGGTTTTTAACCGTTCCGTATTTATGGGAGATCAGGCCAGTCAGCCGGGAAGTGGTCGTTTTGCAATTCGAAAAACAAGGAATGTTCACCAAAGATTCGACCGCGATTGAGCTAAGCATCACGGCGGTAGTCCAGATCGGTGAAAAGGAAGATGACCTCGCGCACGCCCTGGAATTGAAAATGGAAGACCGCGATATGTTGTTCAAACAAATAATCCTGTCCAAAATTCGAACTGAAGTAGGTAAACAAAGCTTTACCGAACTGAATAAGGGTCAGGAAAATATCGAGAAAGAAGTAACCAAAGATCTCAGAAAGGAATTAAAGAAGTACGGTTACCGCATCAAAGAAGCCGAGATATACGACCTCGATGAAAAGGTGTTGGCGGAAGCCGAACGCATCAAGATAATCGGAAAGGCCCGCGGGGAGGAAGCTTCCTCCATCTCCGAGCCCTTCAAAGACAACTGGCCCGCGGCAATCGTCGCCTTGGGCAGTAAGTTTTTTGAAAAGCCGGTTAAAGAATTAAAAAACGCGGCCGCCAACAAGAAAGGGATCAACGCCGTTGTGTCGGCAATCGGCGGGATAAAATCCGCCACGGAAAAAATTCTTGGAAAGGAGGGGTCGAGCGATGAATCCTCTTCGTAAAGTACTCATTCCTGTAGCGATATCGCTTTTCGCTGTATGGATACTATGGCTCCTGCTCGCCCCCATATTCCAATATGTCGGGTGGTTCCTGCCGTTTTTTGCGGTAGGGATAGGAATCGGTATTTTCTTGTGGAGATACCCGACAGGGCGACTGCAGGAGTTTTTAAAAAATCCTGCGGCAAAAAAAGTCGGGATGGCAGTCGCGATTACCGCGGTCGCAGGCGCCATCTGGTTATTTACCGGATGGCTGGTCGGTGGATACTTATCGCCGAACATGAACCTGACGATCAGAGGGGCTTTTATCTTAATTGCGGTACTACTCCCGTGGATGGCTGTGTCGGTTGTGACGCTGTACAAGCCGGTCGGAATCAGCGATGACGCAGCTAATGCCATAACCGGCGGCTTCAAGTGGGCGCGCTGGATAATTATCCTTATCGTTCTAACCTCCACAACACTTCTTCCGGATATATATTTTGATCGCGATACGGGAAAGGCAAAGTTTATGTACGCGGAACATGAGGAAAAAATATACTGGGTCCAGCCGGAATATAAGCTGGACAAAAAAACCGGCGAAACCCTTCTGGTAAAAAAGTACAGTCCGGCAACACAAGAACAATTAATACCCGGGACACCGGAGATCGCCAAACGCTTTGCATGGGGTTCCCAAATAGAAAAAATATGGAGTGGGGTGAAAAAATCATTCAAATCAAAAAAACCCCCGCCTCCTAGGGTCCCAAAGGAGATAGAGTCTGAAGAGGAGGATGAAGAAGACATTCTTGAAGACCTCCCCGATATCCCTGGAGATATCCCGGATGAAAAATGGGAAGAACCCGACAAGGAACGGGAGGAGCCCTACGAAAAATGGAAAGAACCACGCCAAACCCTTCCGGAGAAATCATCTCCTCCAAAAAGAGCAAAAAGACGGGCCCAAAAAAATTGGTCGGGCGAGGAGACCATAAAATGGGCCGAAAAACGAATTGACCAAGCTCTTTCATCAGACAAAGAACTCGAGATATGTAAAAAGGATCCCGATTGCCTAAGAGCAAAAAGGATCCTGGAGAATTCTCTTTATTAGAGCGTAAAACCAAAGCCCCGCTTGTGCTAAACAGGCGGGGCATTTTTTATAATGTAAAATTAAAAAAAACCCCCTGGAGGTTTTAAAAAATCCTCCAAGGGGTTCGCGCCGGTAGCGACGGGGGGGGTGACCACACCCATAAACCCCGATCACGTAGGGGGATGGGGCCGGACCTCCCTCTTAACAAAACAAGGAATGTTACCGGATATCCCTCCCGCCGCTATCGGCAGACAAATCTTGGGGTCAATGAACTAACGACGGGCCCTCCCTTCTTGTGGCCTCAACCTCGCGATCAAGCATGGCGTTGTGCTCGACCTCGATCTTCTACTCCTCGGAGAGTTCTTTCTGGGCCTCGGCCTCGGCATTGACATCTTTAATGACGTCATCCGCTTCGGAAAGAGACTTCTTGACCTTGGCCTCGACCTCCTTCTGCTCATCGGAGATCTTCTTCTTGATCGCCTTCGCCGTCTCTGGATAGCACTCCTCCAGGACTCCGAAGGCCTTGCGGTCTCCTTTGAGAGCTCTGGCCGCGAAATGGGCCTCGCTCTTGATGTCCCGAACTGGGACATCATTCCTCTCGAGATCTCTCAAAACCTCGAGATTTCCTCGTCGGGCGGCCTGGCGCTTCTTGCGAAGCTCTTTGGCCATCCGGCGATGTTCCCTGTTCTCGGGCTTGGCGGCCGCGGCAGCCTTCTTTGCCCGCCTACGCTCCACCACTTCCGGAAGTTTATTGCGCGCATCTCTTTTGATCCGGCGCATCCGATTCCTGACGGACCCGCCGCGAGACACATAGGTCGCGCGCTTCTTCTGCGCGGCTTTGTTAGTTTTATGACCGCCTCCGATATTTTTCTTCTGCTGTCCACCACCTCCTTGCCTTGCCATTTGGAACACCTCCCCTTTTAATAAGAATATTTAAATCTACCCAAGAGGTTATCATGAAATTTTCATCTTGTCAACCCTAAATACACCCAAAAATACGCGAGTCGAGACCCCATAACTTATATTGTGGCATTTCGGCTTTTAATGTACGATCGTACATTAAAAGCCGAAAAATAAGCCTGAGGTTCCCTTTAGTTTTTCCAAGATTTATTTTAGTTTTTTTAATCTCCCGCGCAAAGCGCGCCCATCAGGATTTCCCGCCAAAAGCGGGTCCGCCTCTGGCGGAGAACCACAACCTCATGGTCCTCCGCTTTAATAATGCCCTCACCAGGACTCGAACCCGGAATTCGTGGTCCGAAGCCACGCGTGATATCCATTTCACCATGAGGGCGTAGTTGCGACACCAATCTTACTAAACTTTAAGCATTAATTCAATCCTTAATTCAAATTTTTTTCAAAATAACCGAGGTTGTTTTATCCGCGCCGAATTTTCCCGTGTCAATGACTATATAATCATTCAAATCCAAAAATCTTTCACAATAGTCATACAAACGTTTAGTCAAATCTTTGCTCAAATTCCCCTGACCAAACTCTCCTTTTCTTTTTTTATTTCTTTTTAAGACAGAGGCGAGCGGAGCATGAAGAAGAAAAACTTTCCCGCCCATATCTTTTAACTTACGCGCAAGCCACTTATCAATTTTACCAGCATCTTCAAGCGTAGGGGGCGCAATTTCAATAATTACATTATATCCTTCCTTTAATAATTTTAAAGTTAATTCCGGAATTATTTTTTTAGCCAAAGCGATATACCGATCGGACATTTTACCGCCGCCATACTGCATACAAAGCATGTCTCTTAAATAATCCACCGAGATACGCGCGTTTTTCCCCGGAAGTTTTCTGCACAATTTTCCCGCAATCGCCGTCTTGCCTATTCCCGCAGGTCCATGTATAGCTATAATTTTATTTCTTTTTACCATTGTTTTTAATTATTTTTCTAATATTCATATCTGAATTTTTTAAAATATTCGGATTACCTAAAACAAGCTCCCATTTCTTTTGAGCTATTTCCATATCCTTGCCTTTCCCATAATTTACACAAAAATCAAACAAGCCTCTTCTGGCATTTTTAATATATTCTATATGCTTAAACTGATCGGAAAGCTCTTCCAAAGGATACAGCACCAAACCGCCCAAACCAAAATATTTCATGAGGTCCGTATCCGCGTCGCTAACCACCGCCACTTCATTGTTCTTGACCTTTATTCCGTTTTTCTTAAAATATTTTTTTATGGCGGTTATTTTTGTCATAAAT
>Ga0210057_1006574_pt1 | contig 14399 bp, 13 predicted proteins | sample CryGeyCG2114_010_2_FD_183968 | JGI IMG/M metagenome (GOLD analysis project Ga0210057, IMG submission 183968) | Groundwater microbial communities from aquifer - Crystal Geyser CG10_big_fil_rev_8/21/14_0.10 (SPAdes) (version 2) | ecosystem: Environmental > Aquatic > Deep subsurface > Groundwater ... | reverse complement strand
GTACCCATGTCTTCTTTATCAAATGATCCGCCGATACCAAAACCGGCAAAACCTTCGCCAGCTGGCGAACATAACCCACCTATCACCCGCGCCGACTCTTCTCGCAAATCCCTATGTCGTCCACCTTGGACTATTCCAAACAAACCTTGTGTCTCATTTTTCCCCGACGCGATATGCGCATCGAGCGATCTTTGCGCCCAAGCATGAGTCCGATCCATAGCTTTTTTTTGATAATCATAATCCGCATTTGGCGAAGTGCATTCGTCAAAAGCAAAAATAATATCCGCACCTAAATTGTGCTGTATAGCCATGGACGACTCTGGAGTAAAGCGATGGCTACTGCCATCGATGTGCGATTGAAAAGTCACCCCATCGTCATCGATCTTGGCGAGCTTAGCCACTTCTGGATTTTCGGCTGTTGTCTCATTCCCGCCTGCCGGACGGGCAGGTTGTACGCCACTTTTAGCAAATTTACTCACCCCACCTTCGCCAAAAGCAGCTCCAAGCGAAAAGACTTGAAAGCCACCTGAGTCGGTCATCATAGGTCCAGACCAGTTCATAAACTTATGCAGACCTCCAGCTTCCGCCACCAGTTTGTCTCCAGGTTGGAGATAGAGATGATAAGTGTTCGCCAGGGTCACCTGTGCTCCCAAACTTGCCACCTGTTCTGGTGAGAGGGCTTTGACAGTCGCTTTCGTCCCCACAGTCACAAAAGCCGGCGTCTGGATATCGCCGTGTGGAGTCGAGATGACACCCGCCCTCCCCCGACCGTTTGGTAGGGTTTTTTCAATTTTATATTTAATTGTGCTCATAAATTAAGCTAGAGTTTTATTACTCAAGATTTCAGCGCACTTATCTGAGCAAGTATCAGATTCTTGTGCGCAATCTAAACAAACTATGACGTGGTCATGACAAGCGAGGTTGCCACAGTTGATATATCTTTCAGACGGACCATCACATTTGATACAGCGACCAACCACTTCATTGTCTTCGCCACCTGGTACAGATACAGCCACCCGTTTGTCGAAAACATAGAGCTTACCCTTGAAGGCACCTTTAGGAAACTTTTCCATATAAGTGACCATACCACCCTCAAGCTGATGGACATCTTTAAAACCCTTTTTTACCAAATACCCTGCCGCTTTTTCACAACGTACTCCACCAGTACAAACTGTCACCACTTTTTTATCTTTGTATTTTTCCAAATCTGGCAAAACTTTTGGTAAATCACGAAAGTTTTCTAGTGGCGGTAAAACAGAGTCTTCAAAGTGACCTACTTTAAACTCATACTGATTTCGCATATCGATAATCACCGGCTTGTCATCGGATTGAAGCCATTCGTGTAGTTTTTCAGCTGGCAAATGAGGAGCAGTAAAATCGGCCGGATTGAAATCTTCGGCGCCTAAATAAGCACTCACTATCTCTTTGCGAGCTTTGACCGATAACTTAGGAAAAGAATCTCCTAATCCCGGACTTTTTTTAAACCACATATCCGCAAATCGCGGATTGGAAGTGAGCCATGCCTGATATTTTTCTGACGCCTCCAAAGTCCCCTCACAAGTACCGTTGATACCCTCGTGGGAAATAATGATTCGCCCTGTCATACCTAAGGGCGCCATAAACTCCTTATGAGCTCTCATTAGCTCTTCTGGATTGTCTATAGGGATATATTTATAATATAGTAAAATCTCGTGTTCCATTTCTCTAAAATATACCTGTTTTAAGGGGAGAAATCAACAGACCTCTATTGCAGAAAAAACCAGCCAATGGTATATTACACAACTGCTAACACTTTCCTGGTTTTTAACCAGTTTAAATATATAGATCTTTAAAATAAACGCTCTCCATAGAGCAAGGAGGAAGAATGAAGTCTTTGTTTATTCTCGTTGGACCGCCGAACTGCGGAAAAGGCACTCAAGCAGAAAAATTGACTGAGCATTTGTCAGCCAAACACTTGATAGTAAGTGACCTGCTGAAAGCAGATCCTCGTGGCCAAGAAGCCATTACCCAAGCCGTGCTAGCCGGCAACGATGTGGTCAATCCCATCGTCAAGTCTGCCTTGGAAAAAAGTTTCCGTTCAACAGACACTATCGTCCTCGACGGTGCCTGCCGGACAGTCAATCAAGCTCGCAAAGTTGTGGATCTGGCTTCCAAAAAGGAGTGGGCTACTCATGTGATATCTTTCAACGGATTCACTGATGAAATCTTGATCGCTCGGGCACACAGTCGTGGTCGCCACGATGATATCAAAATAGCCGAACGCCTGATGCAGTTCCAAAAAGACACAGCATCAGCTATTCGTTGGCTTGAAGGTAGAACAACAAGCTACAGGACAATCAATGCCACCAAGACGGTGGAGAAAATGGAAATCGAAAAAGACATCGATCAGATTTGGTCTGAAGTTAAAATGGCTATCCCCCGCGAACTGCGCAAAAAATCTCTCGCGGTCGCCTGACCGACAATCCCTTCCCCAACAAAACAACCCCGATGCGAGAATACGCATCGGGGGTTTTATTTTGTCTAAATAATTTAACTTTTAGATTAAAAATTTATTTTAACTATACTTCTCTTTCCTTTCTGTATAATAGCATTTGGTGGAACTTCTAATTCGTGATCTGTCACTACTTCATCGTTGACCCGAACACCTTTTTGCTCTATCGCACGACGAGCATCGCTTTTACTATCACAAAATCCGACTTCTATCAGGACATCTACGATGTTTGCACTAGACACTTTCACTTCGGGTATTTCATCCGGCAAAGCTTTATCTCGAAAAACTTTATTAAAATATTCCCGCCCTTCTTCGGCACCGTCTTCACCCCAATAAATTTTAGTTATCTCAAAAGCTAAACTTTCTTTTACATCGCGAGGTTTCAAATCGCCAGATTCCAAACCAGTCTTTATATTTTCCACTTCACTCATAGGCATATCTGTAAAATGCTCAAAGTATTTACCTATCAAACTATCGTCCACTGACATAACTTTACCAAACATATCTGTCGCTTCGTCAGTTAGATTTATAGTATTACCCCAACTAGAGCTCATCTTGCGTCCATCGGTACCCTCTACTAAAGTCAGCGCCAAAATATCTTGAGGTTCTTGATCAAAATGTTTTTGAAGTTTGCGTCCCGCAAGCATATTGAACCATTGATCAGCCCCACCTATTTCAATATCGTTTTTTATCATCACTGAGTCATAGCCTTGCATCATAGGGTAAAGCATCTCACGCAGAGATACTCGACCACCTTTATCTAATCTATCTTTTATATTTGACCTAGAAATAAAGTCGTTGACCGAAAAAACATCTGCTTGCTCGCTTATCTCACGAAAAGTTAATTTATCAAGCCAGTGCGAGTTATAGACAACTTCCACTTTAGACATATCTAAAAGTTTACCCGCTTGATCAGTATATGATTTCAAATTTTCTAATACTTGCTCTCTGTCTAACATGGGTCGCTCTGCTTCTTTGTCGCTAGTATCACCAATCATAGCTGTAAAATCACCGACCAAAAAAACTATCTGGTGACCAAGAGCTTGAAATAGACGGAGTTTGAGTAGTGGCACAGCTCGTCCGAGATGAATGTTTGGACTAGTTGGATCAATACCAAACTTGATCCGCAGTTTTTCTCCAGACTTTAACTTTTTCTCCAGACTCTCACGCTCGACCATATTGTCGATACTGCGAGTCAAAACCTCTTTTATTAAAATATCATCAGACATAATTTATTCTTTATTTAAATCTAGTGAGCAAGAATTTATACAAAATCGCTTACCAGTATCTGTCGGTCCATCTGGAAAAACATGTCCTAAATGAGCCCCACATTTTGAGCATACCACTTCTGTCCGAATCATACCATGACTATCATCTACCAGCTCTTTAGTTGCTCCAGGGATAGCTTTGTCAAAACTTGGCCACCCTGTCCCAGAATCAAACTTCGTATCTGAAGAGAATAGTTGCGCACCACAAACTTTGCAAGCATACATTCCTTTATCTTTAGTGCTTACATATTCGCCAGAAAAAGGAAGTTCTGTCCCTTTTTCTTGGGTGACTTTATACTCTTCTTCTGTTAGCTTCTTTTTTAATTCTTCTTTATCCATTTTTTAAAATTAAGCTTTAGTAATATCCCTCAAAGAGAAAGCTCCTGCAATCCAATCGGTTGCAATTTTAAACCTTTTTTCTTTAGAAATAAATTTTGACAAATATACACTTCTCCACAACACCCAGGCGATAGCACCTGAAAACCGGAAAAAGAATATTTCTGCTACAGCATGCCAACGCCCCAAAGATACCAGTGAGCCAGCCGAGGTGTAAGTAAAATGTTTCAAATCACCTTTCTCTCCTCGGATTTGTTGGGAAATATTATCTGCCACCACTTTAGCTTGTTTGACTGCTATTTGAGCAAGCATCGGCAGAGGTCTGCCTGTTTTTTTATCAGCCAAAGAGGCTACATCCCCAATAGCAAAAACATTTGTTAAATTATCTATACTAAGATGTGGACTTACTACTATCCGACCAGAATGATCTAATTCTACTTTTTGTTTAAATTTTGGCGTATTTGGTATAGTTCCCGCCGCCCAAACAACAGTATCCATAGGTATAAAAGATCTCCCTTCTACTTGAACCCCATTTTTTTTCACTTCTGTAATAGTGCTACCTAAATGCACATCTATCCCTTTGTCCTCCAACACTTTCAAAGAAACATCTCTCAAACGCCTATGAAATTGAGTTAAAAGTTCTGGAGCTTGAGAAAAAAGATACAATCTTATTTCACTAGCCCGAAAAACTCCCGGGTACATATTGATAATGTTGTCCCAAAAGAGCTCTGCCATCTCAGCTACTAGCTCCACACCAGTCGGACCACCACCCACAACAGCAAATGTTAACAATTCTTTTCGACGAGATAAATCTGTTTCCATTGCTGCTTTTTCAAAATTGCCAATTATTTTATTGCGAATATCAATAGCATCTTTTAGGTTTTTTAGAGTTAGAGTGTTTTCCTTTGCACCAGGTACATTATAAAAATTAGTGGTTGCCCCGAGAGCTACGACTAGATAATCAAAATTTATTTCAGTCTTTTTAGTAACTATTACTTTTTTCTTCAAATCAACGTTTTTTACATCATCAACCAGAAGTTTTATTTGGGTTCTATAAAAAAGTTCTCGAAGTGACTCTACTACTTGATGATGGCCCACCCCACCAGTTGCCACCTCGTGGAGCATTGGGGTAAATAAAAAATAATTTGTGTTATTTACTACAGTTACATCAACTTCATTTTTTTTAAAAGATTCTACTATATGTTTGGCGGTATACAATCCACCAAAACCAGCTCCTAATATCACCACGTGAGGTGTAGTTTTTTTTGTCATTAGAAATATTATATCAAACTTTATTCTATTCAGTAAATTTTATCAACAAAAAATACCACCGTCGATGGTGATATGTTTTGTAGAGGCCCGATTTCGCAACTGAATCTTGCGAAAAAGAGACGAAACCAAAACCTCTCTGATTATTCTACCCCTACTCGAGTAATAGTCAAAAAAGTTATCCACAGATACCATAAAAACATTTTAACTTTAGGCACCCAAACTAATATAGTAAGACAAGATGACTAATCCTATAGCTATCATAACTACAAAAATGGCTAAAAATTTATCTTTGCTCATATACCACATATTATAACATTAGTTATCCAGATTGTGACACTTATAAATTATGGTAAAATTAGACCGTAACTAAAAATTGATTTATGGAAAATTCTGACATTGTGATAGAGAGATTAAATTGGAAACGAGCCCCGATTTTTTTGAAATTAAAAAGAAAATTAGAAAACGAGACAAACAACCTTGTTATATCTAGTGGAGAAAGAAAAGAAACTTTGCTTCACGTTTGGCTTCGTATGCTTGCTCATCGTGGCCGAGCTCATATTTATATTGCTAATATAAACTTCGAACCAGTAGGTTATATATCTGTTATTCTGCCTCGATTCAAAAAGTTTCGCGGTAATGTTTATATCCCAACTGTTTTAGTCTCTAGTAAATGTCGCGGTATAGGTGTAGGCACTTGCTTGTTGTCACAAATTGAAAAACTAGCAAAAGAAAAAAATAAACGTCGAATAGAACTGGAGGTTTTTTCTTCAAACACAGAAGCTATAAAATTGTATGAAAAATTAGGTTTCGTTCGCGAAGGTCTGCGTCGAAAAGCCGTCCAACTTGAGGACAGCTTTGATGATATTGTTTTTATGACCAAGTTCTTAGACTAAGACCCGTTCTTTTTATTTTTTTGAAATTCTAGATCTGCTAAAATTCTCTTGTAAACTTTTTCATACCCACTAACCATTTTCTCAACACTAAAATAAAGCTCCGCTCTTTGTCTGACTTTTTTTCTATCTATCTGATCTATCTTTTTGACCGCTTCTATCATTTCATCCACGTCATTGACCACAAACCCAGTTTGTCCATCTTTTACTATCTCTGGCACTGAACCGTTATTAAAACCTATCACTGGGGTACCGCAGGACATAGACTCGATCATGACATAGCCAAACACTTCGGCCACTTGAGTGGGAAAAAGAGTGGCTTTAGCTTTTTGTAAAAGTTCTACTTTACCTTCAAAAGTAGCTTCTCCTATAAATTTTACATTGATCCCGTCTATATGTGGTTCTATTTCTTTTTGCCAATAACCTTCTGTTGGATAACTAGTACCAGCAATAATAAGAGGTAGTCCTACAGTTTTGGCAGTTTGGATAGCTAAATGCACCCCTTTGTCTTCGGTCAGCCGACCTAAATACAATAAATACTTACCACCCTCTTCGTTAAAAGCAAAATGGTTGGTATCCACCCCATGATAGATATTCGCATACCAGTTCAGTTCGGGCATTTGTTTTCTTTGAGCCAAAGAAAAAGATACGTATTTTTCTTGCCTATACATATTCATTAGAGGTTTAATATCTTCTGTTATAGGACTGTGAATAGAAATCACCGTCGGAATAGAACTTATTTTAGAAAAAAATGAAGAGAGTAAACTGAAGTGAGAATGGACTATATCTGCATTCATCTCAGAAAAATAATAGCAGTTTGATATATGTGCCATTATATAATGCCGTGCTAAATTTTCAGGTAAATGCATTGTAGACAAAGGGGGCGCAATAGACACGAGATTTGCTTTTGTCTCGGACTGATCAGCAGCAAAAAGATCGACCTTGTGCCCTTTATCAATCAAACCATTAGCCAAAGAAGCTACGTGTGAATTAATAGCTTTAGAAAAGTTATGGCTGGTAGGATAAAAATTTGAAACCAATTGAGATATTCTCATAAGAGTAAATTATACTGACTTACTAATAGCGACTTTAGAAAAAACATCTAAATAAGAGTTGTAAACAACCTGTGGATTATGACATTTTTTTACATATTTTGCAAATTCGCCAACCTCTGTCCATTTCTCAATATTTATTATATTTTTTATATTATCTATCACTTTTTTAGGATCACTAAAATCCATTATCCAGTCATGCATTTTGAATTTATTATACTCATCAACCCAACCTACATGTGGAGAAATAATAGTTGGCACACCCACACTAAGACTCTCCATAACCACTGTTCCAGCTGTCTCAAAATGTGACGGCAATAATAAAAAGTCTAATGTTTTATAAAAATCATTTAACTGACCCCTGCTCATAAGTGGTAAAACTTCAATAAAATCTTTGTACTCGTCTTTAAATTCTTTATCTTTACTTGTATTAGGGATTCTTGTCACAGCCCTGATTTTCCAAGGTAAATTTTGATTTTTTATTTCTTTAGCTAATGCAAGTATTGCTCCATGATTTTTTATTTTATCCCACCGCGCTACTACTCCAAAAACTTTTTCTTTTTTATCTATTTTGTCATTTATAAATTCATCTTTTGGAAAATTACAGTCTGGATAAGAAAGAGGTATGACAATAGGGTTGTTGATTTTATCCAAACCAGTTTCCTCCTTAAAATATTTTATACTGTGATTATTTAAAAATATATTAGCTTGAGCTTTTTCTCCTGTTGATTTTTCCATTTCTATACATAAATTCCTAGCAGTATCAGTAAATAAATGTTTATAAGCATCTATTTCTTTAACAAATACCCCAGAATGTTTAGCCACCACAGGAATACCAGCTTGAATAGCTGCGTAGAAAAACATCCAAGCATAAAAAGAAAAGCCATTTAAAAAGAAAAGGTCTGGCTTAATCTCTTTAAAAAAAACTACCAGCTTGTCTATCTCGTCTGCCAAAAAAACTTCAGGAGTGTCACTCTCAGAAAGAGTTACTAGATTTTCTAAGCTAGTCTTATTTGTATTTATATAATAAAAATCTTTCTTACTATCGGTAAAAACTTTTTTTATAAAATCATCTTTTTCTGATTGTAAGATTATACCCACCCACTTATGTCCATTTTCAACTAAAAAATTTGAAAAATCTTTAGTAAAACGAGCAGGACCACCTTCTACTTTAAAACCTGAACCAGGAACACTCGAAGGATAGTCGTTGGATAAAATAATCATAATAAAGACAACTTAACATATTGGACCTCTTTTTACTATTTTATCCAAAAGTAAAAGTAAAAGCTTTTAGATCAGCTTCTTTTATTTTTATTTCTAATTTGTGTTTGTCGTAGTTGCCACCATTTATAATTTGATACAAACCTTCTTCTTGAACTGTTATTTTTTTGATAGATTTTCCATCTAAAAGTATTTCTACTTCTGTAGGGTTTTCGCTACTAGCCACCATATATACATTTTTAGCTTCATAATTGAAAACTATAGAGGCTTCACTTTTATTTTGAGCGTATTCTCTACTAAAGATCCACTGTCCCCCTAAATAAAGTTTATTGTCTTTAAGATCTTCTGGAATAACCAAAGTCTGTAAGCCAGCGCTGTAAATCATCGCATTGCCCAAGTCTTTATTTCTATCTGAACCAAAGTATATTTCTGGGCTTCTAACCTTACTAGAATCTACTTCTATTACATCAGTCGGGGTGGACATGCCTTCACTAACAGCCATATTGTCTCCCAATCTTTCACTCTTTTCTTTTAGAGCTTGAATTATAGCCTGCTCAGTCTCATCGTAAGCCCCCTCTCCAATATGATCATAGACTATATACCCATCAATATCTATCAAATATTTCCTCGGCCAATATCTATTACCATAATCATTCCAAGTAGAATAATCGTTGTCCAAAACTACTGGGTATCTAATACCAAACTTTTTGACAGCTTCGGCCACATTGTCTGGCAATTGTTCAAACGAAAATTCTGGTGTATGGAGACCTATTATCTCCAGACCTTGATCAGAATATTTGTCATACCAAGCATTTAAATATGGTATGGTTCGCTGACAATTGATACAACTATAAGTCCAAACATCGAGTAATATTACTTTTTTACCTCGTAACCCTTCTATTGTAATTGGCTGACCATCGGTATTAATAAAATGATCAGGAGAGCTTATTTCCTTAGCTGGCGTCAACTTACCCTTCTTTTCTTCAAGAGTTAGAAAATTACCAGTAGACAAATTTTCTTCCATTGGTTTATCTTCGTCCAACAAACCAAGAAGTTTTTGTTCTATTTTTGTAGCATCAAATATATCAGCATTGATCAAAGCAGTTTCGATCTTTTTATCAACCCCCAAAATAATCGCTAGTCCAACTAAAATAAACAAGATACCCAACCCCCTCTTAAACCAACCCTTGGGATCAGCGGCGATATTTAATTTATCCATTACTTTTTGACCAACCAAAGCCACTAAAAGCAAAGCTGTACACAAACCAAAAGCAAAGGCGAGTAAATAGACTATTCCTACCGCTGGCCTAGCTGGTAAAACTGTCGCCAGAACAATAAAGTAAGTCGGGCTACAGGTTGAAAAAACAGGACCTAAAGCTGCTCCGACTAAAATATCTCCTAGTACATTTTGTTTTTGACTACCTTTGCCTAGTAAGATATTTGATTTGGCGCTAAGTTTGGCTAACCATTTGTTGCTCCACAAGTTTGGGAAGATAAATATAAAACCCAAAACAGCGATTAATCCCCCAGAAAGGATTTTCCAAGTTGATTCTGGAATATCAATAAAGACTGTACTGGCTTTTAAAAGTAGCGTAAAAGCTATCACAGAAAATCCCAGTGATGAGACGATCACCAAGGCCTTGCTTAATTTTACTTTACCATCAGACAAAGAACCGCCTACCACTATAGGTAAAAGCGGCAAAATGCAAGGTGTCAGTATAGTAAGAGCTCCACTAGCTAAAGATATGAGAAAAAGCAACATTATTTTATTTCTTTAATAAGTGAAGCTAGAGTTGGATTTCCGCTCCACTTTTTGATAAGTTTACCATCAGCGTCAACTTGAACCATAGTGTGCTGGTAAGTCACACCATACTTCTTTTTCAAATCGGTATATTTATCATAATCAACATCTAAAATAGTCACGCCATTTGGAATACTAAATTGATTGGCTTTAATGTCATCATCTAAAGCTTTACAAGTAGGGCACCAGACTGCTCGGAAAAATAAAACCAAACTACCTTCGTCTGCTTTGACTAACTTTTCTGGGGTATAAACCTCATAAGAACCCGAAGTTAGTAATGATCCAGTTTCCATACCAGCGTCGTTGGCAGTAGAACTCAGATCTTCAGTTACTGCCGGCTCAGCTTCTGTATTTGTATCTGGATTTTCTATTTTTGTGTCATCGATAGTGGTTTTTTGAACTTTATTAGTATAAAAATATAAACCTCCCCCAATCAATATTAAAACTACGATTATTAAAAATAGATTATTCTTCATAAAAATTTAGATTAGACTAATAAACACAGTCTTTCTATTATACCAAAGCTGCCAAGAATAAAAAACCGCCGAGCACAATACCATAAGTGCTCGGCGGGTACGATATAAAATAGTCAGGAAACAATTATGCCTTTGGCGCGTTCAGCAGAAGCTTGAGACTCTTCCTTTTCTCTCTTCATAATCTCCGAACAGGATTCTTCAAAAGCTTCCAGGTCCATCTCCACTGTGACAGTGTCGTCAATCGCCCACTCCATCGTTTCGCCCGCGTAAAATGGCACCGCACTATCCTTTAACTCTGGAATTTCAAGTTCATTTGGAACGACCCACAAATGACGTTCAAGAGTTATAGTGTCTTCACTGATGGGATACCCATAAAATTTGGCTCCGTGTTCAGACAGAAATGGTTCAAGTTTATCGAGTTGACCGGCCTTTTCAAACAAAGATATCAGAAGAGAGATTGACGCGATCGTATTCCCAGCGCCACAAGCTACTCGAGCGCAATGCTTTTTACTTTTCAAATGCCAAGCGTCGTCTCCGCCATACCAAAATTTGGGATTGCCGGATAAAACAGCTTCCAAAATCGCCGCGCGATCTTCCGGATCCTTGGCCCCTGGTTTAAAAGCTCCATCATGAACCAAACACAAACCACCACTTCGCTCGCTGTAACCAGCCAAATCATCGGCCGTTTGGTAGAGATGGTGAACAGTCACACTCGCCCCAACCATTTCGTCTTGAGCTTTCACCCAATATACCATCGCCTTGGAAGAAACATGCTCAACACTTATTTTCAGACGAGGAAACTCCTTATGAATACCCTCAAGGATACCTATAAAAGCTTCTTCTTTCAAACGCCCGACCACATCATAAGAAGGGTGTTCTGGGTGAAATTGCACCACCATCCCAAGCTCTTCCGCCACCTGAAGGGCCGGATAGATGTTGCGATAATGAACAACTCCATTTTCCGAATGAGTAGTTACGTACCTGGGATAAACTTTACACACCCGCACACCTTGCGTGTGCGCGTCACGGACAATCTCGGGCGTGGTCTGTTCTGTGATTTGAATCGTAACCACTGGTTCAAAATTGTGTCCCCATGTCCCATAGTGCTCACGATAGGCCACTTCATGGATCAGTTTTCCATACTCCACCGCTTCAGCGCCAGTAAGTATTGGTGGTACAGTATTTGGTTCTGCAACCACTCGTCCACACCAACCATACATGATAAAAACTGGAACCAAAAACTGTAGCAACTCTCCCTGTCTAAAATGCGCATGCCAGTTGTCTGGTTGGCGCATCTCAAGCTGGTTTCCATCTTCACTGATTTTCATTGAATTACTCTCCTTCCTGTTGTCTAAAAGCCATGTATTTTATGACTATCCAAGTGGGTAACCACGGTGTTCGCAAGTGAATAGCGCCAAAACTATAGGCTTTGGCGCCAAGCTTATCCAAAGTATCCAAATCCGAATATTTCATAATACTCGGACCAATTACTGGCAGATTGGTTTTATCGGCTAAATACCGAACCGCTCGCCAGTTTAGTTTTTGTGCCGGTTTACCTGACACACCACCACCTCCACCGGCAACTCTTTTTTCAAGCTGTCGAAGTGGAGAGGGTTTGTCACCAAACACCATTTTCCAGGGCACTGAGTTTAAAGAAATAGCTTCCGCAATTCCTTCCAAACCCTTGGCGATAGCAAGGTAGTCCTGCTCTACTGAGACTTTGACAATGATTGGAAATCGCGACACAACTTTGACCGCTTTGACCATTTCTATCACTTTTTCAACTCCGTCCATATTATGTCCAGTGTTTGGACACGACGGGTTAATCTCTAAAGCGACAAAATCAAAAGCATTCAGACTAAGCGCCATCGACACCAATTCATCACGATCGCCAAAAATAGAACCGACTAACTTATACTTCTCAAAATCTAGTTTTGGTCCAATTTTCTGGCACCAATAGTTGATTCCCGGATTAGTCAGTCCTACTTTATTGACTGAACCACCGGAAATTAGCCTCACACATTCCCACGGTTTCCACCAACGCAAGTTACCTACGCGCGGATGAAAAGTAAGAGTTTTCAAGACAACTGTGAACAACTCGGGTTTGATGATTCCCAGCCAAACCAGGGGTCTTTCCCATAGCCAGCCGAGTCCATCGAAACCCAGTGCGCCACTAGCTACCATATAGATAAACCAGTGACCATTTGACAATCTGATACCCACAGCTTTTCTCCTTCTTATTTACCGAGACCAAGCCTCTGGTTTTTTATTTTTCTGACTATTTTATCTTTATTTGGTTTTCAAATACCAAAATTGTTTTACCAAATCTATATTGATTTCTACCACAAAAAGTCTAGTAAGTCTATCTCTCTAATTGACTTTAAATCTAAAATACATCAGACTCAAATCAGTGTGTTTCTTTGAGGTCTTTAAAAAACGGAAGGAGATTAGGATATGAAAATCCCTGTTATTTGTATCACTGGTGGACCATGCGCTGGTAAAACTAGTATTTTGGCCTTAATCAGTCAGGAACTAGAGGATTTAGGTTTAAACGTCATCTTCTCTAGCGAAGTGGCGACTGACCTGATCAAAGCTGGCTTGAACCCATCAAAGATCGGTATCGAGCTGTTTCAAACTCTACTGCTTGAGCAAATGTTTGCTCAAGAAAGTTTTTTCAATTTAGCTTGTCAAAAAGTTGGATTAGAAAAAACAGTTATCATTTGCGACCGCGGGGCTATGGACACAAAAGCTTATGCTGGCGACGAAGCTTTTGGAAGAATCCTAAGACAACTTGAGCAAACGGAAGTTGATTTACGTGACAAACGTTACGGTGGGGTCATTTTTCTGCGCTCAGTAGCTTACGATCGACCAGAGCTTTATACTGTTGCCAACAATTCTGCTCGCAGTGAGACTGTCGAGGAAGCTAAAAAAATGGATGTTGAGACTTTGAGAGTTTGGATCGGGGCACCTCATCTAGCCATTCTCGACAATAGTACCGACTTAGCAGGTAAAGCTAAGCGGACTATCCAAGAGATCTGCCGAATTATTGGTGTGCCGGTACCGATCGAGATCGAAAAAAAATATCTGGTCACAGATCTTGATCTAAGTTTTTTACCAACCGATAGTAAGGCTATCGAAATCTGTCAGACCTATCTGATCGGTAGTAAAAAACATACTCACGAAAGAGTTCGTTCCCGTGGTCATGATGGTAACAATTGCTACTTCCACACCAAGAAAGAAAAACTCGGTCCAGGAGAAAACCTGGAAGAAGAACGTCAGATCGACTACGAGGAATATTTAGAATTATTGAAGCGATCTGACCCGCATTTAAAAAAGATCCACAAGACTAGATATTGTTTCGAGTTTCAAAATCAGTATTTTGAGCTTGATGTTTTTAAATCTCCAAATTCTAAGCTTGTCTTATTGGAGATTGAGCTGACTAGCCAAGAGACTGAGGTAACTTTGCCAGACTGGTTAGTGGATAAAGTCATCGAGGTCACGGACGATCCACGATATAGTAATATTGAAATTGCCCGAAAGGGTTAGACTCCTCAAAACAACTTCCCCCGCCGTTTTGCAAAACGGCGGGGGG
>Ga0210057_1006573_pt1 | contig 14400 bp, 16 predicted proteins | sample CryGeyCG2114_010_2_FD_183968 | JGI IMG/M metagenome (GOLD analysis project Ga0210057, IMG submission 183968) | Groundwater microbial communities from aquifer - Crystal Geyser CG10_big_fil_rev_8/21/14_0.10 (SPAdes) (version 2) | ecosystem: Environmental > Aquatic > Deep subsurface > Groundwater ... | reverse complement strand
GATCATAAACTTTAATAAAAGAATCTTTATTATAAATTGAGATTATTTCTTCATTATTATTTGAAACATCGTTTTTTCTCTTATATAAAGTTCTTTCATTTCTAAACATCATTCTTCTCTGCATTCTGCAATCCGGACAAAAAGTCGGTGGAGGAACGGAAATCTTATTATAGAATTCCATATCTTCGCTGGTTATTTCAAAATTATTTTTACAGTTTTGACAAATTTTAGTTTGTTGCTCCATATTTAATATTATAATATTTCTATAGATTAAAATTAAACTCTTTGGGGAATATACTCAAATATATCACTATATCACCCAAAATTACCAACTAATTACTAATAACTAAATTTTAAATACTTGCCGTTACTCTTCCATCTCCTTTATCTTTTTTTCTACAAGATCCTCAATTTCTGAATTAGCTTTATCAATTACTTTTTGTATATTTTCTTTAAATTTAAACTTGTCGTCTTCTGTTATTTCGCCTTCATCAAAATCTTTTCCAATTTTTTTATTTTCTTCTTCGCGAATAGCACGAATTTTAATTTTAGTTTCTTCTCCTTCTTTTTTAACGACTTTTATCAATTCTTTTCTTCTTTCGTCTGATAATGGAGGAAGATTTATCCTTATTGTAGCGCCGTCAATATTGGCATTTACTTTTAAGTTAGAGGTTTCAACGGCTTTAGCTACAGCATTTACAACGCTAATATCCCACACAGAAATGAGTATTTGAGCTGGTGGCAAAATAGTTATTGCCCCAAGCTGTTTTATAGCCATTTTTTGGCCATATGCCTCAATTGAAATATCCTCAACCATTCTATGGCTAGGCCTATTAGACCTCATACCTATAAGCTGCCCCTTTAAATAATCAATAACTTCTTTAATTTTTAATTCTATATTTTTCAAATCCATGCCAATTTTATTTGAGCGGAGCGAAATTTAAAATTGCCTGCCCCGTATGAAACAAGGTTTTCATATCGGGGAGCGCCCCGTTAGATAATGTTTAATTTGGTTTTATTTTAATTATTTATTTTATTCTTTTATATTTATATTTTCTTTGCTCATTATTTTTATCTAATGGGGTAAAGGTTTTGTAATTTCTTCGCCTACGGCGCCTGCCTGCCGGCAGGCAGGAATTAAACAAAGACCTTTACTTTTTTGTTCCTATTATAAAACTATTTCCTGCTGGAATTATGGTTGAAATATTTCTATCTCCAATTACACTTTTTAAACTTTCTTTGTTTATCTCATAAGATTTTCTTATAGAGAAAAAATTATCTACAGTGGTGTAAATCATTGCCCTATCAACATCAAAAACTAAAAACGATATTTCATATGGACGGTTTTGATTTGTAAAAATTCTTTCAACTGCCATTGAATTATTTATATCCTTTGGAAAATCTATCTTTCGCCAAGTGGTGCCTGCATCATTACTTGCATAAATACCATTACTTGTGCCAGCATAAAAAAGATATGGATTATTAAGAGATTGAATAACATCATTTACATCAACCTTACTACTAGAATAAAAATTGATCTGCTTTATAGCTCCATTTTTATCTACAACTGAAACTACATCGTTATAGGTATTAACTTGAGCTGAATTAAAGGGTGATAAAATAAATTTTCTTATTCCTTTATTTTCTAAAAGAAGCGAAAAGATCGCTACCCAAATAACCAATAAAACAATTATATTGGTAAACGAACCATTACCTGTTTTCTTTTCTTCCGCCATGCTCTGTTTGTTTTAAATATGAACTAATAAATCTCAATTGAAGCTTTTTATTAAGATTAAATTGCTTAATTAAAGCATATCTATCAAGTATTTCCTTTATTATACCAGAATTTTTAATTAAATCCTTGCGTAAAAATCCTATCTGCTTTGTTATAAATTCATCAATATCCCCAGATTCAACCTTATTAGATTCCGATTTTTCTGTATTCTTCAACGCCACTGGAGGAAAATAAATTCTATGAACTCTTGAAATTATCGTTGATAAAATTAAATCATCATTTTTGGCAATTAAAATCATTAAGGATTTCTGTGGGGGTTCTTCTATGATTTTTAAAATAGAGCCCTGCGCTTCACTTGTCATGTTTTCTGCATCAGTAATAATTGCCGTCTTTTTCTTAGACACAACTGATTTTTGATAAAGAAAATCTTGCAAACCACGGACCTCGTCTATACCTATATTTCCATTTTCATTTGGCTGAATAATTAAAAAATCACTTAAAAACTTTTCTGGATTTTTAAACTCTCTATTTTCTAATAAATTTGCTAACTTTTTTGAAAATTCAATTATTTCTATTTGATTTTCACCAAAAAACAAATACGCATGAAATAATCTTTCATTTTCAATTAATCTAATAAAATCATCTTGAATTTTTTTAAAATTAAACACCATAAATAATCTTAGATTCTTATTAAAGATTAATGATTTTCAAGACTTCTTCTCCACTTATTGGTTCAGCGCCAATTCCTACAATTTTCAACCCATTAAATTCTTTAGGATTATGCGATGCTGTTATCATAATTCCATAATCAGTTTTTAAATCATTTACAAGAAAATAAAGCATTGGGGTAGTTATAAGCCCTGCGGGCAGAATTACGAATTGTGAATTGTGAATTGTGAATTTATCTTTTTTATCCTTAATTCTTAATTCTTTATTCTTAATTCCGTTTATAGCAGAGCGATAAAGCGCTGGAGAACTTAAACGAGCATCATGCCCTATTATAACTTTTAATTTTTTATTTTTAATTTTTAATTTATATGCTAAAAACTTAGAAACTATTTGTGCGCAAATAGTTTCGTTTATTTCATTTGGATACTTACCGCGAATATCATAAGCCCTAAATATATTTTGATTTAATAATGCCATTATCAATTTTACTATTTATTCAACCCACTAATTAAACAATTTGCTAATTCACTAATTTTTACGCTTTCCTGCTTCATTGTATCCCTATCACGAACTGTTACATTCCCATTTTCTAAACTATCAAAATCAATAGTTATGCAATATGGTGTTCCAATTTCATCTTGTCTCCTATATCTTTTGCCAATATTTCCATTATCATCAAATTCACACATAAAATATTGTCTTAATTCATTATAAATTTCCTTAGCTTTTTCAACTAATTCAGGTTTATTTTTTAAAAGCGGAAATACTGCAACCTTAATTGGTGCGAGCCTTTTGTCTAATTTTAAAACTGTTCGTATTTCACCATCAATGTTTTCTTCTGTATATGCATTATCTATAAACATTAAAAATAATCTATTAAGTCCTGCAGATGTCTCCATAATATGTGGAATAAATTTCTCTTTAGTTGCTTCATCAAGATAATTTAAATCAACTCCGGAAAATTTTGAATGTTGAGACAAGTCCCAATCTCCACGAGCGTGAATTCCTTCAACCTCTTCAAAGCCACCTAAAGATTTAAAATTATATTCTACATCATATGCCTCTGATGCATAATGCACGAGTTTTTCATGTTTAAACCATTTAATATTATCTTCTGAAATTCCATATTCCATATACCACTTCCATCTTAAATCTTTCCACATTTCATATTTTTCTTTCATATCTTTAGGATGTAAAAAATATTGCATTTCCATCTGCTCAAATTCACGAGTTCTAAAAATAAACTGCCGCGCAACAATCTCATTCCGAAATGCTTTTCCAACTTGCGCTATTCCAAATGGCAATTTCATTCGAGTTGAGTCCAAAGTATTTTTATATTCCAAATAAATACCGCCGCAAGTTTCTGGACGCAAATAAACTACATTCTCCTCACTTAATGTTTCTGTTGGCGAGCCAAGATTAGATTTAACCATTAAAGAAAAACGTTTTGCTTTTGTAATTTCAGTTGAACCACAATTTTGACATTTTAATTTACCTGATTCTCTTAATTTATCAAGTTCTGTGTTTATAAAATCCAAAGAAGTACTATCCGCGTTAATTCCAAATGTTCCAAGAATTTTATCGGCCCTCATCCTTGTTTTACATTTTTTACAATCTATTTGCGGGTCATCAAAATTATCAATATGCCCAGAAGCTTTCCAGGTCATAGGATGCATAAAAATAGCGCTGTCTAAACCAACTACATCGTCTCTTAATTGCACCATACTTTTCCACCAAGCATCGCGTATATTATTTTTTAATAATGTTCCATAATGTCCGTAATCATAGACAGCAGCCAACCCGCCATAAATTTCAGAAGATGGGAAAACAAACCCACGCCTCTTACACAAAGAAACTATTTTATCTATTGAATTTTCTCTTTGTTTTTCGCTCATAATACATTAATACTTTGTACTAAATACTCCACATCTAATTTACAACTCTTAAATCTGTTTTTAAAATATTTGTCTGACTATTTAAAATTAATCCAGTAAACGCATCAGTTGCTGTAAATAAAATACTGCCCAAAACAGGAAATTGCTGTCCTAATTGTGTTATATTTGGCGTTCCTTCAACTTGGAAGCTCGCCTCTGTTGGTTTTCCAATAACGCCTTTTGTGGCTGGAATGCTAGGGATTTGCCACTCTATTTCTCCTGTTCTATCATTATATAAAGGCATTGTATCACCTGTGCTTTTTACAATATTAATCCATTTTACGCCTGATTCCAAAACTGTATTAATTTTAATATCTTTTAAATCTGTTGAATAATTTTTAATAAATAATCTAACATTATAAGCCGTTGCTTTATTTTCTTTCGGAGGGGTTGGGCCTTTTACAACTTCAAGTAATGCATTAATCTCTGCATAACCTTTAATTTTTGTTTCAAAATTAGCCAAACCTACAGTTCTATCGCTTGAAACATTATATGGAACTGTTGGTGAATCTATCTCACCATTTAATTTTAAAATAAAATTCTTATCAGAAATTCTTTTTATAGGAAAATCTTTTTTAGTCCTTATTGTAAAATCGACTGTTCCTTGATCATTTTGAGCCAATAATCTAAGTCCAGAAACATTTCCAGCATTCCAAGTCATAGTGTTTGTAACTGAATCAAAATTTCCATTGCTTTGAAGCGTTGAAAAATCAAACATTTCTCCGGATAATTTTATTTTAATAACCACATCATTTAATCCTACATCTGTATTATTTCGATAAGATATTTGATAGTTTATTGTATCGTTTATTCCAGCAACATAATTTAAACTATTATTTGCAAGGATAGATAAAGAAAGCGGAGAAGATGCAATACTTAATCTAGAAGATTTTTCATTTATTAAATATTCCTTATTATTAAATTTCACAAAAAATTGACTTTTTACCTCAAAAAATGATTGGTCAACTCCTTGAAGCGCTCCTTTAATTGTAATATTTTTCTCTCCATCTACTTTAGAAATGCGTTCAAAATTCCAAATATTATTTGAAATAGATGATGTTGCAGAAGCTTCTTTAAATTTAAAACCGCCTGGATAAATTATTTTGAGACGAGCGTTATCAAAATCAAAGTCAGAAATATTTTGATAACTTACACTCATATCAAAATTTTCTCCATTAAATACTTTTTGTGGTGTTGTCAAATTAAGAGTAACCGCTGGTTGATCAGCTGAAATTTCTATACTCTCATTTTTTTCAAAACGCGTATTTAAATTTTGAGGCACATAAGAAAATTTAATATCAAATTTTTTAATAGATTGCTCATCTTTTAAAATAACAAATTTGTATTTTTTATTTAGTACAGCATTAGGTTTTAAATCTCCAATAGAATCCTCATAAGTTTGCATATCAGAATTTCTATTGTCTAAACTTATAACTCCGTCAGGAAGACTTATCAAAATCTTAGCATGTTTTAATGTATTCACAGATTTATTTTCTAAATTAATACTTATCTCAAACGGCTTTGCAATCATAACCCTGTTAGGCGCTTTTACGTCAAAACTCAAATCCTTACTTTTAGAATATTCGTTTATAAAATAATAAAGAAATCCACTGCCTGCTAATACTACAACAATTAAAATCCAAAAAGTTATTTTAGAAAAAAATCCAATCTTATTAACAACTCTATCAGCAGAGCTTTCTTCAAAATCATTACTTACTAAAGATTTACCAGTATTCCACCCGCCTTGAAGTTCTTCCTCTTTACTGCTTATATCTTCTTCTATTAGTTTTTGAGGAGTACTTAAATTAACGACTTCGTCGCTTTTTTTACTACCCATATTATATAATTCTTTTTCTTTTTCCTCTAAAGACATACTAACTGTTCATAAAGTTATAATGTTATAAAGTTAAATGCGTGCTAACAATTTTATAAACTATATAAATATTACCTCATTTTCTCCTCCTTTTGAAGCACAATTACCGCATAAAAAAATATGCTCCTTTATATAAAACCTAACAGGATTATTATTATGACAAATCCCACAAACGGCATATTTCGGGTCAAAACCTAAAATTTTAAGAAATAATTGATAAATTACTTTTTCTTCTGTTTTTAAATTTATTACTTTATTAAGCGCGTGCCATAAATGTAAATCTTTATGAAAATCAAAAGTCATTTCTTTTATAAATTGCAAAACTTTTAATAATTTAAACAATTCTTCTGGCGATGACTTTATTTTTTCTTTTAATGTGTGATAAGTGGCATAATTAAATGACAGCGCATCAACTAATTGAAGTCGCCCATTTCTCCCGGCTATAAATCTAACCTCTACTAAGTTAAGTGGCTCTAAATGCGCATTTGATTTAGAAAGAAGTTTTTTTAACCCTCTTGCCCTTGCAGTTACCCTGCCTAATTCTTCTGTATAAAAGTAAACCAAGCTGTCTGTTTCATTTAAATCTTCTTTATCTAAGACAATTGCTTGAGTAAAATATTCAACCATATCACTTAGTATAAGCCATTAGACACTAACTATGAAGTAATGTTGGGTGGAGTGTACTCCACCCAACATTACTTCATTTATGGTAAATATAGTGGGCAACAACGCCAGGTCATCGCAAGACTATTAGGTCTTGCGATGACCCCGAAATTTAATTAAAAGCCAAAAATTACCATGTTCAAGGGGCTCGCCCCACACCTTTTGTGAATAGTTTTTAATAAGGTTAAATAAGAGTCGTTTTTTGATTTGTTTTTTAAAATAACCTTAAATAAGCTAATAAAATCTAAGGTTTTTAACTTCGCAATTCATAAAAGGTGTGGGGTTGACATTTACCGAAAAAGTAGTATAATTATTTATAGAATTCGTTTCATAAATGAAACGAACTTTAAAATAAACTTTATGGAGGAGAAATGAAAAATTTAGGTATTGTGTTGGTTTTTATAGGGCTTTTAATTCTAATGGGGGCTGTAGGAACAAGTGATTTTGAAACCTTCAGCTCTTCAGATATCAGAAACATTCAGCCTGAAACACCTATGTTATTGTTAATAGGAATAGCCATTGGCGGGCTAACTATTATGGGGATAGGAGTACATATAGCAAACCTACCTAACAAGGAGGATTAAATATGTTTATGTTCTTCATGTGCCCACACCCTGGATGCGGTCAAATATTTCATCCAGGTGAACAAGTCCCTGACACGTGTCCCAATTGCGGAGAAAACCCGCACGCTAAAGTAGATGCAAATGGGCAACCATTCGTCTACTCACGCGAAGAACTCAAGGGGAAAAGGCTCATAGAAGCCAAAGGGTAAAAGAACTCCACAGTACATAAATCAGCCGGGCTGAGCAATCAGCCCTCTTTTTTTTATTAAAAACACTTTATAAATTGACCATACGCAAAATTTAAAATAATATAATATTATGTTAGCTTCTCTTATTAACAACAACTCATTTAATTTCATAAAAAATATTTCTCTTAACTATGGAGATGTTTTAGATATTCTAATAATTTCTTTTTTAATTTATTCAGTTATAACTCTTTTTAAAAAAACGCGATCAATACCTATACTTTCAGGAATCTTATCTCTTGCGATAATTTATTTAATAAGCATAATATTTAAACTGCCAATAACCCAGGCAGTATTTCAGCCATTTTTTGGATTTTTTTTAATAATCTTAACTATTATTTTTCAAAAAGAATTGCGAAGATTTTTTGAACTTATGGGATTTTCTGGATTTAAAAGAAAATTTATGCCAACACCTGATAATTTACTAAAAACAATAATAAACTCCGTAAAACATCTGGCAGAAAAAAGAATAGGCGCCATAATTGTTTTCCCAGGAAAAGAAAATTTAGAACGCCACATTGAAGGCGGACACACATTAAACGGAAAAATTTCAGAGGCCATTCTTTTAAGTATATTTGACCCTTCTTCTACGGGGCATGACGGTGCTGTAATAATTGAAAATGATAAAGTGCGAAAATTTGCCGTGCATTTGCCAATGGCAGAAAACATAGAAGCCGTACTCAATTTTGGCACACGCCACAGAGCAGCATTAGGACTTGCAGAAATTTCAGACGCATTATGTATAGTTATCTCTGAAGAACGCGGAACAATTTCAATCGCCCATAATAAAGTTTTTACAATTTTAAATAATATAAATGAATTAGAAATTGCTTTAAGAAAATTTAGAGAAGAATTATCACCAAAAGTCAGCTTTGCTTCTCACAAAAACTGGTTAATAAAAAACTGGCAAGCTTCTATTATTTCACTAATAATCGCTTTTATTATTTGGATAATATTTTCTTCTCAAGCTTCTCTTTAAATTTACAATTTTAAAATTTCTATAACAATCTCTTTTTCATCCCATGAAATTTTCTTTCCATTTTTAACACACATCCACATTTCTCCGCCTTTGCCAGTTAAAACTACAGCGTCACCTTTCTTAGCTAAAGAAAGCGCTTTCTTAATCGCCTCTTTTCTATCAATTATTTTCCAATAATTTTTTAGGATTTGTAATTTAAAATTTAGAATTTGCAAAAATCCAGCCTCAATTTCGTCTAAAATTACTTCTGGATTTTCGTCGTATGGGTCTTCATTAGTTAAAATTATCTCATCGCAATAAGTCGCAGCGATTTTACCCATTAAAGGCCTTTTCCATTTATCCCGTCCTCCTCCGCAAGAACCCAGCAAACAAATCATTTTCGCCCTATGATTAACTTGTCCCGAATCTGCCAAAGATATCATTTGAGTTTCCTTAACTGCTTTATATATAGATTCCAAACTATTAGGCTCATGCGCATAATCAATAATAACTGCAAAATCCTGCCCCTCATCTATAATTTCCATTCTTCCTGAAATTGGTTTAAAACTTTCTATGCTTTTTTGAATTTGCTCAACTGTAATATTTTGGGACATTGCAACCGAAATTGCCGTAGAGCAATTGTAAACATTAAACTCTCCTAATAAATTTGTTTTATACTTAACATCACCAACCTCAAATTCAGTTACATTAGAACTTAACTTTATATTTTTTATTTCTAAAATATTTTTTACTTTTACATGTTGTCTGTTATCTGTTGACTGTTTGCTGTTTACTAAATGCCCATACTTCTCTTTCATCTCTGGCCTTAAAAAGTATTCAACATTTTCGTCATCTAAGTTATAAACTCCAATGCCATTTTTACTAGCAACTTTTTCAAAAAGTTTTACCTTCTCTGTTCTATAATTTTCAAATCCATTATGACGCTCTAAATGTTCTGGGGTTAAATTAGTAAAAACCGCTACATTATAATCAATAAATTGGTGCCTATATTGTAAAATACCTTCTGAAGATGTTTCTACTACCGCATACTCACACCCCTCTTTTGACATTTGCTTTAATAATTTCTGTAGATAAAATCTTCCAGGCATTGTTTGCTTTAGCCCATTTTGCCACTCTTTATCTCCAATTTTAAAATTTACTGTTGTAATTAATCCAGTTTTATGCCCGCTAGAATTTAAAATATGGTGGATTAAATTACAAGTTGTGGTCTTACCTTTTGTGCCAGTAACCCCAATAATAATTAATTTCCGTGATGGAAATCTATAAATAAAGGCTCCTATAAAAGATAAGAGGTAATGATAAATCGGCTGTCCAAATCTATAAAGAAATTTAGGAATTATATATTTTTCAAAAAATCGCAAAATTTTTTCCATTTCTTTTTAAACTCTATCGAGGTTGAACCTCGATAATTATTTACTAATTACAAATTTATCTGCCAATTATTTTTAATGCAAATTTAATCCTATCTTCAACCTTTTTAATATTTTCAGGAATGTTCTCTATTGTACTTTCAATTTCTCTACTACTATACCCAAGATTTTTTAAAGCGGATTTTACATCTTTATCAGCATCCATTAATCCTAAATCAGCTTCTTTTCCCATTTTTTTAATTTTATCTTTTAATTCTAAAATTATTCTTTCTGCTTTTTTCTTTCCTATACCAGAACCCTCAGCAATTATATCCGCTCTATTTTGACTAATTGCTGTTAAAAACTTCTCAATTTTTAATTCTCCTAAAACCGCTATAGCTGATTTTGGACCAATTCCTGATATAGAATTTAAAAGTTCAAAAACTTCTAATTCTTTTTTATCTAAAAATCCGTAAATTTCAGGCATTTCTTGTCTTATATGGTATGAACAAAAAATGCTCACATTTTGACCAATTTTTGAAAGTTTATTAAAAGTGTTTTTTGATACAAAAACCTTATACCCAACCCCACCAGCTTCAATGGCAATAAATTGCTTATTTTTTTCTACAAGCATTCCATTCAACGAATAAATCATATTATTAGAATAGCGGATTAAATTCTTAAGGTCAAAAGTTGACTTTAACAGGGGTTTTTCATACTATAAACCAATAGAAATTTGCGCACTAGAATAAAGCTAAATATTTTATATTTAATTTTAACTAAGCGCAGTTAAGAAACATGCCAAATATAGAATCAGCTAAAAAAGCTATGCGCGGAAGCGCACGAAAGAAAGTTCAAAATAATAAACAAAAAAATGCTCTCAAGATAACTTTAAAGCAATATAAAAAATTAATTGCTGAGGGCAAGAAAGAAGACGCAAAAAACTTTCTTTCCACTGTTTATAAAAAATTAGACAAAACAGCTAAGAAAAAAGTTATTAAAAAAAATAAAGCTAATAGATTAAAATCAAGGTTGTCTAAGCTAGTTAAATAACGCTCCATATCTTTACAAAATAGCACATCCGTGCTATTTTGTTTTTAGTTTCCACTATACAATGTGGATTTAAAATTTTAATAATTTGATAAGAGAGGAGGTTAAAATATGTCAACAGAACCGAAAAAGCCTTTTCATGAGCTAATCTTAGAAAAAATAGAAAAAAAGGCCCGCAAAGTCTTGATTTCAAGGAAAGCTGAAGAGGAGATGATAGAATTTGGTGAAATCATCAGCGGAGCAATTTTGCCGAAAAACAAGCTTGAGGAGATTATTGTAAGGATTGAAAAGATCTCGATAATACTGTCTCCTAATCCTAAAAGCGACGAGAAATGGGCACATGATTACCTTATAGAGCTCGCTACGCATTTAAGAAAAGGGGTTGCGCAACGGCAATAGCAAAACAAAAAGGGGGTCGCCTATGGCAACCCCCTTTTATCATTCTTGCTGAACAGCAGTCGTGTCACATTTTCCTTTTTACATTTTATATTCCACTTTCAAGCGCCTTTATAGACAATCCAATTTTTCCATTATCTGTTTTTATAACTTTTGCTTTTACAAAGTCTCCAAGTTTTACAACATCTTCAACTTTTTTTACAAATCCACTTTTTAATTCTGAAACATGGATCATCCCATCTCTTCCACCGCCCAAATCAACTATAGCTCCAAATTCTAAAATTCTTACAATATTACCCTCAACCATTTCTCCAACTTGATATTCTTTTGTAAGAGATTTAATTGCGTTAATAGCAGAATCAGCGCTTGCTTGATTTGGCGCAGCTACGAAAACTTTTCCATTTTGTTCAATATCAATAGTTAAAACACCAGTTTCTGCAATTATCGCGTTTATCATTTTTCCTCCAGGACCAATTACTTCTCCAATTTTTTCTGGATTAATGTCTATTGTTATAATCACCGGAGCAAAATCAGAAACTTTAGGACGAGAACTAGGGATAGCTTTATTCATAACATCTAAAATTTGAAGTCGGGCTTTTTTAGCAGCTTCCATAATTTCTCCAAGCATTTTAACTGTTACGCCATTTATTTTAACATCCATCTGCATAGCATTAACACCATCTTTTGTCCCTGCAACTTTGCAATCCATATCACCATAATGATCTTCCGGGCCTTGAATATCAGTTAATATTTTATATTTTGGCTGTTGACTGTTGGCTGTTAGCTGTTGATCAACTATAAGTCCCATAGCAATTCCAGCCACTGGCTTTTTAATTGGCACCCCAGCGTCCATTAAAGACATTGAAGATGCGCAAACAGTTGCCATTGAAGATGAGCCATTTGATGCTAAAACTTCAGAAACGACTCTAATAGTGTAAGGAAATTCTTCTTGTGTTGGAATCATTGAACTAATCGCTTTTTCAGCTAAAGCTCCATGCCCTATTTCTCTTCTTCCTGTTCCTCCCATTTTTTTAACTTCTCCTGTCGCGTATGGAGGAAAATTATAATGAAGCATAAACCTTCTTTTTTGAGTTGATTCCATTGTTTCAACTAACTGTTCTGAGCCAGGAGCTGCCAAAGTTGTTACAGCAAGCGTTTGCGTACCTCCGCGCATAAAAAATGCTGAGCCATGAAGCCGTTTAAACAAACCAACCTCTGAATACAATGGCCTTACCTCATCCAATTTTCTGCCATCTGGCCTTTTATCTGATTCCAAAACATTTTTATGAACTAATTTATCAGTTTCCTCTTCTAAAATTGCATCTATTACGGACAAATTTTCTACTCCTTCGCTTTTTAAATACTCCATTAAAGAATTCTTTAATTCAGATATTTTTACGCCCTGTTCAGCTTTATCTTTTACATAAACTGCATTTTCTAATTTTCCATTTAAAAATTCAACAATTTTATTTTTAACTTCTATGTCTGGTTCAGCCATGCGCACACTTGCCTTTGCCTTTCCAATTTTTTTAGCAACTTCTTTTTGAAATTCAATAATTTTTTTAATTTCATTGTGCGCTTTTTCAAAAGAATCCAAAATATCTTTTTCATCTGCTTCTTTTCCCACAACTTCTAACATATTTATTTTATCTTCTGTGCCAGAAACAAAAGCTTCAAAAATTATATTTTCCTTATCGCTTAAAACATCTACGGTTGGATTTATAATCACTTCTCCGCTTTTTAATTTTATAACTCTTACGCCAGCAATTGGACCACCCCATGGAATATCAGAAGTAAAAAGCGCTGAAGATGCTGAAACTAAAGAAACAAAATCTGGATCATTTAATTCATCATAAGAAAGAATTGTTAATACAACCTGGACATCTCTTCTTATCCTTGAGTCAAAAAGTGGTCTAAGAGTTCTATCTATTAATCTTCCAGAAAGAATAGCGTCATTTGTTGGACGACCTTCGCGCCTTACAAAACGGCTACCAAGAATTTTCCCAGCAGCATAAAATCTCTCTTCATAATCAACAGTAAGAGGAAAATAATCTAACGGTCTGTCAGCATTTCCCATAACAACCGTTGCCAAAACAATAGTGTCCCCGTATTGACACATAACTGATGAATTAGCTTGATTAGCCATTTCAGAAACCGTAAGTTTAAATGGTTTCCCTGCAACTTCTACTTGAAACTCTTGCTTATTAAGCATTTATTTTTGATAATGAGATGCCAATTTACAAATGCATACGAATTATACAAATGAATACTAATTTTAATTATTAGCGTCCATTCGTAGCATTAGTATGGATTAGTATATTAGTATCACACTATACTTTATTTTCTATTTTTTAATATTACTTTTGGAACAGCAGATAAATCAATAAATAAATCAGCTGATTCTCTTAATTTAGATGAGGTGTTTCTTTCAAACGCAGCTACTTCAACAATCTTTCCTTTTCCCCATTTTAAATATTCTACAAGTGGAACAAAATCGCCATCCCCTGTAATTAACACTACTACATCTAAAAAGTCTGCCATTCTTATCGCATCAACAGCCATTCCAACATCCCAATCCGCCTTTTTCATTCCACCAGAAAAAATCTGTAAATCTTTCATTCTCAAATCTATGCCTGTTTTTTCTAATGCTTCAAAAAAAGAAGATTCTCCTCTAACACTAATTCCTCCTTCCTCTTCAGATGTATCACTTTTAACAACATAACCAAGCGCTCTTATTAAATGACGCCCTGCTACAACATTTTTTATAAGTTCTCCGTAATTTATTTTCCCACGATAAAGATTCTTTGCTGAATGGTAAAGATTTTGTACGTCAATGAAAATTCCAATTCTCTGGTCCTTGTAGCGCACAATTTATAGACTACTGACTACTGACTACTGACTACTGCAATATAATTAGCTGTTGTCTGTAATCCGTTAACTGAAG
>Ga0210057_1006572_pt1 | contig 14401 bp, 12 predicted proteins | sample CryGeyCG2114_010_2_FD_183968 | JGI IMG/M metagenome (GOLD analysis project Ga0210057, IMG submission 183968) | Groundwater microbial communities from aquifer - Crystal Geyser CG10_big_fil_rev_8/21/14_0.10 (SPAdes) (version 2) | ecosystem: Environmental > Aquatic > Deep subsurface > Groundwater ... | reverse complement strand
TTTTTTATTAACATATTATTTGTAAGAAATAGCCGCGTTGTTTACAGTCTTAAATGAATTTTCCGTTTATCTTATAAGAAAAGTGTAAACAACGCTAGGATTTCTTACATATATTCTACCAAAAAATTGCCATTTCGGCGACTTTTTAACTTCGGGCTAAATTTTGATTATTTTATTATACCTAAATATTTCATTACTTTATCACCAAATTCTGTCCAGTGAAACCATAATTTTTTGATTCTGATTCATAACGTATAATATTTAAATCTACTAACCTTTGAACAGACATTTTTTGTTCTAAAGACATATCTTTCGAATTAAAATGACTTTCTCCTTTTGGTTTTTTGCCGAAGGTATGCATTAAAAATCGACCAAAGTCATCAATTGATTTTGCAGCCTTCTCTATTGAATCTTTTTCATCTTTTTCTTTCTTTTTACCAATATTTATAATTAAATTTTTAATAAAATTAAAATTTATCATTTTATTTCTCAATTAATTCTTCGAATTTTAAATAAAATGGGCGAGTTGTCCCCGGCTCGTGGTAATTATAAGCCAAATTCTTCTTTTAATTTTCTACTAGAAATTAAATAATTATATAACTCTTCAACTTTATCTGTAGTGATTATTTTTAAAACTTTTTGTATTTCGTGAAATGTTCCACTTAATAGCTCTTCTGCCTTTTGTCTCTGTTGAGGCTCAATTATTAGAAAGGGTTCGCTATTCCATAAATCCCAAGCGTGTTTCAATTTTGAAATGGCCTGATGAATATTACCACCAATTTGTACCTCGAAAACCCTTGTTGGAACGCCTCTCACAACTCTTCGCCAAGTTACATCAAGTCTCTCGCCGTCTAAAGGATATTCTTTTTCGCTTATGAAATTTTCAACCTGACCTATAGAGTAAAGTTTATCCCTAATTTCATTATGCAAATTTGGACCTTCCTTAGTTTTCTCTTGTTTTATTTCTTCCTTAAAAAAAACGGGGAGCTCGACATTCCATTTTTCTTTTGCTCTTTTCAAAATTTCATTAATGGCGTCTTCACGATTTAAAGGATTCATCCCAGCCTGAAAAGGTAACTTTAGATCGGACACATTTATATTTTTTTCTTGCCAAGAGTCGGGTAAATAATAAATTATATTAAAGCCAAATCTATAGGGATATATCACTCTTTTTTCTCTAATTTCATCGGGCCAAAGTGGTTTATCTTGTTTAAATTTGCTATCAACTAGACCAAGCCCAATTAAGCCCCCAATAGGAGATTTTGCATAAAATAATAAAAGATCTCCCTTTTCTAGCTTATCCCAATAGGATTTTGGGCGTCCTTCTTTAACGCCCCAAACTTTATCACGTACAGCAATCTCCCAATTTTCTTCATTACCTGTTAAAATCCAAACTTTTTTAGGTAAATTATTTATTCTCATTTCTCTTCTTTCACTTTACCCCTATTTTTGCCAAAATTCAAACCGACCAACAAGCCAAAAATAACAAAAAACCGCCACTATTGACGGCCTTTTATGTCCGTATTTTTATATTTTTATTTATTAGCGAGGGCTCGTTTTATCATAAAAACAATGTTCTTGTTGGCATTGATGTATCCAATTTTGATATTTTTGTGGCGATTCTGCCAAACGCGGAATATCTCGTCGGCGAAGGCCTGTCCTACCGTGTCCACTTTCCTGAAGTCCAAAACTATGCTTTTAAATTTCTCTAATCCGCTTAAAATCCTCCTCGCCTGAGAACGTGAAATAAAAATAGAATCTAATTTATAAAGAAAAACCCTGGTAATCGTTTTGTTAAAGGTGAATACTCCCTCGGAATATTTTTTAAAAATATTGCCCAGGTTTATTTTTGATTTAACCGAAACTATAAAAGATACTTTTGTACCTTTGATTTTCTTTATTTCTTTTACAAAAATATCATCTAAAATATTGTTGAATATCAGTTTTTTCGCGGAACTTTGAATGATCAACAGGTCTGCGACTTTTGAAGTAAAGAAAATACCCTCCCCCGTATGTTCTCCAGGAGCAGTGGTTTGTTTGCCTTTTAATAAATCTTGAATTGCTTCAAGCTCGTTCTTTAATTTCTTTTTTTTCATTATATTATTAAAAATCCCTACCCCGAAATCTCTCACGCTAAAAGTAATCTCCGCGGTATTGCGTCGTATCTGAATTTCTATTTTTTTTGACTTTGAATGTTCAATGGCGTTATTCAACATTTCGCTGAAAGCATAGTCAACAATATCGGAAATTTTCCTGGGCAAATCCCAAAAAACGCCCGAATCTCGCTTTATCTCGTCTAAAACCGAATCTTCAGAAAGGTTTTTATTCAGTAGAATTTTTCTAACGCCTAAAATTAACTTCTTTGCCCGAGAAATTGTCTCTTTTTTAGCTAAAACATAACGAGCTTTATTCGCCCGACCAAAAAGGATAATTTTTCCTTCATTCTTCAATAATTGAAAAAACCTGTTTATATAGGCACGAGAAAATCCCGTTTCTTTAACAATTTCTGAAACCTTAATTTCTTTCTTCTTTTTAAGTTTTTTTAAGATTAAGCTTTGGATATCCATAAAATAGTTGACAACTTTATAGTAGTCTAAAAATTAAAAGTTGTCAACAAGTTGTCAACTACCTCAATTTATGCTTCACTCTACCCCTATTTTTGCCAAGATTCAAATCCAACCAGACACAAAATTTTTGGCGTGGTGGTAAATTAAAAAGCCCCTTTATGGGCTTTTTCTTTCGGTTTTTTTATTTTCATTTTTCATTTAAACAACTTTCTCTGTCTAAAAGTTTTAGCAGTCTCAATTGCTATTTTCTGGCCGGTTTTAGTTAGAGAAAAGAAGGTTTTTGGATCTCCTTTAATTAGTTTTCTTTGTCTTAAGGTTCTTAAGGGACGATCTAATTTTCGAGAATCTGGCCATTGGGAATGTTTTGAAAAACTAAAGGTCCCAGGAAATAGGGTAAAACATTCTTTAATTAGTCTTTCAAAATCACATTTTTCTCTGCTAGAAATGACAGAATAGATGGAAAATAGGATTAGATCGGAAATCGGAATCTCTTTGGAAATTTCCCGATTAAAAGTTTTTTTCATAATTTCAAGCGTTAGCGAGAAAATATATCGACGTAGTCGCTATAAAATTTCCCTAAAATCTACTTTAATTTTGATACTTTTTTGAGATTTTGTCCATTAAAAAAGCGCCCATGACGGGCGCTTTTTTAGACAGATATAAACAATTAAACTCCTTTTTGCTCTTGGTCGTATTTTCTCCAAGCTGCGGAAACAGAAGGCTCAACGCTATCAAGTTCTGAGAGAATTTTTTCTCTAAGTTCAGAGGTTGCTATTTCCTCTTTTGCATTAACCAGCTGAATCACTACAGCAGCTACCTCCTCTATTACCTCGTTTTTCCTCTCATCCGAAAGTTCAGTCCTGGCAGCAGCCGCTCTAATTGCATTTTTAATTTTTCCAGGGTCAAAGGGTTCTTTTGTTCCGTCTTTTTTAATAACTTCTTTAGCCATAATTAGTGGAATTTTATTAAGATTAAATTTACTTCGGCCTTTAATGTTTTATTTTCTTTTACTTTTAATTCGCCGATGTTCAAGACGGGCGGCTAATCCCCATCTTCTTTTCTTTTTCTGATTTTGTTTTAATATGGGTTTTTTCATTTTTTATATTTTAATTATATCACTCCAAAAATAAAAAAACACGGCTTCAAACTAGTAATGCGCTTGGGCATTACCAGAGTGGGTTGACAAAGTTTCTTGGCTGTGCTAAAAAGGAAGTAGATGGAGGGAAGCTCCATTTTTTTCTTTAAGGAAATAAAAACGGAGGGAAAAATGTACATTAAAAACATAGGTGAACTAAAACAAAGAAAGGAGATGAGATAATGGCAAAGATTATGATTGTTGGCTCGGGCGTAGTTGGACAGGCAACCGGAAAGGGGCTGATTAGCAAGGGGCACGAGGTGGTGTTTGTTGATACAAACTTAGAGATTATTTGGATGCTCAGCCAGGAAGGGCTTGAGGCTCGTTTACCTAATGAGCTTGATGATGTCTGTGCTGATATTTCTATGTTCTGTGTGTCAACCCCCCCGAGAGACGATGGTAGCGTGAATTTGGATTACATCATTGCCGCCATCGCTAATCACGGTAAATGGCTAAAATACCAGGGGGACTGGCATTTGGTAGTGGTTAGAAGTACAGTTCCCCCAGGTACTACCAGAGGGGTATTGCTCCCATTGCTTGAAAAAATTTCCGGCATGGTAGCTGGTAGAGATTTTGGGCTTTGCATGCAGCCTGAGTTTCTGCGAGCTAAATCCAGCGAAGAGGATTTTCTTCACCCTTGGGTAACGGTTATTGGTCAGTTAGATGCCCGTTCAGGCGATGTACTGGCTGATATATATGCTGATTTTGGAAGCACGGTATTCAGAGTTGATTTAGAAGAGGCAGAACTTGCCAAGTATATTCATAATACTTTTAACGCCACCAAAATTTCCTTTGCTAATGAGATATGGCTACTGGGCCGGGCGCTTGGTATTAATACAAAATTAGCCTTAGAGGTTGCCTCCCACAGCGCCGAGGGATACTGGAATCCCCAATATGGAACGATTGGCGGGCAACCTTATGGAGGCAGTTGTCTGCCAAAAGACACCGAAGGATTAAAGGCATTCGCCGAAGAGAAAGGTATTATAATGCCTTTACTTTCGGCAGTTATTTCAGTTAATTCTCAGATGGAGGAGTTAGCAAAGCAAGGTATAGTTCCAGCCGCTACTATCATTGGACATAAATGGCAACCATCACCTAACACCTAAACTGACAAATAAAGAAGATGCAAGGAGGGAATAGAAATGGAGTTCGTAGGATTTTGGGATTATTTCTGGTTCTATTTTCCATTAGGGGTAATTGGTTTCTGGCGATGGGGCGTTTGGCTGTTCAAAAAAATATGCGCTTCTCGTTATAGACCAATAGTGAGAAGCCCTTCTAGTAATAATACTACTTTAAGTATTATTACCCCGGTTTATCTCGAGGAGCCTGAGATTTTTAGAAAGGCATTGAAATCTTGGCAGGCAAATAATCCTGATGAGATAATCGCCGTAATTGACCATTCAGATGGAGGCTGCATCGGAGTGTTTGAAGATTTTGCAAAGAATAACCTGAAAGCAAAATTGATAGTGACCTCAAAGCCGGGTAAGAGAGCAGCCTTGGCTGATGGAATTCAAGAAGCAAGAAGTGAAATTGTGGCTCTGGTTGATAGCGATACGATTTGGGATCGGGGTGTTAAAGAGAAAGCGCTTGCGCCTTTCAACGACCCGAAGATCGGAGGAGTGGTTACAAGACAGAATTCTCTGGAAAATCAAACGGTCTGGCAGAAAATGACCGATATTTTCTGGGATTTGAGAAATGCTGACGAGTGGCCGTCTCTGGCAGCAACGGGCAAGGCATTAACTTGCCTTTCTGGAAGGACAGCGTTTTATCGCCGAGAGATTCTTCTGCCCAAGTTGGATGAATTTCTTAACGAAATTCTGTTGGGAAGACGAAAAGAGTCTGGAGACGATAAGTGCCTTACCAGACTAGTGCAAAAAGACGGCTGGATGACCTATTATCAGAGTAGCGCTCAAGTTTGGTCTAAAACTGCCTCAGACTTTAAAACTTTCTGGAGTCAGAGAGTTCGCTGGTCAAGGAATAGTTTTAATTCCGACTTTACAGCCCTAGGGCAAGGTTGGGCATGGAGGCATCCCTATCTTGCTTTCTATATGATTGATAGGTTTGTTTCGCCTTTCACTTTACTGCTTGCCCCAATATTTTTCTGTCTTGCCCTGTATTTTAATCACTGGATTGTAGCTATTTGTATCATCTGCTGGTGGATGTTCAGTAGGGGGATAAAAATAATTCCCCACTTAAAACGTCGACCAGAGGATATATCAGTTCTACCGGCGTACACCGGGATTAACTTCCTGGTTGCGGTGGCAAGAATTTATGCTCTGGTGACAATAAGAGAACAAAGATGGATTCGAGGAACAGAAGAGAGAGAAGACAAGAAAGGGATTTTCCAAAAAGCAAAAGGTGCCTTAGCCCCATCTTTCCTTACCGGAGGGATCATTAGTGGATTGGTGGCTTTGGTGATCTTGATGTTCGTGCTTTAGATAAATAGGGAGGGGTGAAGAAATAATCTTTTGGATATTTCTTCTACCCCTCTTTTTCTTTTTTTTGGGGTTGACCATCGCACCTATACATAGGTGTGGGGCTTGACAGGGTTTTTTGATTGTGTTAATAAAAAGATGGTAGGAGGGCTAAAATACGCCTTCCTTAATTTCAAATAATTTTGAATTATGAAATTTACTCAATTTAAGCCCTTGCTAATTCTAATATTAACCATCTTAGTTTCTTTAGGGTTGGTTAATTTTTGTTTTGCCAGCCAGGGAAATCCAAAAATATATTATGTTGAAGGGAAAAACACGATTTATGTTGAGAGAACCCAAACCCAAACAGAGACAATTGTTAATTTGAGAGATATTGCTACAGCTATCAATAATGGAAATCTCCTCAAAGAAGAAACATCAAAAGCTTGGCTTCTAAAAGCTAACCTTTTTATTAAAAAAGGGGTAAAACTTCTTTTGACCGATGAAACAGTTACCTGGTTAAAACTGGAAAGTAACCCTAATTATTTTGTTTGGCTCAAAACCTATAACGGAGATATACTCATTCAAAATAGCAAGATTACCTCTTGGGATAGTAATTCAGAAAATTTCGATACTGATTATACTAGCAGAGCTTTTATTTTAGCAAAATATCAAGCCAGAATGGATATTTTGAATTCCGAGCTTAGTTATTTAGGCTCCTCTGCTGGAGAATCATATGGTGTTGCTTGGAGAGATCCAAACACCCAAGAGGTTACCGGCAATGTTCAAGATAGCACCTTTTCTTATAACTATTATGGGGCATATACTTATATGGCAAGAGACATGAAATTCCTCAATAATAGTTTTCACCACAATATTCAGTATGGATTAGACCCTCACGACGACTCCAATAACTTTTTAGTTGAAGGCAATACCTTTTATGAAAACGGTAATCACGGGCTAATCTTTTCCAAAAGATGTGTTAATAATACTATTAGAAATAATGTTTCCCGTAATAACAAATTGACGGGAATTATGCTGGATAAGCAGTCAGATAATAATACGGTAGAAAACAACACCGCCTATGGAAATGTAAACGGAATAGCTCTTTATGGTTCCAATAACAATGTTATTAGTGACAATACAGTTTATCAAAATCAAGTGGGAATTCTTCTAAAAGACCAGGCGGCTTCTAATACTATCGAGAGCAATCAAATTTATAAGAATACCAAATACGGAATTTATCTCTATAAGGAAGCAACCGGCAATAAAATTTTAGCTAATGAAATTTACTCAAATACCGAGACCGGTGTTTATATTAAAAGCAGCGGTAATACCGTAGGGCCCAATAACAATATCAATAACAATAAAAACGGGGTTTATCTTGTCGGTGCTAGTGACAGCACTATAGTCAACAATATCATTAACTCTAACACTCGCTACGGGGCTTTTCTCTATTCAGGAAGCAACCGGAACATATTGAACAGTAATACTTTCGAGAGCAACCAAAGGAGTGTTTATATTAAGCTTTCAAATGATAATAATATCAGCCGGAACTCCATTAAATTAAGCACTGAGTACCCGGTCTATCTCTACGATGCCCAAAATAATATATTTACCGGCAATACTCTTTCAGATAACACTTACAATTATTATTATCTCAAGTACCGAGCCAAAAATACCATTAAAGATACCGACTTAATGGCTATTAAGATTGCGGATAATGAAAGCAGTATGAAGATTTTGGATACCAGAAATTACATACTTAAAAATAGTAAAAATATCGCTATCGTGGCTGAACCAACCCAATCTTCAATCTTGTTCACTCGGGCAGTAAGTAGCGCAATAGTTACCTTTGAGAGATTGAATTTTAAGGTTGTTCCTTCCTCAAATCAAATTAAGGTTACTCCCCAAATCTGGAATGTTTCGCCTGATTACGACAAAAAATGGAAAGAGTCATCTTCTATGCAGTCAATAACAGCCGAACATCTAATTGGAGATTTAAAACCTGACATCTCTTATGACATTTTGATTGATGGGGTATTTTGGAATTCTTATAACTCAAATAAGGAAGGCATTGTTGAGTTTATGTATAACGGCGGTTATTCTTCTGAGAAAGTTTTTGAAGTAAAGGCTACTCCATAAAAGGCAAAAATAACCAATTTTTAAACAGAATAGAGGGGGAAGAATCCTTTATAGAATTCTTTTCTTCCCCCTCTTTTTTTAGATAATTTATTTTTTCCTATTTTATTATCATTAGACTGTTGAATAATTCAGCGTAGTTCAGCGTATATATCAGCGTTAATTCAGCGTTACCAAGGTTTTTACGCTGAACCTACGTCGAACTAAACGCTGAAAGTGCGCTGAAAAATAATTGTTCAACACTCTCATCATATATTTATATTTAGAAAATAATTTTTCGATTTTTCTCCCCCTGAGTTGGTGATAGGCTGTGATTGAAAATTTGCCGCCAAAGAAAAAATCTGATAAGATTTTATTAGTCCACCAAAGTTTTGCTTCGCAAAATTTAGGCGGGCTAAAAACTTGAAGCTCCGAATTAGAGCGCTTTGTGTTCTTTACGGCGCAGGTTGTCAAAGAATGAGAAGTTTGAATTGTTTTCAATATATGGCATATAGAAAAGGCGATTTTGCCTTTTTATTTTTATATGTTAAAATTTAATAAGCTATATTAATTCCAGAGAAAAAAAAAGAAGAAATTATAATTCCTGTCTTTGGCAGAGCCATAATAATTTTTTTAAAATATATGCTTACTCCTGAAGAAAAAGAAAAAATTATAAAAAAATATAAACTCCACGAAACTGATACTGGTTCTCCTGAAGTTCAAATTGTTTTGTTAGACGAGGAGATTAAAAGATTAGTTTTACACCTGAAAAAAAATACTAAGGATTTCCACTCAAAAAGAGGATTGCTAAAAATGATAGCCAAGAGGAAAAGGTTTTTAAATTACTTGAAAGAAAAAAACCTGAGAAGGTATAATGCTTTTGCCAAGAAAATAGGATTAAAGAAATAATTTTTAGAATCTTAATTGAAAAATATGGTAATTAAACATACTGGTCAGAGGGTGGCTGTTTTAATTGACGTCCAGAATCTCTATCACTCAGCCAAAAACATTTACGGAGCTCGAGTCAATTTCCGAGAGGTTTTAAAATTGGCAGTTAGCCAAAGAAATCTAATTCGAGCCTTTGCCTATGTTGTTAGGACAAAAACCGGTGAGGAAAAACTTTTTTTTGAAGCTTTAACTAAGTTAGGCATTGAAACCCGCGTCAGAGATTTACAAGAATTTTATGGTGGATTAAAAAAAGCTGATTGGGACGTCGGAATTACGGTTGACGCTATTAGAATTGCCCCCAGCGTTGATACAATTGTTTTGGCTTCCGGAGATGGCGATTTTATACAGCTGGTTGAGTATCTAAAAAATCAGGGTAAAAGAGTGGAAGTTATTGCTTTTTCTCATTCGGCTTCTTTAAAATTAAAAGAGGTAGCTGATGAATTTATTGATTTAGAAAAGCATCCCAAAAGTATATATATAAAAAATGACTAATGAAAATTTCAAATTATCTTTAGCCAATAGAGAGCTTACTGTTGATATTAAGGATTTGGCTGAACAGGCCTCGGGCTCTTGTTTTTTACGCTACGGAGACACTGTTGTTTTGGCTACCGCCGTAATGTCGAAAAACGATATCCCGGATCGGGGATTTTTTCCTTTAACCGTTGAGTACGAAGAAAGATATTATGCTGCCGGTAAAATTAAAGGTCCTAGATATATTAAAAGAGAAAGTCGACCATCTGATGAGGGAATTTGTAATGCCAGATTAATTGATAGAACAATTAGACCTCTTTTCCCAAAAGAAATTTCAAGAGAGGTTCAGGTGGTGGTAACCGTTCTTTCCTACGACCTCCAAAATGATCCTGATGTTTTAGGCATCGTATCTAGTTCTTTGTCTTTGGCAATTTCTGACATTCCCTGGCAAGGGCCGGTAGCAACGGTTAGGGTTGGGAGGACGGAAAACGGTTTTATTTTAAATCCCACCTCTTCAGAAAGAGAAAAATCTCAAATGGATATTGTTTTTGCTGGCATGGAAAGAAACGGAGAGATTTTAATAAATATGATTGATGGTAATTTTGAGGAAGTTAAAGAAGGTTTAATTTCAGAAGCTTTTGAGTTTGCAAAACCTTATTTAAAAAAACTTCTTGATTTCCAAAAAGAAATTGCTGAAAAGGTAGGTAAAGAAAAAATTGTTTTAAAATTAGAGTCTTTAGATCACAAATCAGAAAAAGAGGTTAAAGATTTTTTAAGCGACAGATTAGAAAAAGCCATTTTCCAGTCAAAAAAAGGGGAAAGAATAACTGATCTTAGCCAACTCAAAGAAGAATTAATCAATTATATTGAGGAAAAACCCAGCACCAGAGCAGAGCTCGGTGCTGGACTAGTCCCGCACCGAAACAAAGTTTCTGGTGCGGGGTATTCTGGGATAGAAAAAGTAAACTTAGCAAAAAAATTTTTCGAAGCGGAGATTGAAAGAATAATTCATCAGAATATAATCTCAAAAGAAAAAAGGCCAGACGGAAGAAAATTAAATGAATTAAGAGAAATTTCTTGTCAGGTGGAATTATTACCAAGAACTCACGGCTCCGGTCTTTTCTGCCGCGGTCAGACAAAAGTTTTATCAATTTTAACTTTAGGAGCGCCGGGAGACCAGCAGATTCTGGAAGGAATGGAAATTGTTGGAAAAAAAAGATTTATGCATCATTATAATTTTCCACCTTATTCTAGCGGAGAAATAAGACCAATGAGAGGGCCTGGTCGAAGAGAAATTGGACACGGAATGTTAGTAGAACGAGCCCTAATTCCTTTAGTTCCTTCTTTTGAAGAATTTCCCTACACAATGAGAGTGGTTTCGGAGATTTTATCTTCAAATGGGTCAACTTCCATGGCTTCGGTTTCAAGCGCTTCTTTAGCCCTGATGGATGCCGGAGTACCAACTAAAGCCCCGGCGGCTGGCATTGCTTTGGGATTAATTGCTGATGAGACAGGCTACAAAATTTTAACTGATATTCAAGGACCGGAAGACCATCACGGCGATATGGATTTTAAAGTGGCTGGAACAAAAAATGGGGTGACCGTTGTTCAAATGGATGTAAAAATCGATGGAATTTCAGAAAAAATTTTAAAAGAGGCCTTAGAAGAGGGAAAAAGGGTCCGACTTCAAATTTTAGAAAAGATGGCGAAGGTTTTACCAAAACCAAGAGCTGAATTATCTAGTTGGGCTCCCCGGATTTTAACCATACAGATTAATCCCGACAAAATTAGAGAAGTTATTGGCCCGGGAGGAAAGGTAATTAACGAAATAATTGAAGAATGCGGCGTCTCGATTGATATTGAAGACAGCGGTAAAGTTCTCATTACCGCCGAAAAAGAAGAGGCGGCTAAAAAAGCCGTAAGCTGGATAGAAAATATTACCAGAGAAGTCAAGGTGGGTGAGATGTTTCAGGGTAAGGTAAAAAGGATTTTGAACTTTGGAGCTTTTGTTGAAATTCTGCCGGGGCAGGAAGGCCTAATTCACATCTCCCAACTATCTCCTTATAGAGTCGAAAAGGTTGAAGATGTAGTGAAAATAGGCGATGTTGTCCCGGTAAAGGTAATTTCTATTGATGAACAAGGAAGAATCAATTTGTCATTAAAAGAAGTTAAACCCCGATAGAAGTTCCACATTATTCTAATACCGTAGAGAAAATATTTCTCTGAGAACGGTGAAGCTTTTAAACTTCTAACGAGTAAAAGAGATTATGCCAGAAGATAAAAAACTTGAATTTCTAAAAAGGGAGGAGATAAAAACAATGGCAAAAGATATTGCCAGATTGAGAGAAGAGGAGGCAAAAAAAGAAAGAGAGAAAATAACTACCTTAAAAACTGAAGAGGGGGCAAGAACTGAAAAGGAAAAGATAGAAAGAATTAGGAAAGCGACTGAGGTTGAAGAATTAAAGCCGGGGGAGCTTGAAGAAGCGGAAAAGAAAATTGAGGAAACACAAAAAACAGAAAAGGAGAAAGCTAAAGAGGCTGAAGAAAGAATTATAGAAGAAATAAGAAAAGAGGCAGAACTAAAAAAGACCGCGGAGCTAAGAAAGGCTGCGGAGCTAAAAAGGGTTGAAGAAGAAGCGAAGGAAAAAGAAGCTCTTAAAAAAATGGAAGAAATAAAAATGAGATTGTTAGAGGAAAAAAAGAGAAAAGAGGAAGAAAGAAAAGAAGTAATACTGCCTATAAAAAAAGGGTTGGAAGAGAAACGATATCAATTGGAAAAAGAGCTAAATGAGCTTTCTATTCAGAAAGAACCTTCGGCAATAAAAAAAGAGCAATTATTAACAGAAATCAATCAACTTAAAGGAAAAGTTGAGCCGATTTTAAAAGAAGAAGAAGAAATCGAAGCAGAAAAAGAGAAAATTGAAGAAAGAGAAAAAGTGGCCATTTCGCCGGTAGAAAAAATAGAAACTGAAAAAGAAAGATGGAGAATTGAAGAAAAAAGACATGAGATAGAAGCAAAACGTTGGGAAATAGAGGGAAAAATTAAGGAATTAGAAGAAGAGATAAGTAAAATAGACAAAGGGTCTGAAGAAGCGCTAAAAAGAGAGGAGGAATTAAGAAAAAGAATAAAAGAAATTTCAGTTAAAGAAGAAAAAATAGAGCTTGAAGAAAAAAGGCTCAAAATAGAAGAAAGTCTTTCTCAATTAAAATATAAAATAGATGAAGTTCCGTTAAGAGAAAGGGGAATAGAAAAAAATTTAGCTCAAATTTTAGAAAAAGAAAAGGAGATTGAAAATAAAATAAAAACAATTGAGGGAGAAGAAAAAAGAGTTGTTCCGGCCGCAGAAAGAGAAGATATTGAAAAGAAAAGGTGGGAAACAGAAAAGGAGAGGAGAGAAGCTGAAAAGAAAAGGTGGGAACTTCAGGAATTAAAAGAAGAAATAAAGATTGAACTAAATAAACTCCGGTCAGATTACCAAGGGTTATTAGACGAAGAAGGAAAGGTAGATAAAAAAATTAAAGATATTGAAACCTTTTTGCAAAAATTAGAATTAAAAGAAAAGGGAATCGTCGAAAAAAAAACTGCAGAAATAGAAAATGAGAGGGCAGAAAAAGAAGTAAAGAAAATAATTGAAGCTAAAGAATCACCTGAAAAAGAAAAAATAAAAAAAGAGCGGTTAGAAAAAGAAGCAGAGAGAGAAGTGATTGAAAAAATTAAAGAAGGTGAGAAAGAGGAGGTTGAAGAAGAAATAGAAAAACCCGCCCCGAAAATTTTGCCAACCAGGCATCCCTTTCGTTTTGAGAAAATCTTTGTCCGAGGAGCTTTAATAATTATTTTCCTTTTATTTCTAATACTTATTTTTACTTTTTGGTATTGGTATTCATTTAAAACGGAAAAGGGTTCTTTTTCACCTCCACCAATACCGACTTCAGTTGAGGTAATTGCTTCCCCTTCTCCTTCTCCAGAAACAACGCCCGAGGAAACACCCACAACAACCCCTGAGGCACCTGAAGCAATCGAGCCAATGGTTTCCCCTTCAACCATTTCAATCATAGATAGAGTTATAACTTGGGGATTTTATATTCCAAAAACTCCTCGCCTAATTGATACTATTATTCTTCATTCGGCTTACAATGCCATTGGAGGAGATGTTCATGATGTGGAAAAAGTTATTCAAGAGTTTAAAATGTATAAAGTAACTTCTCATTATCTTATAGCCCGTGATGGAACCATTTACCGTTTAGCTCCTGATAAAGCTATTGCCTATCATGCCGGAAAGGGAATAATGCCAGATGGCAGCAGAAGGAACATTATTAACAATTTTTCTATTGGTATTGAACTTGTTTATGCTAAAGAAGAAGAACCAACTGAAATTCAGTATCAATCTTTAGCTCAACTTGTTAAATACCTCCGACAACAATACACTATTCCTTTTGAGAATGTTCTTGGATATAAAGATATTAATCCCGAAAAAGAGGGCCCTTGGAATTTCGACTGGGATTATTTTCAATCATTAATTAAATAAAATTATGGCCCCGTTAGAAATCTCAGAATTAACGGGGCAAAACAATAAAATACTATGGACAAAAAAGCAAAGAAAATTTCTAACGGGGTGAGAAAAAAATTGCTTAAGGAATTAAAACAAAAGTTAGAAGAAGAAAAAACAGCAACTAAAGAACAGTTAAAGAAATTTGCCAAAGAAGACACTAAACTAAAAGGCGATTGGGATACTCGTTTTCCAAAA
>Ga0210057_1006571_pt1 | contig 14401 bp, 15 predicted proteins | sample CryGeyCG2114_010_2_FD_183968 | JGI IMG/M metagenome (GOLD analysis project Ga0210057, IMG submission 183968) | Groundwater microbial communities from aquifer - Crystal Geyser CG10_big_fil_rev_8/21/14_0.10 (SPAdes) (version 2) | ecosystem: Environmental > Aquatic > Deep subsurface > Groundwater ... | reverse complement strand
ATAATCATCTTTATTATATGGAACTTCTATTTATTTTATTTCTTATCTTTCTGAATGGAATTCTTTCAATGTCTGAAATTGCAATTATCTCGGTAAATAAATCTCGATTAAAACGACTTGTCGAGGAGGGAAACCAAAAGCAGTTATTGCGCTTGAAATGGCCGAAAATCCCAACCGATTTTTCTCAACAATTCAGGTAGGAATAACACTTGTTGGAATCCTTACCGGTGCGCTTAGCAGTGTCACACTTTCTCGGCCTATGACAGATACGCTAACTAATTTTAATGTTCCAGAAGGAATCGCGCAAACTCTGTCATTTGCTACTGTGATAATTTTAGTAACTTATCTTTCTCTTGTGATCGGAGAGCTTGTACCAAAACGGATGGGGATGGCATTTGCAGAACGCATCGCGCTAATAGTTGCCGAGCCAATGTTGTATTTTTCAAGAATTGCATACCCTTTTATCGAACTTCTCACAAGATCCACAGATTCGATTATGAAAATGCTGAATATAACAAGTAAGAAAAAATTACCAGTCAGTGAGGAGGAGGTCCGAATTCTTATCAAAGAAGGTGCTCAAATGGGAGTTTTTGATATTGCTGAAAAGAATATTGTTGAAAAAGTATTAAATATTGGCGATGCAAAAGTTACTGCGCTCATGCGAGCTCGGAGCAAAATTGTTTGGTTGGATATAAATTCGACGGATGAAGAGATAACTCAAACCGTACTCAAACATCAGTACTCATACTTTCCAGTAAGTGATGGAGAACTTGATAATGTAATCGGGGTTTTGCGAACAGATTCATTTCTTGCAGAACGAATACAAAACAAAGGTGGAAAATTAAATTTGAAAACAATGCTTCACAAGACTGTTCTTATTCCTGAAACAAAAAAAGTTCTTGATATGCTTGAACTTTTCAAAAGAAAGCGCGTTCACCAAGGAATTATTATTGACGAGTATGGGACCATCGAGGGTATCATTACCCTCACTGATATTTTAGAGTCGATCGTAGGTGAGTTACCAGATATAAACGAGCAGGATGATGCGCAGATCAAAAAAAGAAGTGATAACTCATGGTTTGTTGACGGTCTACTCTCAACATCTGACTTTAAGGAGTATTTCCAAATTGATGAACTTCCTGACGAAAACGAGATTGTCTTTAACACTATTGGTGGATTCATAATGAGTAATCTTGAACGCATACCAGAAACAGGAGATAAAGTACAGATTCAAGGATACACTCTCGAAGTTACTGATATGGATGGCCACCGAGTCGATAAGTTGCTTGTGACGGAGAAGTGATATTGCTAAGTAACTCAGATATCATTTTTTATCATCTCCAATAATTCCGGAAATCTCTTATTTTCCTCACCAGCCTCCAGATTAAAATGTTTTCGGTTAGGGAAAACTGTGGGTTCAATTCCTAGATGATTAGTTAAATATTTAGTTTGATTCTTTGAAATGTACGGATCGTTTGGTGACCATAGAACATAAAACTTATCAGATTGTTTCTTAATTTTTTCCCAATCATAATTTTCAGAAAATAACCCTTCGCAATTCCATCCTTCGTCTTTATAAAACCCTGATATTGAAATAGCTAATTTAACTCTTTTCTCAGGTGGAAGTTTATGTAGCAAACCAAAAACCATTGATCCTCCAGAACTATGACCGATAATTATTGTCTCTTTGTTAAAATTAAATTTATTCAAAAAATTCCAATACCTATTTAAGTCTGGGTGCCATGCTTCAGGAAGCTCTGGAAGCCACACATCATACCCCAACACCTCAAGTTCTTTTTTTAACCAAGGAAACCAGTTTCCAGACCTTTGCTTTTGATCTTTGGAAAAATCAGTTCCGTGAAGGATTAAGACATTTTTCATTATATTATACAAGCGCAACTAATGTTTAAATCCGACGACTAACGATCGATGACCATAATGTGAGCTCGGCGAGAATCGCCCATGTACCAGTACTTCGTACGGTGCAGGGCGCCCTATACCGTTTCCGACGACTAGTCGGAATCTGGTATACGGGCGAACTCGCAACCAATCCCGATAAGCTTCGCTATCGGGACTGCTCTACCATTAAAATCAGTGAGCTCGGCGAGAATCGAACTCGCAACCAATAGCTTAAGAGGCTACTGCTCTACCATTGAGCTACGAGCCCTTACTGATCAACTTTTCAATGTACTTCCTACTTTTAAGATTTTTAATATATTTTTCTCTTCTCAGAGCTTAAGATTTAGTTATAAAATTCTCAGTGTGTACAATTGTCCACGGTCTCTTCTTCATTGTATATCCTTTTATACCATGATTATGTTCCAATAATCTAGCTTCAATATCATATGTAAACAATAAATATCATATCAAAGAAACATTATGAGCAACTTCGATTTTACGTTGCGCCTCCGGGAGGAATCGAACCCCCATCACATGGTTCGAAGCCATGTACTCTATCCGTTAAGCTACGGAGGCAAATGACAAAAACATATTATACTATAGATATGCTGTCGATCGAAATGTGGTACATCCTACTAATAATAACTGAATTTATAGTTCTAATTGGAGCTTTTACATACTCTGTCTTCATGCTCCAATCATGGTTGAGTGGAGCACCATATGTTGCAACTAAAAAATCTGATATTGATCGGATACTAGAAGATGTAGTCATTAAAAACGGAAGTTGTGTGTACGAATTAGGCTGCGGTGATGGTCGTTTCATTCGAACTATGGCGAAGAAATACTCAATTGTTGGAGTTGGAATAGATATTAACCCAATTATAATATTTATTGCAAAATTCCTAACTTTTACATCCCAAATAAAAAATCTTACATTTATTAGACAAAATATTCTTTCATTAGATTTTTCAGATGCTGATATTCTATATATTTATATGTTTCCAGCACTTATTGCAAAGCTTGAGAATAAGATTCTTACAAAAAGATTGAAACCTCTTACGATCATTTCTCATGGATTTAAGATAAAATATCTTGATAAGTACTTTAAAAAAGAAATAATTGGTGACACGATGAAAACTTTTATCTATTTTATTCATTAACTAATTGACAATCTCGACGACAAACGAGTATAGTATTGTCATGTTGAAAAAAATTGTTCTTCAATTTTTTATATTTTTAATTGCTGTAATAGTGAACATTTCCCTAGCTAATAAATTGTATGCGTCCTTGAGCAAAGATAGGAAAATTTCATTCATTCTAGAGGAGTTTGACAAATTAACAGGAGATCAGTACTCAAATCAAGATATTGCTTTTTTTCTTGACAGCGGAGTAAAAGATCGTAGAATTGCAGTGTTAAAATCATTTTTTCGAAAACACAATTCGCCACTTTACGAACATGCAGATTTTATTGTAAAGATGTCAGATGAGTACGAGCTTGATTATCGATTGATCCCAGCCATTGCGATGCAAGAATCTACAGCCTGCAAATTTATTCCACAAAATTCATATAACTGTTGGGGGTGGGGGATATATGGAGACAAAGTCACTCGTTTTGAATCATATCCAGATGCGATAGATACCATCGCACGCGGCCTTAAAACATATTATATAGATCGTGGTTTGACGACTCCTGAGGAAATCATGGCTAAATATACACCTAGTTCAAACGGAAGTTGGGCAAATGGCGTATCTTCAGTCCTTGGAGTTTTAGAATAAAGTCAAGAGATTACTGAACATTTCTTGAAGCTTGATGCTCTTGTGACATTGAGTACTGAGTACCTTTCTTTTTTGAATTTGCAGCAAAAGCTGAACCTCTTTTTGCCTTTTTAGACTTTAAGGCATCCATCCAGGTGCTAGACTCGCCAATTTTTAGTCGAAGCGATTGAAGGACTTTGAGTACAATTTCTAGAAATCTGACATGATAAATGCCAGGTCGTTCAGGTAGTGTATCAATAGTCATCTTTTGGATATCTGCAACTTCTTGCATTAAAGTAGAATCTGCTCTTTTAATTCCTTCGACTTCTTTTCTGATTGCTTCAATTAATTGCTTTATATCTTCAATCTGACGCTCTTCCTCGATATTTCTAAAACTAAATATTGTTCCTCGTTCAAGATTCATCGCTGTTTTTTGCTCTTTTTCAATACCTTTTCGGGCATCTGGGTATTTTTCTTTTATAGATTCGGAGTTGAGTAGTTGTTGAAACAGGCCAGAACCAATATCCTTGAAGGAATCAACGGTTTGTTTAGCTGTGTCTTTTGCCAAAGAGGACACAGTTCCTCCAATGGATAATGACTGTTCTTTCTCCATACTGTCAGCATTAGCCGACTGTACGGGCTTTGATGATTGCTTTGTTTTACCAAATATCATACTTTTATTATACTACAGGCTATTAATGTATTCAAGCGTTTTTTGCTTTCGTAGTAGGGAAGCATAATAATATGCGTTTTGTTGAATATTTTGCTTTTCTTTTTCATCCTTGACATTATTCAACATTTTCTGAATATCATCACTAGATACCTCTATTTTCTCAACATCTGCAATTTTTTGCAGTATAAACTCCATTTTATAAGTATCGACAATTTCTTTTGTTATCTGTTCTTTCAGCTTATCATTGGTCAAACCTTTTGACTCAAGATATTTTTCCATTGAAAGCCCAACTCTCTGTACATCATCAACAATCTTTGCAAGTCTTCCATTTACTTCTTCTTCAACTATCAAATCCGATATTTCAGCTTTAGAAGAATCGAGAACAGCGCTCAGCTTTGCTTGAAAAACTGCCTGATCCTGTTTTTCCTTGTCTTTATCGTTCCCTTTCACATCCTTACCAGGAACCCAAATATTTGACTTCATTGCCTTGTCCCCAGCTTTTTTTGCAGCATCCTTATACGACCCTAGTTTAACCTCAGGAGACTCAGCTGTTGTAACCGTCATCTTCCAGTCTTTTCCTTCAGCCGCTTCCTTTAATTCAAGTTTTGGTGAGATTATCGGCTTCATATCTTCTTTTTTTACGATTTCGCCATAAATTTTGGTCAAATATGTTCGAATTAGTTTGTCGTAAACATCACTTTTTGGAATTTTTTTCTCTGCAATTTCTTTTGGTACCTTACCTTTTCTAAAGCCTTCAGATTTCATATTTTTTTTAAGTTCTTCAAATGCTAAATCATACTCAATTTTTATATCTTTCCAAGGGGAAACTATTGAAAGCTCGACTGTGTTTTTTGGTAAATTTTTCCTTTTATAAGAATACATATGATAATAATTAATATTTAATGACTAGAACTTTACGACATTATATATCGAAGAGCATAAAAAGTGAAGCTAAGATGCTCTTTTTAGTTAAGAAGAACAGAATGATATGAGTTTTCGATAATTGACTGTTCAGTTTTCAAGAATTCGCTGTGAATACTTGCTACACGAACAGACCAAGTTGGACTAGCTGCATAAATTGGTCCAATCGTCTCAATTGAATCTGCTCCTCGACCAAAATAATTCTCATTTAAACCTTTTGCAACAGCATGAAAACCTTCACTCCACGAATCAAAAAGGATGTAACCACCACCCCAACCGAATGGATTGTAAGAATCAGGATGTGTAAATTTACCATAAGATGATTCAAGGCCAGATATTGAAGGAAGTAAATAGCAGTCAATATTTTGAGCTAAACATGCGCTCATGAATCCAGAAGTCTCACCAGTGAGGGGGGAGTTGTTTTTTTGAAGTACTCGACGTACTGTTTCATTTTTAACGAGCATATCTTTAAATGAATTATCAGTATTTTCAATATTATTTTGGCTATTTAGCCTAGCTGAGTCGTCAGAAATTACAGAAGCATCAACTTTAGAAACAAATCCAAGTATGATGAATATGAAGGAGAATACTACAATTGTAGTTTTAGAAAATATTTTCATAATTTTATCCCTTTATAATTACTATCAAATTATTAATTTCAAATATTAAAATAATTAACCTCTATAGTCATTGTTCTGAGGGCCAAAAAAAAATCCTAAAGTTCTTCGTTTAGGGGAAAAACCTTAGGATCTATAAGAATTATAGCATTTATTATAGGAATGTCAAGTGTAACTTAAGTTAACAATAAATAATAATTCGTGATAAAATAATTATCTGTTAATTGTTAGGAGCCGTAGCTCAATTGGTTAGAGTGTCTCCCTGTCACGGAGAAGGTTGCGGGTTCGAGTCCCGTCGGTTCCGCCAATTACTGGACGATTAGCTCAGTTGGCTAGAGCGTTACATTGACATTGTAAAGGCCACAGGTTCGAGTCCTGTATCGTCCACAGGATTTCAAACAAAACATATGAAAAGAATTCTTTCTGGAATAACTCCAAGCTCCACAAAAGGCCTTCATCTAGGTAATTATTTAGGAATGATAAAGCCTGCTATAAAACTTCAAAATGATGGTCAGTGCTTTTATTTTGTTGCAAACATGCATGGTTTAAATTCAGTTTATAACCCTGAACAGCTCCGCAAAAATGCTGAAAATATATTTATTGAGTACTTAGCTTTTGGAGTTGACCCAGAAAAAACAATTTTTTTCTTTGAAAGTGATATTCCAGCCATACCATTCCTTCAGACTATTTTAAACAATGCGGTTACAGTTTCAGAACTTAAAAGAATGCATGCATATAAGGATAAATTGACTGAAGAGCAAAAAGAAGACAGTATCGGGATGGGTTTATTTTCTTATCCGATGCTGATGGCTGCTGACATTCTCGCATTTGATACTGAAGTCGTACCAGTTGGCGAGGATCAACAACAACATGTTGAAATTGCTCGTGAAATTGCTCGCACATTTAATAATCGTTATGGAGATATTTTGACTCTTCCCGTGGCACAAATCGATAAAAATGTTGCTCGAGTACCTGGAATATTTGGTAAACGTAAAATGAGCAAGTCGCTTGGTAATGATTTACCAATATTTGCGACAGAAGATGAGATCAAAAAACAGATTATGAGTATAAAAACCGATCCAGCTCGTATTCATCCCACAGATCCAGGCGACCCATGCAAAAATATCACCTTCACCTATTTGGACCTTCTGAATTATGACACTACTAATTTAAAGGAAAAATATACAAAAGGAACTATTTCAGATGTTGAAATCAAAAAAATCCTACTTTCGTTCTTTTTAGAATATTTCAAAGATGCTAAATTAAAAAAAGATGAATTACTAAAAAACAAGGAATATATAACAAAAATTAGATTTGAAGGTGCTTTAAAAGCTAACGAAGTATCAAATAAAGTTTTAACACGTGTAAAAAATGCAATTGGTGTATAAAAAGTAAAGTTATTAATTAACTTATTAAGAAAATGGGGAAAGTTGAATATTTAAATAATCTTAGACATTCTACTGCACACTTACTCGCTGCAGCGGTAATCGAACTGTATCCAGGTGTAAAACCGACTATAGGACCTGCGATCCAAGACGGCTTTTATTATGATTTTGATTTTCCCGAAGCTATATCTGATAAAGACCTAAAAAAAATCGACCAAAAGATGAGAGAGATCATAAAAAAATGGGCAAGTTTTGAACGTCTAGAAGTAACCGAGAAAGAAGCTTTGGATTTATTTTCTCATAATGAATACAAAACCGAACTTATAAAAGAGATCGTCAATTCAGGTAAAAAAATCACTTTATATAAATCGGGTAATTTTACTGACTTATGTCGTGGTGGGCATATTGACAATCCGAATGAGACCATTAAATACTTTAAATTAATGTCAACTGCTGGAGCTTATTGGAGAGGTTCTGAAAAAAATAAAATGCTGACTAGAATTTATGGAGTTGCGTTTGGCTCACAAGATAAACTCAATGCATATTTGTCAATGTTAGAAGAAGCAAAAAAGCGAGATCATAAGAAACTTGGCAAGGAATTGGATCTTTTCGTCTTCTCTGAATTGGTTGGTCCAGGATTGCCTTTATGGACACCAAAGGGAACTTTACTTCGAAAACTATTGGATGATTATGTATGGAGTCTGAGAAAAGAAAAGGGCTACGAACAGGTCGAGATACCTCATATTACAAAAAAAGAACTGTATGAGAAGTCTGGACATTGGTCAAAGTTCTCAGATGAGCTTTTTAAAATAACCACTCGTGAAGGTCATGAGTTTGCTATGAAGCCCATGAACTGTCCTCATCATACTCAAATATATGCTCGACGCAAGTGGAGCTTTCGAGATCTACCTCAAAGATATGCCAACACAACAATGTGCTATCGTGATGAGCAAACTGGTGAATTATCAGGGCTTTCTCGTGTACGATCGTTTACGCAAGATGATGCTCATGTATTCACTCAGCTGAAAGACGTAAAACAAGAATTTATGAATATTTGGGAGATTGTTGAGAAATTCTATGGGTCTTTTGGTTTTGATCTCAAAATTAGACTATCTCTTCATGATCCTGCAAAATTTGAAAATTATCTAGGAGATCCGAACATTTGGGTTGCGGCTGAAAATACACTTCGCAAAATTGTAAAGGAGAAGAATGCAGTTGCCATCGAAGAAGTCGGTGAAGCTGCATTTTATGGACCAAAAATTGACTTTATGGCAAATGACTCTCTAGGACGAGAGTGGCAAGTTGCTACAATCCAACTAGACATGAATATGCCAAAGAGCTTTGACCTTACTTGCACAAACGAAAAGGGAGAAGAAGAGCAAATATACATGATTCATGCAGCAATTATGGGTTCATTAGAGCGATTTATTTCAATTATTATCGAGCACTTTGCTGGCAATTTTCCCGTCTGGCTTTCACCAGTTCAGGTTGTTCTAATACCAATAGCTGATAGACATCAAGACTTCGCAAGCGAGGTTGCAATGTCACTAAATAAATCAGGCATTAGAGTAAACGTTGATTCAAAGTCTGAGTCGATGCAAAAGAAAATTAGAAATGCTCAAAAACAAAAGGTAAATTATATGCTGATTATTGGAGACCAAGAAATTGAATCAAAATTAGTTAATGTTAGATCAAGAAATGGCGAAACTACATTAATGAGTCGAGATGATTTTAAAGAAAAGATATTAGATGAAGTAGAACAAAAAAAATAATTCTAAGCATCTTCTTGCAAATGATTAATGTAACAGCTATAATAGCTCAAGTCCGTTTTATGCGGATGTTTTTTAATTTAAAATAAATAATTTGAGGAGCAGAAGATATTTTCAGAGTCAGTCCAATAAAACAGGTAGATATTATCACGTCAATCAAAGGATTCACGCAGAACAACTTCGTGTTATTGGTCCAGATGGTAGTTTGGTCGGAGTAATATCGAAAGAAGAAGCGTTACAAAAAGCACAAGATGAACAGTTGGACTTGGTACTAATTGCAGCAAATGCAAAGCCACCAGTTGCTAAAATAACAGATTTTAAAAAGTTTTTATACGAAGAAGAAAAAAAGCAAAAAGAAGCGAAAAAAGGATCCAAGAAAAGTAATGTTAAAGATATTAAAATTTCACTTTTTATAGGAATTGCAGATAGAACAAGATTGTCAAATAAAACTATTAAGTTTTTGGATGATGGTCATCAGGTTAGATTGAACTTAACATTGAAAGGTCGTGAAATTGTTAAAAGACAGATGGCTCATGATTTGATGAATAGTTTCATTAAAGACTTAGGTGAGGTCAACATTTCAAAGGAACCTAGGCTTGAAGGAAGAGTTATGCGAGCAGTAGTTTCAAAAAAGAAATAAATATGAAAAATAAACAAAAAACACATAAAGGTGCATCAAAAAGATTTAAAATTACAGCAACTGGAAAGGTTTTGCATCGATCAAAAGGCGCTAGGCATTTAAATTCAAAAAAGACAAAAAGGCAGCTTCGAAAACTTAAAATTGATAAACCAGTTGAAGGAAGAGTTAAAATAAAAATTAAAAAGCTTTTAGGATTAGCATAATTTAATAAATAAATATGGTAAGAGTAAGTAGTGGTCCAGCAACAAGAAATAAACATAGAAAAGTTCTAGATCTCGCAAAGGGTTACTGGATGTCTCGAAGCAAGCAGTTTTCAAAAGCGCAAGAAGCAGTGCTACATGCTGGGGAGTATGCTTTTGCTGGACGAAAATTAAAAAAACGAGATCTTAGAAGACTTTGGATTACTAGAATGAGTGCTGCTTTAAAGCAAAGTGGTGTTAAATATAGTTTATTTATTCATTGGATGAAGGTGAAAAAAATCACTTTGGATAGAAAAATCCTTTCACAACTAGCTCTTGATTATCCACAAGCTTTTGACAAGATCGTTGAGCAAGTAAAAAAATAATTCCAAGTACCAAAGTGTCCTTTCCCGAGGTATAATTTGTGAAATGACGGATCTAAAAACCACTCGAGAAAAGTTTCAAGTAAAACTAACTTCAATAGTCTCTCTTCCTCAATTAGAACTACTTAAGCTCGAATACCTAAGTCGAAATGGTATTGTAAATGAATTGCTGAAAGATATGAAATCCCTTAGCATTGATGAGCGGAAAATTCACGGTCAGCAAATCAATAAGCTCAAAGGTGAAATTGCGAAGCAGCTTGATAGTAAACAAAAAACAATACTTTCTTCATTGGATCATTCTAAATTTGATGTAACGTTACCAGGAAATATGAGAAAAAACGGAAGTCTTCACGTGGTAACGTATGCAATCGAAGAGATTAGCAAAATTTTTGAAAAAATTGGATTTATTCGGATGTCTTATCCTGAAGTAGAATGGGATTGGTATTCATTTGAGGCTTTAAATATGCCGAGTAATCATCCGGCACGCGATGATTTTGAAACTTTTTACATTGATCACCCAGAAAATAAGAAGTTTGGCAAAATGCTTCTTACACCTCACACGTCCTCAGGTCAGCCAAGAGAGATGATGAGACTTGGTGAGCCTCCTATTCGCATGATTAATATCGCAAAGACATATAGACCGAACTGGGACGTCTCGCATACTCCTATGTTTCATCAGTTCGAAGGTTTTTGCGTCGATAAAAAAATAAATATTACGCATTTAAAAGGAACTATAAATTACTTTGTAAAGGAGTTTTTCGGTGAAAACCGCGAAATACGCCTTCGACCATTTCATTTTCAATTTACAGAACCATCATTTGAAATAGATATAACTTGTGATATTTGCGATGGTACAGGTTATATTGTTAAAGACGAATTACGAATTAATAATGCTAAATCAAAAAGTATGCCTAAAGAAAATAAATGCAAATTGTGTAAACAGGGATGGCTTGAACTCGGAGGAAGTGGAATGGTTCATCCTAATGTTTTAAAATCAAGTGGAATAAATCCTGACGAATATACAGGTTGGGCATTTGGTTTCGGAGTAGAAAGAGTCATGATGATGAAATCAGGAGTGGGTCTAAATGATATTAGATTACTTTATGAAGGTGATATTAGAGTATTAGAACAGTTTTAATATGAATATAAAAATAACATACAATTGGCTCCTTGAGTATCTTGAAACTGATGCTAATCCGTATGAGCTCCAAAAATATCTCTCTCTATGCGGACCATCGATTGAAACTGTTGAAAAGGTGGGTGACGATTATGTATTTGATATAGAAATTACTTCAAATCGAATTGATATGGCAAGTGTTTATGGAATAGCCCAAGAAGCTGCTGCAATTCTGCCTCAGTTTGGAAAGAAGGCAAAACTAATCAAACATAAATTTATTAAACCTCAAGCTCCTACGAATGACCTTCTAATAAATATTACTGATTCATATCATTTAACAAATAGGGTTCTTGCAGTTGTACTTGACAATGTAATCATCGGTAAATCGCCAGAATATATTCAGAAAAGATTAAAGCTCGCAGGGATACGCACTCTCAATAATGTAGTCGACGTCACCAACTATATTATGCTTGAGCTTGGACATCCGTCACATGTTTTTGATTATGACCGAATTGCAAAACAAAAATTAATCTTTAGAGAATCCAAAAAAGGAGAAAAAATAATTTCTCTTGAGGATAAAATATATACCCTTCATGGGGGAGATAGCATTATTGAAGATGGCGATGGAAGGATAATTGATTTACCAGGTATTATAGGAACTAGTAATAGTATCGTTGTTGATAGTACAAAGCGATTATTATTTTTTATTGACAATAACGATGCAGTCCAGATGCGAAAGACATCGATGAGTTTAGGGATTCGTACCGTTGCCGCAACTTATAATGAAAAATCACCCGATCCTGAACGCGCTTTTGAATCACTTCTTCTCGGAATTGAGTTGCTTCAAAAAAATTCTAGAGCCAAGGTTGCAAGTTCGGTAGTTGATATTTATCCTCAAAAAAAACCAGAAAAACATATACGAGTCTACTTAAAAGATATTCAACGAATTATTGGTATAAGCATTGAAGAAAAAGTGATTGTTTCAATCCTTGAAAAACTTGGTTTTGGAGTTAAAAGAAGTGAAAATGATGAATTGGCATACCCAGATGGAGTTAGCTTCGATATATTAGTACCATCTTTTAGAGTTGACGATGTCTCAATAAAAGAAGACATTATCGAAGAGATAGCACGCGTTTATGGCTATCAGAATCTCCCAAGTAACATGACTCCACTAGTCTACATTAAGCAACCAAAAGATGTTGAAAATCTATTTAAATTACAAACAAAGAGTAAATACTATCTGAAACATATCGGATTGAACGAGTATCTAAATTACTCAATGATTTCAGGAGAGCTAATTGATCAATTACGACTTGTAAAGAAGGATTATCTGAAAATAAAAAACTCAATTTCAAGCGAAATAGAGTATATGCGAAACTCACTTATTCCTTCTCTCGTGAAAAACATTAAAGATAATTTTGGCAAAAAGGAGAAGCTAGAAATATTTGAAGTGGCAAAAATATATAATCCAATCGGAGATAAATTACCAGATGAAAAGTACTCCCTAGGTATAGCAACTAATACTAATTTTTCTGATTTGAAAGGAATTATTGATTCACTTTTTGATGAATTAAATATAACTGATTACTCTTATGAGAATATCAGTCATAATATTTTAAATAATTCTGCAAAAATCTCCATACAAGGAGAGGCTATCGGTGTAATTGGCTCATTAAAAGAAGGTCTAAAAATAGCAATGGACGTACCAAATGATATTTTTGTAGCCGAACTTGACTTTGAAACAATTGCAAATCAGTACAAAGTAATGGGATCATACAAAAAAATATCTCCATATGCAGTAATAAAACTAGATTCGACCATTATATCGCCATTAAATTTTGCTCAAATTAAAACTATTGCCAGAGCGACTTCTTCATATTTACAGAATATTGAGCTTTTGGACCAATATGCTGGAAACATTACTATTCGCCTACAATTCACGTCTTATACGGAAAATTTAACAGAAAATACTGCAAAAAATGAACTCGTTTCAATAATTACTGCAATTAAAAATAAAAAAGTCCTTTGAAAAACAAAGCTGTGATATTTGACCTTGATGGTTGTATAGCGAATACCCTTCCTGTATGGATTACTGCCTTCATCAAAACATTCAAAGCTTTTGGTAAAAATATGTCAGAGGTTGAGTTGATGAGAATCGGCTTGAATAGAATTCATGAAACTGGCTATGAAGGAATCGATGCAGAAAAATTTATAAATAAGTTATACGATGTGTTAAAGAATGGGATTGCCAAAGCTCCACTACATGAAGGGATGTTTGAAACTATTTCTTATCTTCATAACAATGGTATAAAACTTGCTATCGTATCTTCAGCACGACGAGATCAAGTAAAAGATTACGCATTGAGTAAAGGTATTATTAAATATTTTGACCATATATTAGGCTTTGAAGATACTAAAAATAATAAACCACACCCAGAGCCAATATTGAAAGCAATTGAACTATTAAAGGTTCACCCAACAGATACAATAATGATAGGGGATAGTGACGTGGATATAATTGCAGCAAACCAGGCTGGCGTAACAAGCGTTTGGTTTCATCCGAAAATTAATCATTTGCATTATTCTCCAGGGCAATTTGCAATTCATAACCCAAAATATACAATTTCAAACATTAAAGAATTAATCAATATTTTATGAAGACGTCACTAATTCATTTTCTATCTACTGATAAATTACGTCTACCAGGTTTGTTATTTGAGCCTAGTGAAGAACAAACTAAGAGGGTAGTAATATATTTACATGGTTGTGGAAGCTCTTCGGTATTTTACTCCCCAAAAATTAATAATCTTGCGGCAGCAATAACACATCTGGGAATTGCATTTTTTCCTTTTAACAATAGGGGTGCCCATTATGCAAAAACTCTAAATCGAATTACTATAAAAAACAACGTTGAGGTTGTAGAGAAAGAGCTTCACGGTACTAGTTATGAAAAAATCAAAGACTCGATTTTTGATATAGATGGCGCAATATTATTTTTGCGTTCAAAAGGATTTAATACATTTCATATTATTGGAGAGTCAACTGGCGCAAATAAAATTGTAG
>Ga0210057_1006568_pt1 | contig 14403 bp, 11 predicted proteins | sample CryGeyCG2114_010_2_FD_183968 | JGI IMG/M metagenome (GOLD analysis project Ga0210057, IMG submission 183968) | Groundwater microbial communities from aquifer - Crystal Geyser CG10_big_fil_rev_8/21/14_0.10 (SPAdes) (version 2) | ecosystem: Environmental > Aquatic > Deep subsurface > Groundwater ... | reverse complement strand
CAAAACATCAGTTGCATAATACAATCAAGATTGTTTCAGCACATAATGCAGATACTTTAAAAAAAATTTCAGCATTATATGAAAAAATAATACCAGCAGGCCTGCATAAGGCATCTAGCATTAAAGTAGCAGAAGCAGCAAAAGTTGTTGAAAATGTTCAGAGAGACATGAATATTGCATTAATGAACGAACTTTCTTTAATATTCCATAAATTAAACATTGATACAAAAGATGTTCTTGAAGCAGCAGGCACAAAATGGAATTTTCATAAGTATTATCCTGGTTTAGTTGGTGGCCATTGCATAGGCGTTGATCCTTACTACCTCGCTTTTCAGGCACTAGAGCATGGCTATCATCCTAAAATAATCTTATCTGGCAGGGAAGTGAATGATTATATGGCAAAGCATGTGGCAGAGCTTGCAATAAAAGAACTAAACAATAAAGGTAAGGTCCTTAAAGATTGTACAGTTGCACTTCTTGGATTAACATTTAAGGAGAATGTTACAGATCTGCGAAATAGCAGGGCGCTTAATGTTATTCAGTATCTTAAAGAGTATGGTATTAATGTTATTACATGCGAGCCTAATGTTTCAGCAGAAACAGTCAAAGAAAAGTATGGTGTTGATAATCTGGCTTTTTCTAATCTGCCTTTGTGTGATTCTATTATAATTGTTAATAAGCATTCCCAATTCAAAGATCTATCCATTAAAGACATCAAACAAAAGCTTAGAACACATATTCTAATTGATACGAAGAGACTGTTTGATAAGAAAGAAGCAGAAATACAAGGAATTGTGTACAGGTCATTATAAATATCTTACTTATCAATAACAAATATTAAACATTCCTAACACAAAACAAAAACTTTTATATAGTAGGAAGTTTTAGGAATTTGTTGACGAGACCCAACATCTTGTGGTGTTTCTTAGGTGAATATACAATATGTTGTAGGTGGGTCTTTCTGGCAATAAAAGGTGGTGTGCATGAGTTTAGAAAAAGTTCAGAAAAGAAGTGGCGAAATTGTTTCTTTTGACAAAGAAAAAATTACAACTGCAATATTCAAATCAGCGCAGGCAGTTGGAGGAATGGATAAAGCTCAGTCTGAACGGATAACAGAAAATGTTCTTAATGTTCTTGAACAAAATTTTTCAGAGGGAATACCTACAGTTGAACAAATACAGGATTCTGTTGAAAAAGTGCTTATTGAAACAGGTCATGCAAAAACAGCAAAAGCTTTTATTTTATACAGAGCAGAGCATGCAAAAGTACGTGAGCAGGAAAAATCAAAGGAAATTGACGAAATGTTTGCTTTTAAGTCTAAACTATACTCTCTTGTACCAAAACAGCAGGTTGAAGCATATGGGCGGTTATTTTATTCACTTCGCAAATTACAAGAAAACAGCGCAGTGCCTATAAACCAAAATAATGATTATTTAGGCAGTAATGAATTAGCAGACAACATATTCAAAAGAAAATATTATTTAAAAAATCTTGCAGGAGATTGTATTGAGCATCGTCCAGAACATGTCTTTGCAAGGCTTGCATCATTTCTTGCGGCAATAGAAACTACAAAAGAGAAACAGGATGAATGGGCAAAGCGTTTTTATAATATCCTATACAAAGGTTATTTTCTTCCAGGAGGAAGAGTTATTGCAGGGGCAGGAGACCTTTACAGAACAAAATCACTTGCAAACTGTTTTGTTTCTTTGGTTCAGAAAGATAATATCGAATCAATTTATCAGACTGCATATGAATGTGCGCGTACATATTCTTACGGCGGCGGAATTGGTGTGGATGTATCTTCTTTGCGTCCAAGAGACTCAGTTGTTCACAATGCAGCAGATAAATCAACAGGAGCAGTATCATTTATGGAATTATACTCTTTAACAACAGGATTAATAGGTCAATCAGGAAGAAGGGGAGCATTAATGCTTACAATTGATGTAAAACATCCTGATATTCTGCATTTTATCGACGTAAAAAGAGTATCAAACTGGGTTACAAAACAAATAGTTGAACAGTGCAAATGGTCTAACAAGTTTAATGAAAAGCAGTTAAGAGAAATAGAACGCCAAGTAAAAGAAAATACTCAGGTAAGATTTGCAAACATTAGCATGAAAGTATCTGATGAATTTATGCAGGCAGTGCATGAAGAAACAACTTATGGAAAAGACAAGATTCTTGTTTACAAAAAGAAAAATAAAGAAATGATTATGAGTGCACCGCAGACAGAAGAATTGCATTATTCTTATGGCATCCCTGCAAAGGATATCACTAATTATGAACTTATCAAAACCACTGACACTTTAGAAGAAACAAATGCCTTTTTAGCTGAGCAAGGAGCAGTTTCAATAACATCCGAGCTTCTTAATGAAAAAAATAAACGTGATATCTTTGGAGACTTAGTAATTTCATTAGATGGAAAAGATTATGATCTTGCAGTTAAATATTCTGGAGATTATATGCTGTATTTTGGTTCTAATCAGACAGGTGATTTGAAGCATCTCCTCAAGGCGCGTGAAATCTGGGACAAATTTGTTTCAGGCAATTATAAAACAGCAGAGCCTGGCTTAATCTTCTGGACAACAATGGCAAAATATTCACCCTCAAATTATGTTGGAAGGCCTATTGCATCAACTAACCCATGCGGTGAAGTTCCACTAGAAGATGGTGGAGCATGCAATCTAGCATCTATAAATTTATCCAGATTTGTTATAGATGGTTATTCACAAAATGCAGAAATAAATTGGGATGAATTAAAACAGGTAACAAAAGATTGTGTTCGTTTTCTGGATAATGTCATATCATGGAATACTTCCTTAAATCCATTGGAAAAACAAAGAAAAGCAGCAGGAATAACGCGCCGTGTAGGATTAGGAGTAGTTGGCATTGCAGACATGCTTAATCAGCTTGGCTTAGGATATGATTCAGAAGAAGGATTAGAAATTCTTGAAAAAGCTATGAAATGGATTGCAAATGCATCATATGAAGCATCAGCAGAGCTTGCAGAAGAAAAAGGAAGCTTTCCTGCTTTTAATTATGAACAATATTCTCAGTGTCCTTTCTTTAAAGAAGCTCTTCTTCCAGAAATTCAGAATATGGTCAAAGAAAAAGGATTGCGAAATGTGGCAGTTCTGTCTATTGCACCAACAGGAACAATCTCAAACATAATGTTAAGTTATGTTGACAAAAAAACAGGAAAAAATTATATTGGTGTCAGTGGAGGCATTGAACCAATCTTCTCTTTGTATTACACTAGAAGGGCTGAGTCTTTTGGCAACAAACACTTTAAGGTATTTCATTCAACAGTGCAGGCCTACATTGATAAGATGGGCTTGCAGGATAAAGTATCAGATGCACGCGATGTAGATGAGTTAAGAAAGATTTTGCCTGCACATTTCTTCCGTACAGCACATTTCCTTTCTCCTAATACACGTGTAAAAATACAAGGTATTGCACAGCGCTTTGTTGACCACAGCATTTCATCAACAGTAAATCTTCCTGAAAGTATTGATCCTGAAACAATATCAGATGTTTATTTGGAAGCATGGAAGCAGGGCTTAAAAGGCATTACAATATATCGTGACGGAAGCCGTTATCCTATCTTAAGTATTGCAAAACAGCAGTCCGCATTCCAGGATCAAAAAGACATAACATATAAGGTGTTGGTAAACAACAAAGAAATGTTCCTTATGGGTGATGAAGTATTTACTCTGCCTGACGGCAAGCTAAGCACACCATTCCATGCAATGCAGGAAGACATTGAAGGTGTTACTGTGGCAGTTGCTAAGAAAATAGACAAAGACAACGTAATAGTTGTCGAGAAAAAGGATGACGGCAGCAAGAAAGTCTGCGAAGTCAAAATCGAAGACGGTAAAATAATCAAGACTTGTGGTGAATAATTTTTTAATTTATTATTTTCTTAAAACCGCAACCTTTATTATCTTCACATTCACCTCAATTCTGGGTGTGTTCTATCGTTACAAAGATTCAAAAACCAATAACTGTTAAAGGAGATCAAAGCAAGGAAAAATTAGGTTTAGTCCACGTTATGACAGGTCATGGCAAAGGCAAGACAACTTCTTCTTTAGGTCTTGCACTAAGGGCAATTGGTACTGGCTATAAAGTATATATGATACAGTTTTTGAAAAGCGGCAGTACTGGTGAACTTTACGCTGCAAAGCACCTGCCTAATTTCACTATAAAACAGTTTGGAGTGGATGCATTAAGAGAGATGCAAAAATCACAGTCAAATTTGTCAGAATTTGCAAAGAAAGATCTCACAGGACATTTTGTCTTTCAGCCGGATATTGAGGAAAAAGAAGCAGCAATAAAAGGCTTTCAGCATGCAAAGAATATCATTGAAAGCCAGGAGTATGACTTAGTTATTTTAGATGAAATAAATTGTATAATAGACAAAGGCTTTGTAAGTGTAAATGAGATAATTGATTTGATAAACAACAACAATAAAACAGAAATCTACATGACTGGAAGGGATGCCCCTAAGGAATTATTAGAGCATGTAGACTATTTTTCTGAGATAAAAGTTCACAAACATCCCTGGCAGAAAGGCATTAATGCAAGAAAAGGCATAGAGTATTAGTAAGCTTTTAAAATAGTAGATTATTTCTAAAATTAAGAGATAACTTAGTGATAATATGAATCTTAATGACACAATAAGATCGTTAGAACACAAAGCGTTAGATTTCTTAGGTGAAAATAGTTTTGGAAGAAAGCTTATAGCATATCTTGGAGAACCTTATGTTGCAGGACATTCTTTGCAGGAAGGCATTGAAAGAGCGATTCTTGAATTTAATAAAAATAGTCGCTATGGTACTTTAGACATTCTTGGAGAAGGAGCAAGGACAGAAGCTAAATCTCAAGAATATGTTAATGCTTACAAACAGCTTATAACAATGGTTGATGACAACAGAGTTGGTGGTGAAGCAATTGCTTCTGTTTCATTAAAGCCATCAGCATTAATTGTAGTTGATGAAAAAGGTCTACCTACAAATCAGGGGTCTTCATTGCAGGAAAGATTAGAAGATCTTGTCTCATATGCAAAAGCTAGAGAGGTACAAATAACAATAGACATGGAAGACCATGACTGGACAGATATAACTTTAGAAGCAGCTAAAGAAGTTTGGAGAAAAGGTTATGATAATCTTGGAATAGTTCTGCAGTCACGGTTAAATAGAACAAGAAATGATGTTTCAGACTTATTTGGTGATACATCATACACGCTTGTTCCAAAAGGAAAAATGCGTGTTCGTGCATGTATTGGGATCTATAACGAACATGCAGACATTGCAGTAACAGACAGAGAAGAAGCAAAAGATAGATTGATAGACAGGCAAAGAGAACTTTTTCAAGCAGGCATCTATGTGGAATCTGCAACGCATGATCATAAGCGCATAAGACAGACTGAAACACAGATGGAAGAATTAAGAGTACCTAAAGAAATGCATGAATTCCAATTCCTGCTTGGTGTGCAAAACGCATACAATATCGATCATGAACTTAGGGATAGAGGTCATAAAGTCCGTTATTACATGCCTGTTGAGCTAAACAAAGGAGATGGAGTTAAATACATGATAAGAAGATTAAAGGCAAATCCAGAAATGATAACGCACGGAATAAAGAATACATTACAGCGGATTTATTCTCTTTTTAGCAAAAATCAGGCCTATCAAAAAGCAGTCTAATTCTTTCACAACCTTTATATAACCTCTTTATATACTATACCCCATGTCAGTAACAAAAATAAAGAAGCGTGACGGAACTATAGTTGACTTTGATCCTGAAAAAATATACAATGCTATCTCTAAGGCTGCAGAAGCAGTTGGTTCATATGACAGAGAAAAAACAAAGCCAGTAGTAGCAAAGATTTTAAATTATGTTGAACAGCAGTTTAATGATAAAAATATCCCAACTATCGAAGATATGCAGGATATTGTAGAGCGCGTTTTAATTGAAGAAGGTCATGTCAAAACAGTAAAAGTTTATATTTTATACAGAGAAGAGCAGGCAAAGGTAAGACAAAAAAAACAAGAACTAGTTGGCGGCTTCGTAGATAAAAATATGTCCTTGAATGCGTTAAAAATATTAAAAGAAAAATACCTTCTTCAAGATAATAGCGGAAATACAATAGAAACTCCTGAACAAATGTTTAGGAGAGTTGCAAAAGCAATAGCATTAATAGATAAAGATTACGAAAAAGAACCTGACATTAAAGCAGTAGAAGAAGAATTTTTTCAGTCAATGAACAATCTGGAATTTCTTCCAAACAGTCCGTGTCTTATGAATGCAGGAACAGAAATGCAGCAGGTTATTTCGTGTTTTGGACTCCCTATAAATGATTCTTTAGAAGGTATTTATGACACATTAAAAATAGCTGCAAAAATTCACAAATATGGATCAGGTACAGGTTTTAATTTTTCAACATTAAGGCCAAGAGATGACATGATTAATTCAACTAAAGGCGGATCGTCAGGTGCGCTTTCTTTCCTAAAATTATTTGATAGTTCAACATCAATCATAAAGCAGGGAGGTAAAAGAAGAGGGGCAAACATGGCAATAATTCATGTGACTCATCCAGAAATTCTTAATTTTATCTCTGCAAAAGAAGATCCAGCACAATTAACTAATTTCAACATTTCAATAGCAATCACAGATAAATTCATGGACGCTGTTCAAAAAAACAAATTTTATGATTTAATAAATCCTAGAACAAAAAAAGTAGTTAGGCAGCTTCCTGCAAAAGAAGTATTTGATCTTATTGCAAGGCAGGCATGGAAAAATGGCGAGCCAGGAGTATTATTTATTGATACAATAAATAAGAAAAATTATCTGTCGCAAAAAATTCAGATAACAAGTGCATGTGCAGAAGCTCCGTTATATGAAAATGAAGCATGTCCATTAGCATCACTTAATGTCAGCAGAAGTGTTGAAAATAAAAAGATAAACTGGGAAAAAATCAAAAAAACAATTTACACAGCAGTGCATTTTCTTGATAATATGATTGATGCCAATCAATATCCTACAGAAGAAATTGAAAAAATCACAAAAAGCAACAGAAAAATAGGTTTAGGCATTATGGGTTTTGCAGATATGTTGTTTCAGTTAGAAATACCTTATAACTCAAAAGAAGCAGTTGACACAGCAGAGAAACTGATGAGATTCATCAAAGCAGAATCAAGAAAAGCATCTATAGAATTAGCAGAAAAACGCGGTTCTTTTCCAAATTATAAAGAAAGTAGGTTTGCAAAAAAAGGTTTTAAGATGCGTAATGCAACAACAACAGCAGTAGCTCCGACAGGAACAATTAGTATTATAGCTGGGTGTTCTTCAGGAATAGAACCTGCATTTGCACTGGCATATATGCAGAAAATATTTGGTGGAGAAGAAATTCTTCAGGTTAATAAGAATTTTGAAGCAAAAGCCCGTGAAAAACAAGTTTATACAGATGAACTTATGAAAAAAATTGTCCAGATGGGCTCACTAAAATGGTTCAATGAAATCCCGGCAGACCTAAAAAAAATATTTGTAATTTCATATGATGTAGAAGCTAAATGGCATGTCAAAATACAAGCTGCGTTCCAGAAATTTACAGACAATGCAGTTTCAAAAAGCGTGAATCTTCCAGAAGATGCTCATAAAGAAGATGTTGTAAAAGTTTTCAAGACAGCTTATGGTCTTGGCTGTAAAGGCATTACTGTTTATAGGGATAAGTCAAGAGAAGATCAGATCATCAATCAACTAAACTAGTGTTTCCACTGGGATGTATAAAAGAAAGTCATTATCTGGTTGTGCTGGAATACTCTCCACAACTCCCAGCTGTCTTTTGTATTTGGATCAACATAATTTGCCCCTGTGCCAAGAATAGAATTAACAACAGTTGCTCTGACATAATCCATCTTCTCATCAAATTTCAGCATCTGAACTTCAGTAGTTTCTTGATCTTCTTTCTTTGTTCCGTTGTTATAAGAAACAACATCAGCTTTTAGTTCTCTGTATTTGCTTCCTTTCAAATAACCTGCAAGAAAACTGGCATAACTTTCCAGCATTTGCTTGTATTGCTGTTTGTGGAATAATTCAGCACCTTCATCATATTTAACAAATGGTGCATCATCAATTAATTCCTTATTTTCATCGTCAACATCTTCAACTTCTGTAGAAATATTGTGAACATTAGAATCATCCTGTTTTTCTGATAAATGTTCACTATTCAGCGAAAGTAGGTCTGACTTTCGATTATTAACCACTTTCGCTATATCTTTTTTCTTTATTGTTCGTTTATCTTCTTTTTGTTTATCCGATAATGGGTTTAGAACAACAGCTTCTTCATTTTGCAGTTGAGTCATTTCAAGAAGTAGTTCTTGTAGTGTTAGAGAATCATTGTCTTTCTTATCTTCAGCTATAACTCCTCTACTCTTATGTGTATCAGTTGTTTTCTTGGCCTTTCTTACTATGTTAAACCTTTCTACTGCTTTCTCTAAAAACATAATCATCCCTCTAAAAAAGAAGAAGAAGGAGCCTATATAAATATTGTGAAACCTAAAATCTTGGGTTATATTTAAAAAACAAACCCTCTTTTCTCATAAAATGGCAGACGATAAGTGCAAACCAACAAGAAAGGGTATTATTGTAGATGGAGAACAAGCTGTAATTGTTGTAACTGGAACAGTTTATGTTGAATCTGATAAAGGTACAGCAATTTTAGCAGATAGAAGGTCAGCAAATCCTACTCATGTTTCTACAGATTTAGATGCAAAAATACTTGGACTTTTAGAATATCCAGAAAAATTCAGTTTAGATTATGCAAGAGCAGTAGTAGCTGAAGCAGAAAAATATGTTACATCAGGTGGTGCAGTTAGACCAAGCATAGCTTTTCTTATAGAACCTAAGAAAGGTCATAGTGATGTATATAATCTTACAGTTCATAGAAGCCTGGGAGACCAAAATATCCTGGCAGGAGTCTGGCTTAATTATCAAGGAGTATTAATACAAGCGCCAGAATTTGAATTAACAGAAGAATCCTTAAAAAGAGTAGCTGGAAATCAAGAAAATCCTATATTATATGTTCCTAATGGTACAACAGTAAGAGTTGAAGAAAGATATTTATCAGGCTTTATAGGAAGAGGTCATGATATTATGATGGGGGTAAGCTACGATAATTTTGGCAATGGAAGAGCAGTTGTCTATGATGATGAAATTTGTTGGGTAAGAGTTGATAAAGGAAGGTCATGTAGAGAGCCAGTAGTTCTAGATCCAGGCAGGATTATGCAAGCAAGAATTGATTTTCCTTCTATTGATATTCCAGTGAAGTACAAAGGTGATATTGGCAGCATAACTGGACATTATTCAGTAACAGTAAAACGTAATGAAGATTATGTAACTCTAACAAACCATGGTTCTGATATATTGCCTTTATTTGTTAGAAAAAAAGAAATATAGTGAACGAAATAAGTATTCGTACATTTTGAATTTCGTTCACTATTCAGCAAATGAGATCAAATGTACGAAAATTAATATCATTTGCTATAGAATGGTAAAAAATAATTAAGTTCCTTCCTGCCAGCTTGACATGTATTTCTTCTGCTCATCAGTCATCTCATCAAATTCAACATTAAGAGCATCAAGCTGAAGTCTTGAAATCTCATCATCAATTTTTTCAGGTAGTTGAATAACTTCTGGCTTCATTTTTCCTTTGTTTTTTACAGCATATTCGCATGCAAGAGCTTGTCCGCAGAATGATGTTGACATGACAGCGCTTGGATGTCCTTCTGCAGCAGCCAGATTAATAAGTCTGCCTTCACCAAGAACAAATATTCTTTTACCTTCTAAAGTGAACTGATCCATGAATGGCCTGATTTTTTCAACAGCAGAAGATGCCTGCTTTAATCCATCAACATCAATTTCACAGTCAAAGTGGCCGCTGTTTGCAATCATTGCACCATCTTTCATTGCTTTCATGTGCTCTACTCTGATAACATGTTTGTTTCCAGTTACTGTTAAGAAAATGTCACCAACTTTAGCAGCTTCTTCCATTTTCATAACTTTAAATCCATCGTATGTTGCCTGCAATGCTCTGAATGCATCTACTTCACATACTATTACATTAGCTCCCATTCCTTTTGCACCTTTAGCAACACCTTTGCCGCAGCTTCCATAGCCAACAACAACAAAAGTTGTTCCAGCAATTAATACATTTGTTGCTCTGACAATTCCATCAATAGTTGACTGAGCTGTTCCATAATAATTATCAAGAAGATGTTTTGTCTTGTTGTCATTTACAGCAATAATTGGATATTTCAAAGCATTGTCTTTAACCATTGCATGTAATCTAATAATTCCTGTTGTTGTTTCTTCGCATCCTGCAATAAGTTCAGGGATTAATTCAGGATGTTTGCTGTGAATTTCGCTTACTAAATCACAGCCGTCATCAATAGTAATATGTGGTTTGAAATTAATCACATTAGTCAAGTAGCGGTAATAATCTTCTTTAGTCTCTCCTTTGTATGCCCATATATGGACGCCTTCTTTTGCAAGTGCTGCAGAAACATCATCCTGTGTGCTTAAAGGATTGCATCCTGTAATTGCTACCTGTGCTCCTCCTGCAACTAATGTTCTGACAAGAATACCAGTTTCTTTAGTGACATGCAATGCTAAACCAATCCTAACTCCATCAAATGGCTTTTCTTTTGCAAATTTGTCTCTTATTTTAAGTAATGCCCCCATCTGCATCTCTGCCAATCGCAAATTCTTCATACCTTGTTCTGCTAAATTCATATCTTTTACTTCGTAAGTTGTTCCTTTATCCATGCTAATAACCTCCGTAAATTGAATTAAAACTTGATATTTTGGGACATTTATATAGTTTCTTTCACAAAATATGGACAATGTCCATTATTTTAAAAATAATATAGACAAAATACGTAATATTTATATATTAGTTGTACAATAATAAGAATCAGGAAATCACAGAGCATGTTTCTATATGCTCTCGAAAAAGGGGCTGGTGAGTTCACACTCGCAAAAATACATAATTGTTTGTTGGCGCAACAATTGCCCTTTTTTCGATGAGCTACCATGAAATTAGATGAATACGACCATAAAATAATAAGTGCATTGAGAGAGAATGCCAGACTTTCTGTTAGAGAGATAGCAAAAAAGCTCAAGATGCGGCACAGTACAGTGCATCTGCGCATACAGAAGCTGATAAGAGACAAAATAATAGAAAAGTTCACAATAAAGCTGAACAACAAAGCAATTGGAGAAAATTTTATTGTCTTTGTCTTCATCGCAGCAGACAAGATAATTCCAGATAATGCATTCAAAGATGGACATATAAAAGAAGTCTTTGGCATAACAGGCGAGTATGATTTGCTGATGAAATGCAAGTTTGCAGGAATAGAAGACTTTAATGATTTTATTCTGAATTTTAGGAAAAGATATGATTTAAAGAAAACATTAACAATGATTGCTACAGTTAATGTTAAGGAAGAGTTGTGATGTTATTTGTGTCATTATTTTTATAAATAAAAGACCAATTCTTTGAACATGCCACAAATACAGCAATTAGTAGGTGATGAATTAGTAGATTTCATAGAATCTTGCATTAATCATGCTTACAGAACATATGCGAAAAGAGCAGATCAAGATACTAATCCTGTTATAGCAAGAATGCTTGTGGATGGTAAACCAGTAGATCATTGGTATTATAGATCAGATGAATGGATTGACCAGCCTTATGATCTCACAATGGTGTTTGGTTTTCCAGCTTATGTTGGTCCAGCTGATAACAGACAAATTCAATATATTTATAATAAAAGAACTTTTGTTGTAGAAACTGAACATACAAAAGATATTGCTCTTGCAGTTGAAAACAGAAATAATGGTGATGATAGTTTTCTTAATGATCTTATAGGATAAAATCTAAAACTCTCTAATTTCCTTCATTTCCTGAAATCTTTTCTCGATCTCATCCATTGTTAATTTAGAATTTCTATCTAAACTAAAATCCTCTGCATTGAATGATGCAATTACACTGCCGTAAATAATTGCTTTTCGTAGCGAAGCTTCATCAACTGCATTGTGCTTTGCTAAGTAACCAATAAATCCGCCAGCAAAACTATCTCCGCATCCAGTTGGGTCCTTGATAACTTCCAATGGATAACCTGGGGCATTGAAGTGACTGCCATTCCCAAAAAGCAATGCACCATGCTCACCTTTTTTTATTATTACAAACTTAGGTCCTAAAGCAAGAGCCTGATTTGCAGCCTGTGCTAAATTGACAGTATCAAACAACTGCCTTGCTTCGCCATCATTCAATAAAAGAACATGAACTTTCTTAATAACTTCCAGCAATTCCTGTTTTTTTGTATCAATCCAGAAATTCATTGTGTCCATAACAATAAGCTCTGGCTGTTTTAATTGTTCAATAACTTTCATTTGCAGAACAGGATCAGTATTAGCTAAGAAAACATACTTTGCGTTTTTGTACTCATCAGGAAGTTCAGCATCAAAATCAAGTAATGTATTAAGATCAGTAAATTCAGTCTTTGCTTCGTTCATGTCAAATTCATATTTGCCTCCCCATGCAAATGTTTTGCCAGGTACTTGTTTAATTCCAGATAAAGAAATATTTTTGCTTTTTAGTAGTTCTTTATGTTTATCTTCAAAATCTTCTCCAACAATTGCAACCATTCCAGGATTTGTGAAGAAGCTTGCAGCAACAGAAGCATATGTTGCACTTCCTCCCAAAGCACGCTCTCTTTTTCCAAACGGTGTTTCAACTGTGTCGTATCCAATAGTCCCAATAATGATTGTGTTCATGATTTGCTAGAAAATGTGATTGTTTAAAAAGTTATCTTTGTTCGTACTGTCTTTGAACAAATTCCTTTAATCTTTGTGCATCAGAAATAACATGAATTTTACCAAAGTCAACATCATGTTCAGGATGTTTCATCATATTTGCAAAAATTCCAACACCTTCATCACTAAGATAAGGTGAGAATCCAGATATATAATATCCATCTCTTAATAATTTATTTAATGCAACAGGAGCATTATCATGAAATAATCTGACTGCTGCTACTTGATCACCCCTCCAAATTGCTTTATCAACATCCTCAATTGATTCACTTTTATTTATTCTTAGATCTCCTAATGCAGGTCCCATAACTTCTGTAACTATATCTTTATAACCATTAGGCAAATAAACAGGCAATAATTTAGCTCCTTCATATCCTGAAACTCTCATGAATCCAAGTGATGCATGCTTTTTCCCATCATATCTTTCTTCCCCAGAAAGGTTTAATCTTACAGGCCAAAATCCATGTCTAATTAATAATTTATGTATGCCAGTTCTATCAGTTCTTGCATCTCCGACAGTCATACCTTTATAGTCATCACCTAACCAATCTATTCTTCTTTTAACAAGTTCATTACCAATACCGTGACTAGAATAATCACTATCAACAATAGTATAGCGTAAATGTGATCTATCAGGTCTAACACTGATTATGTTTCCATGACCTACAATATTACCTTCATCAACAGCAATAAAACTTGCAGAGTTATCTCCAACTAATGTTGGGAGATCATCATCTACATATCTTGATAGCCATTCACTCTTTAGAAGTCTTTCAATCCCAGCTAAATCAGCTTCAGTTGCTATTCTTATCTCTGCCATTTTTCGAACAAACTCTCATGAGTTTTTAAACATTATTAAAAAATTCAAAAAAACTAAACTTCACTAGCTCTTTCTTGAGCTTTAGCAATCAATGAACTTAAAAACTGTGCAACATCATCATAATTATCTTTAGCATTGTCTATGCTGTCTTCGATGTCTTCCCATTCATCTTTATCTAATCCAAAATCGCGTCTGTTCATATCTTCAAATCTGTCTTTTATATCATCAAGATCATCATCAAGATCATCTAATTCATCATCTTCAATGTCTTCTAAGTCATCTTCAAGATCTTCAAGATCGTCTTCATCATCTGCATCTATAATAGCATCTTCAATATCAACAAGATCATCATTAAGATTATCAATATCATTATATAACTGTTCAAGATCATCTAAAAGAACATCAAGTTCACTTTCTTCTTCAACTTCTTCTTCAGTTTCTTCTTCAACAGGTTCTTCTACTGTTGATTCAGATTCATCTTCGGTATTTTGAACAGGTACTTCTACTGTTTCAACATGAACAACAGTTGTTCCAGTAATTAAATCATTCCATAATGCAAATTCCTGTCCAACAGGCTTTGTAGCAGTATAGTCTGATAACAGCTCCTGATCGCTATAATTGTTCCTTTCAACAATGAATAGAACACTGCCAAGAACTGCTAAAAGTATGATTGTCGTAATTGCTGTGATTATGATTGTATCTCTTTT
>Ga0210057_1006567_pt1 | contig 14406 bp, 9 predicted proteins | sample CryGeyCG2114_010_2_FD_183968 | JGI IMG/M metagenome (GOLD analysis project Ga0210057, IMG submission 183968) | Groundwater microbial communities from aquifer - Crystal Geyser CG10_big_fil_rev_8/21/14_0.10 (SPAdes) (version 2) | ecosystem: Environmental > Aquatic > Deep subsurface > Groundwater ... | reverse complement strand
TAATTTTGGCCGCCGTGTTATATATTCTGCTTCGAGAAATTTCTTCTCCAGAAATTTTAGCATTAATCGAAAGAACTTCTTTGTCTACGGTATTTAAAGTGCCACCTTCTTCTTTCATTTTTTTAAGATCTTGCCAGACCGCTTCTTCCTTGAGACCGGCCTTTTCTGCTACTTCGGCTATAAACCTTGATTGCTCAATTTGGCTAGGCAAAAGCTTGATAAAAGGCAAGATTTTACTGCTTATTTCCCTATCCAAGCGTCTTTTTTCCATTTTGGCCGCCAACAATTTATCCAAATAAAAATCTATAATATGACTTGATTTTTGAAGGAGGGTAAGCCACTCCGAAGGATTTTTTACAATAATCGAAGCCGGATCTTCTTTGGCTGGTACCGGGACAACTCTGATATTCATTCCCATAGAAAGCCCCATCTTGGCCGCTCTCTCCACGGCCGCAAAGCCGGCACTGTCTCCGTCATAAGCGAAAACGATCCTCTCCGAAAGCTTGCTCAATCTTTCGAGCTGGTAAGAAGATAACGCCGTCCCAGAAGTGGCTACTGTATTGTCGAAACCCGCGCTATGGGAAAGTATTAAGTCCATTTGCCCTTCAACTAATATCGAATAGTTCTTTTTTCTAATAGCTGATTTGGCAATATGCAAACCGTAGAGTGTTTCCGACTTATTGAATAAAATAGTTTCCGGACTATTCAAGTATTTCGGCGCGTTTCCACTGTCTGGAAAAGAACGACCGGAAAAAGCAATCGACCTAGCGGCACTGTCAAAGATCGGGAAAATAATTCGACTTCTGAAAACATCGTAGAAATCCGCTGCATCATCCGACTTTTTTATTAATCCCGCTTTTAAAAGCTCGTCTTCTTTAAAATTCTTGCCTTTAAACTTCGTGAGGATCGTCCGCCAACTAGCCGGAGCAAAACCCAGTCGCCATTCTTTTATATCTTTCTCCTTAACGCCCCTTTTCGAAAGATAAGCCAGAGCCTCTTTGTTTTCTTTTAGCTGACCAGAAAAAAAAGTGGTAGCCTCTTCCAAAATTTGAAAAAGTTTCTCTTTTTCGTCAGCATAACCTTTATTTTCGAATTCTAAACTTACACCGGCTCTGTCAGCCAAGACTTTGAGGGCTCCCAAAAAATCCAAGCCTTCAAACTCTTCTACGAAAGTAAATATGTCCCCTTTAGCGCCGCAACCAAAGCAGTAATAACTGTTTCTGCCCGGAGAAACAAAGAAAGAGGGCGTCCTTTCGCTGTGGAATGGACACTTGGCTTTGAAATTGGAACCGGCTTTCTCAAGCTTAACGTAACCGCCGACAACTTCGACAATATCCAATCTCTCTTTTATCTTGTCTACGTTGGACATAAATTAACCTGCTACTTACTGTGAATTACGAAATACATCGAACGCATATTTTTAGGAGTCAGAGACAGGGCTGGCCTAAAAATATACGGTGATGCAAAGTTTCGTAATGAAAGGTACTTAAAACCTTAAAAACCGGCGACTGTTTTTACTCTCCTGTCGCTTCTCCTTCTCTTTCTCTTTCTTCTACTCTACTTGCCAGAAAATCTTCGATCATCTTGTATTTAGGACTGCCTGGAAAACCGGTGCCGGCTGGAATGATGTTTCCGATAATAACGTTTTCTTTAAGACCGGTTAGATTATCTTCATAACCTCGGACAGCAGCATTGATAAGAACTCTAGTAGTATGTTGGAAAGAAGCGGCTGACAAAAAGCTTTTTCTAGTCAACGAAACTTCGGTGATACCCATTATTACCCGATCAGCCTTAGCTTCCTCTCCGCCATTTTCTTTGACCTTAAGATTTTGGGCCAATAATTCTGACTCTTCGACAATATCTCCTTCGGAAAATAGTGTGGAACCTGATTCTTTGATTTTTCGGCGAGAAAACATTTGTCTGACGATAACTTCGATATGTTTCCTGGAAACAGATTCTCCTTGTAATTCATAGAGCTTGCTGATTTCTTTGATTATATAATTTTCAGTCTGCTCTTTTCCGGCGTATTTAAAAAGTTCATTGAGATCAGCCGAACCATCAGTTAATATCTGCCCTTTCTTAACCTCGTCTCCTTCTTTGACAAGGAGAGTTCTGGCGATAGCCGCCAGATACTCAACTTCGGCTTTTTTCTTAGGACCTTTCTGGGAAATAACTATTATCTTTTCGCCTTTTTCTTCCGTAATCCTAGAGACTATTCCGTCAATACGACTTACTACCGCAGGAGTTTTAGATTTTCTTTTTTCAAAAACTTCTTCTACTCTAGGCAAACCGGTAGTAATGTCTCCTCCTAAGCTCGCAGTACCTCCAGTGTGGAACGTTCTCATAGTAAGCTGAGTACCCGGTTCACCAATAGCCTGAGCAGCCACTGTGCCGACGGCTTCTCCGATTTCTACCGATTTACCGCTTCCTAAGTCAATACCGTAACACTTGGCACATATACCGTGTATAGTTTTGCAGGACAAAACAGATCTGACAAAAACTTCTTTCACGCCCGCTTCTTCGATAACCAGAGCTTCTTTTTTGGTCAATAGATGTCCTTTTTTAAATAGAATTTCACCCGATGGAGAAACTACGTCCTCAGACAAAAATCTGCCTTTCAAGTGTTTGGAAATTGGAATATCCAAGTCAGATCCGCTTTCTTTGAGAATTTTTATTCCCTCTTTGGTGCCACAATCTTCTTCCACAATAATAGAATCTTGAGCGACATCAAAAAGTCTTCTGGTAAGATAACCAGCCTTGGCAGTGTTTAAAGCAGTATCGGTTAATCCTTTTCTGGCACCATGAGTGGTAATAAAATATTCTATTGGTGTTAATCCTTCTTTGGTCGAAGAAATAACAGGGAATTCTATAATCTCACCGGCAGTATTCTGGATAAGACCTTTCATACCAACCATTTGAGTAATCTGGGAAAGAGAACCTCTGGCGCCAGAGTTAACCATGTCGTGAACAGAACCACGAGGATCCATTTTTCTTGGAATTACTTTTTCAATTTCACTCTTAGCCCAATGCCAGATTTCTATGTTCTTTCTTAATTTTTCCTCAACAGAGATAAGTCCGTTGTCGTATTGTTTAGTGGTTTCTTCCACCTTTTTGTGAGCTTCCGCAATAATCGGTTTTTTCTCTTCCGGCACCAACACCTCATCAATTCCCCAAGTAATACCGGCGTAAGTAGCATACTGAAAACCGAAATTCTTTATTTTGTCTATAATAGAAGGAATTTTTTCAACACCATACTTATCAATCAAGTCTTCAACCAGAGCCGACATACGCTTTCTGTTTATTTCTCCGTTAATGAATGGGTAGTCAGGCGGCAGAATACTGTTGAACAATAAACGCCCAACTGATGTTTCAAAAATACTGTTGTTAAATTCTCTATATTTTAGAGTATCGGTCGCCAAAATCTTGACGTTTGCTCTGAAGCCGACATATCCGAAATCAAAAGCGGTGATAGCGGCATTAGGATTCGGGAAATGCAACCCATCGCCCTTTTCACCGGCCAAAATTTTAGTCATCCAATAACAACCAAGAACTATATCAAGCATTTTAGCGGAAAGAATTGGGTCACCGCTACCCGGTTTTAGAATATTTTTATCGGAAGCCATAATCGTTCGAGCTTCCAGTTGGGCTTCTTCCGAAAGAGGAAGATGAACCGCCATTTGATCACCGTCGAAATCGGCGTTAAAAGCGGCACAAATCAAAGGATGAATTTGGATAGCATTACCCTCGATAAGAATCGGCTTAAAGGCCTGAATTCCCAGACGATGAAGAGTTGGAGCTCTGTTCAAGAGAACGTGTTTATCTTTTATCACATCTTCAAGTATGGCCCAAACTTCTGGTACCCCTTCTTCGATGAGTTTATTAGCACCCTTTATGTTGTAGGCTAATTCTTTTTTTAGGATCTCTGATATAACAAAGGGTCGGAAAAGTTCCAAAGCCATATGCTTCGGCAAACCACACTGGTTTAATTTAAGTTCAGGTCCAATAACTATAACTGATCGAGCAGAGTAATCGACTCTTTTTCCTAATAGGTTTTGTCTGAAGAATCCTCTTTTACCTTTCAAATTGTCAGCGATGGATTTAAGGGTTCGCTTCTGAAGCATCGAGGTTGCTCCACCAGCTGTTCCTTGTCGAAGAGTATTATCCAAAAGAGCATCAACGGCCTCTTGAAGAATTCTCTTTTCATTTCGAAGAATTACTTCCGGCGCATTAATCTCTTTGAGTTTTTTCAGACGATTATTTCTGTTTATGACCCGACGATACAAGTCATTGACATCAGAAGTGGCGTAACGACCACCGTCCAATGGAACCATCGGTCGCAAAGCCGGTGGGATAACAGGAATTCTTATAAGAAACATCCATTCGGGTCTCAAGCCCACCTGGATCATTGATTTCACCAGAGAAATTCTTTTTCTGATTCTGTCTTTCTCGCCGGCCGGAGCTTCCAATATTTCTTTTTCCAAATTACCGCGAAGTCGAGGAAGATCGATATCTTTTAAGATTTTATATATGGCTTCAGCACCGATTCCCGCTTCAAAAAGCGTACTGTATTTAACAGAGAAGTTATGATATTTAACTTCATCTAAAATTTGCCCTTCATATATTTCTTCTATTTCACCTTTGGCTTTAGTCAAAAAATCTTTTAATGAGGTTTTCTCCGCCTGATTTTTGGCGTTTTTCATTTTGGTCTTGAACTCATTATCCAGATCTTTCAAAACTCTCTGTCTTTCTGGTTCGAAGACTTTGTTGACAATGTAACCGGCAAAATAAATCACCTTTTCCAATTCGCCGGCAGGAATACCCAAAATAAGGCCTATTCTCGAGGGAACGCTTTTCAAGAACCAGATATGAGAAACCGGCGAAGCTAGTTCAATGGTCCCCATTCTTTCGCGTCTGACGATAGAGCGAGTTATTTCGACGCCACATTTTTCACAAACTATTCCTTTGTAACGAATACCGCGATATTTACCGCAATAACATTCGTAATCTTTGTCGGGTCCGAAAATCTTTTCATCGAAAAGACCGTTTCTTTCGCTCCTTTGAGTTCTGTAATTTATAGTTTCTGGCTTGGTTACCTCTCCATGCGACCATTCTTTGATTCTTTCAGGCGAAGCTAATCTGATAGCCATTGAGTCGAAATCGTTGATATTGTTTGTAGTTTTTGTTTTCATATTTCTATTGCAAAGCTATTTATTGTTTATTTTTCGTCTCAATAAATTTTTCTTTTGCTTGGAAGGATCTTCTAACTGGTCGACTTTTTTCATCTTCTTCGTAACCTTCTTTTGTTTTTAATTCCACATCAAGAGCCAAACCTTGTAAGTTGTTCAGGAGAACATTAAACGAAGCCGGGGTATGGGGTTCAATAATTTTCCTGCCCTGGACTATCGAATCAAAAGCAGCGGAACGTCCGGAAATATCATCTGATTTTATAGTGAGCATTTCGCGGAGAGTATAAGCCGCACCGTAACCTAGCAAAGCCCAGACTTCCATCTCTCCGAATCTCTGGCCTCCTCCTTGAGCTTTACCTCCCAAAGGCTGTTGAGTGATGAGAGAGTAAGGACCAATTGAACGCATGTGAATCTTATCTTCCACCATGTGATGCAATTTCATTATGTACATATAACCGAGAGCAATCGGTTGATTGAAAGTCACTCCTGTTCGTCCATCGCGGAGATTAACTTTTCCGCTTTCCGGGAAACCAGCTTTTTTAAGTTCTTCTTTTATTTCTGCGTCAGTCGCTCCAAGAAATGGCGGGACAATCGCTTGGTAATTAAGAGTGTTAGCTGCCAAACCCAAATGCATTTCAAGAATTTGACCTAAGTTCATTCTGGAAGGAACTCCCAGCGGAGTAAGAATCACATCAACCGGTGTACCATCTTCCATGTAAGGCATATCTTCTTCCGGAAGAATTTTAGAAATTACACCTTTGTTGCCATGACGGCCAGCCAGCTTGTCTCCAACAGAAACATTTCTTAGTTGAGCAACTTCAATATGAATTCTTTTTATTATGCCAGACTCCAATCGATCACCTCTCTCTCTGGAAAAAACTTGAACTTTAACCACTCTGCCTCTTTTGCCGACTTCCATTCTCTTAGAGGTGTCTTTGACGTCTCGGGCTTTTTCTCCAAACAATGATCGGAGAAGTCGCTCTTCCGGCGTCAGTTGGGTCTCTCCTTTCGGAGTAATTTTCCCAACAAGAATATCCCCGGGTCTGACTTCAGCACCGACTCGAATAATTCCGTCCTCGGCCAAATTTCTTAATTTAGCTTCTCCGACATTTGGTATATCGCAAGTTGTAACTTCTGGACCTAGTTTGGTATCTCTGACGTTAATGACAAACTCTTCTATATGAATACTGGTAAATTTGCTGTCTTTGACCAATCTTTCAGAAATAATAATGGCATCCTCGTAATTAGCACCAGACCAGGACATAAAGGCCATAAGAACGTTCTGCCCCAAAGCTATTTCTCCTTTGTCACTTGAAGAAACATCAGCCAAAATATCTCCTCTTTTGACTTTTTGGCCGACATCAACCGACGGTCTCTGATGAAAACTGGTAAAACCGTTGGTTCTAGAAAAATTTACAAGATGATGTTTGACTTCTTTGCCTTTTTTATTTTTTACTTTGATGAGTCTGCCGTCAACATAAGAAACTTCTCCTTCTTCTGCGGCGAGAATAAGTCTGCCGGTATCCAAAGCGGCTTCTCCTTCAATACCGGTCGCAACCAAAGGCGCTTCCGGAACAACACAAGGAGTCGATTGTTTTTGCATGTTAGAACCCATGAGTGCTCTATTAGCATCATCGTGGTTTAGAAACGGTATCATCGAGGTAGCAACCGAAAAAGCCTGGTTGGCGGAAACATCGATATAATCAACCTCTTTTTTAGCCACTAGACCAGGATTGCCTTTTGTTCTGACTTCTACAAAATCATCAATTAACTTACCGTCCTTACTTACTCTGACAGCAGCATGAGCAATGTTGTGTTTGCCTTCTTCAAAGGCATCTAAATATTCGATCTGACTTGTGACTACGCCATCTTCAACCTTTGCGTAAGGAGTTTCGATTATTCCGAATTTGTTTATTCTAGCATAAAGAGCCAGTCTCAAAATCAAACCGATGTTCTGACCTTCAGGGGTATGAATAGGACAAAGGCGACCGTAATGTGAAGGATGAACATCTCGCACCTCAAATCCGGCGCGAGCGCGATTAAGACCACCCGGACCTAATGCAGAAAGAGTTCTCAGATGTTCAATCTCAGAAAGAATATTTTCCTGCTGCATGAATTGAGAAAGCTGATTGGTTGTGAAAAATTCTTTTATCCTAGCCTGGAGAGGTTTAGGAGATATAAAGTTGACTGGCAAAGTAGTTTGGCTGTCAACGACAGACATTCTGTTTTGAACGTTTCTTTTAATTTGCGCCATGCCCACTCTTATTTTTTGCTGGAATAGTTCTCCCACACATCTTACTCGTCTTGAGCCGAGATGGTCGATATCATCTTCTCTGGCATCTTCCGAGGTATTCATTTTGGCGACATGCGAAAGTATAGTCACCAAATCATTGAGATTTATAAGCTTTTTCTGATTTTCAGTACTGCTTGGTTTCAAATCAAATCTCTTGTCAAACATGTATCGTCCGACTTTTGAAAGATCGTATCTTTCTTCACCAAAAATAGAGTTGAAAAAATCTTTGGCATTTTGAGAGGTAGCCAATTCGCCATCTCGTAATCTCTTATGGACTTCAATATAAGCTTCTTCCGCTGTCTTAGCATGATCTTTGGCCAAAGTTTTTTCTATAAAACCCTTGGCTGATTCGTCTTTGAAAAGCGATAAAATTTCACCGTCAGTTTTGGCGCCAAAGGCTCTCAGCAAAATTGTCACCGGAAATTTTCTTTTTCTGTCGATTCGAACATAAATAATCCCATCCTGGTCAGTTTCTATTTCAAGCCAAGCACCTCTAGAAGGAATAATTTTCGCACCAAAATACCTGTTACCCCGGATAATCTGAGAAGAAAACATAATTCCGAATGATCTGGCGAGTTGGGGAACAATAACTCTTTCGATACCATTTATGATGAAAGTCCCATGACTAGTCATGAGCGGCAGATCAGCCATAAAAATCTCCTGCTCTTTTTCTGTTCCGGCAATAAGATTTTTTAGTTTGACCCTGACCTTAAGAGAAGCTTCGTAGGTCAATTTATTGTCTTTGGCGTGATACTCATCAAATTTCGGTTCGTCAACTTCAAAGCTGACAAAATCAAGCTGAAATTTTTTCCCGGAGAAATCTTTTATCTTTGAAAATTCTGAAAATATCTCTTTAAGACCCTCTTTCAAAAGCCATTCGAAAGACTTGAGTTGGACTTCTACAAGATAAGGCAAAGGGGAAAGAGGAGAGTTGTACTTACCAAAATATTTTTTAGGTCTCTCAACGGTCTTCACAGTTTTAGTTTTCATCATATATCTTTCAAAAATTTATAATAAACACTCTGGCTTATCGCAAACAGAGTCTTTTTAATTTAAATTAAAAAACATAAAATAGCAGGATTTTCGATCCTGCCAAATTTTTGTGGTGTTTCTAATTAATTTTTAATTGTTTTGGGCTCAAAACAGGAGAACTTTATTACATCGGGGCCAATCAATCAAAACTCAATCTAGCTGTCAAGTGTAGGCAAGTATAATGATATTTAAAATGCTGTCAAGCCCTCTTATTTTACCCCTGTGGATATCCTTTACGTGGGCGAGCAAAGAAGCAAAACATAGTCCCCAAGGGCAAGGTCTCGAAAACTATCTTTGTTCCCTGCCTCGCCGGCAGGGTATGCCCTAAATTAAACAAATAGCAGAATCAGAAAAGCGGTACCAAAATAAATAACAACGCTAGAAATGTCCCTGAGTACAGTAGCTAGCGGACCTGAGGAAATAGCCGGATCAAAATTCATTTTGGAAAATAGCCATGGCAAGAAAACCCCGGAAAAAGCTGCGAGGATGATAGTCAGAAAAAAAGAAATACTCAATATAAAAGACACGACAAAAGATTTCCACCACCAAAAGGTTAGAAAAAGAGAGAGAATACTCAGAGTAAGAGCCAGCCAAATACTTACTGAAATTTCCCTGACAAGATAATCCTTCATGGAAATTTTCTGATCCAAAGTCATGCTTCTTATAAAAATAGTCTGAGTCTGAGCGCCTACGGCATCCGCCATATAAACAACCGCCGGAATAAAAGCGGCTAGGATAATCATTTCGGAAAGAGTCTGCTCAAAAAAACTTATAACTACTGCTGCTAAAAGCCCGCCTAAAAGTCCGATCAAAAGCCAAGGTAATCTTTTCCTGAAATGATGAGAAGCTTTGGCTCCGATAAATTCTTTCGCCGAATAGTGAGTTTTTAAGATACCTTCGGAACGTAAAGCGTCTTCAATCCCCTCTTCGTGTAAAACATTTAAAATAACATCAGAAGGTACGACGCCTAAAAAGATATTTTCTTTGTCTACTACGGCAATGTTCTTCAAATTGTGTTTAATTGCCAGTAACGCCACCCTTTCTCGGTCAGTCCTGGGCCGGACAGTCACGATATCCGTGACCATAAAATTTTTGACCAGCAAATCCTTGGGGTTTTTAAAAAGTTCCTTGATGGATAAGACACCTTTTAAATGACCTTGATCATCCGTAACGTAGATGTAATTTATGTTTTCGAAATTTCTGATTTTAGAGACAAGAAGCTTTTCGATCTCCCCGACGGTAGTCTCAGGTAAAACGATCGGCACAGACGAGATCGATATTTCTCCCGCAGATTCAGGCGTTAAATTTTTGATTCTTCTCATTTTTCCATCAATTAGAGAATCTCCTTTGTTAATTACCATATCTTTTAATCTTTTATGTTTTGGTTAGTAATCTCTGCCGTAAATGCACCAATGAGGAGAATTCTTGTCGAATAATAAACCCAGAGAAGAAAGGCCACCAGAGAACTCGAAGCGCCATAGATCGCGTGGACTCCTTTGAAAAGACTGAAATAGAGAGCCAAAAGCACATTCAGAAAAAGAAGTAAAAAAGCGGCACTAAAAGCACCGACCAAAGCGCTTCTCCATTTTATGTTGAAAGAGGAGACGAATCCGTAAGAAAAAGTCAAAATTGCCACGGTCAAAAGAAAAGCCAAAATAAGATCAATAAAAGGAAACCCGCTTAAAAAAACAAGGAATGACAGATAACCCGGGAAATTAAGAACAAGTGGCGCGAGCGCATTAAGCGAAATAAGAATAAGAATGAGCACCAAAAGAGCAAGAGTGTAACCGGCTGATTTAATAAAATTTAAAAAATTTTTGGGCAGATTACTGGTCATGTCAAAGCGAACGCCAAAGATAGAAAAAAGAGCTTCTTTCAAAGTTGAGAAAAAATGAACCAGACCATAAATCATTATAAAAATACCCAGAAAAGAAAACAGCACATGAGCCTCTGACTGGTTTACGGCTAGAATCACATTTTCAAAAAAAGGCACCGCTCCTTCGCCTACCCTTTGCTCGAAATAAAATAATATTCTTTCTTGAGCTACTTCTTCGCCCACCAAAAACCCGGCGATAGAAATAAATATGATAAGCATCGGGGCCAAAGCATAAATAGCGTAAAAGGCCAGAGCCGCCGAGTATGTCGCAAGTTCAGTGTGAACCATGGCACCTAAAATTTTTGTGAGGAAAGATTCTTTTTTGTTGTTCATTAGAAATGTAAAATATAAATTAGAATTTTTCTCTGGTTATTATATAATTCTAATATGTTCAGGATTTTACACAAACTAGAACTACAGCCGTGGCAAGCAGCCATTTATGAGGCGGCCATGGTTTCTCTGGGAATTTTAATCGGCGCTCGATTCTCCCACATATTTGAGAGATGGGTTGTAATTTTTTTATTAATTTTTTTGGCCGGAGGAAGTTATATATTTTACATTTGGTACCGACAGGTAAAAATGGCCGAGTCTAAAGATTAAATATTTCTTGATACTAGCCGCGCTTGGCACGTTCGCTACGCCAAATAGCTATCTTTTTATGATTGCCGGAAAGCAATATTTTAGGCACACGATATTTTTTGCTTTTGTATGAAAAGATTTCCGGTCTAGTGTAATGGGGATACTCCAGAAATTGTTGGTCAGTCTGCCCCGTTAATTTGTTGAAGAAAGACTCTTCTTCGAGAGATTCGAACCTTATTACTCCTGGAATTAACCTCGTTATAGTAGAAATCAAAACGGCAGCCGGCAATTCTCCGTCAGTCAAAACATAAGGACCAATGGATATTTCCTCGGCTTTTAGCGCGATTTTCACTCGCTCATCAATCCCCTCATAACGGCCGGCAATTAAAATTATATGCTTGTAATTTTTGGAATAATTGAGAGCAATTTTTTGATTAAATTGTTTTCCTTTGGCAGATAAAACAATAACTTTCGATTTTTGACCCTTTATCTTTGACTTTATGCGAGACACCGCTTTAAGAATCGGCTCAGCCTGAAGGATCATTCCCGCTCCGCCGCCATAAGGTTTGTCGTCAACTTGCCTGCGTTTTTCATCACCATTTTTGGGAGACACGAAATCACGAAGGTTATAAAAAATTATTTTTACCTTTTTTTGCTCCTGAGCTTTGCGCAAAATAGAAGTTTCGATATAAGACTTAAGGCTGTCCGGGAAAATTGTTATTATGTGAAAAGTCATTGTTTAGGGTTTAAGGTATGGGGTATAGGGTATAGGGTAGAATCAAAATCTAAAAAAGTAAATACCGCGCAATGCGCGGTATTTACTTTGTCTAGACCCTAGTGGCTAAACCCTAGACCCTAATTTAAATTTTCAGGTCTTCCATCACTTGGTCGACACTTTTGGTTTTCTCTTTCATTTGCTGTCTTTGTCCTCCTTCTGGCTCGTTGATCTTCAAATTGACTCTGGCATTATTTTTCATGCCAACAATCCTTAGAAGAGTTCTTATGGCTTTGGCAGTATTGCCCTCTCTTCCGATGATCTTACCCATATCCCCTGGGTTGACATCGAGAGTCATAAGAACACCCATTTCGTCGACGTCCCTCTTGATTTTTACATCTTGAGGATTATCAACTAAGGCTTTTACGAGAAATTCAAGAAATTCTGCGTCTTTTTCCATAACTGATTTTGAATATCTTAGTAATGAACATTCAGGCAGTATTTCGACCACGGTGCGACCCCTAAAAAAGAGTCGTTTTATTTTTTACTGCGCTTATTTTAATTTTACATCTCGCCTATAACAATAGCAAGATACCTAAAAGATGTTTAGGATTGTTTTTCTTCTGAAGCAACTTGCGAGATTTTATCAGCCGCTCTGTCCAAAGCCTCGTGGGGCGCGTCTTCAGATTGTTTCTTAGCTTTAGTATCAATCACCTCTTTTGTTTCCTATTTTTTTGCAGGTGTTTCGCCTTCTTGAGGCTTAAGCTCAGTCGATTTTTTCGATAAAATTTTTCTTTTAGGACTTAGAATGACACGCCTAGCGACAAGCATATTATGTGCTGTATCAGAGAGTTTGGCGCCTTTCTCCAACCAATGTTTTATCCTATCCTCTTCAATAACAGCTTTTTGGCTCCTGCGAGAATCATAAGTGCCCAGGTTTTCTATAACCTTGCCGCTTTTCGGGCCTTCATGGGAATCTATGACAACTAGCCGAAAAACCGGCTCGTGTTTTCTTCCTATTCTTTGTAGTCGAATCTTTAACATATCGTTATAAATCTTATCCGCACATCCTAACAGAAACCTATTCGTTGGTCAATAAAAAATGAGCAAACCGCCTTACCCGTTTCTTCCACCTAAGAATCAGACGTCTGATTTACACTGATTCGGTGTTGTTTGAAGAGACTACACAGTTTGTGCGGGCTGGACAGGCATCATTCCTTTGGGATTCGGGCCGTATAAGTTGTCGCCCGATGTGCTGTCTTGAACAAAAAAGACAAGAAGAGCAATCCAGCCGACAATTGGTACGAGGACAAGAAATAGCCACCAACCGGTTCGATTTGTATCGTGGAGGCGGCGGACTCCTATTGCGAGACTCGGGACAAGAACAACTAGTGAATAAAGACCGCTTAGAACATCAAGGTTATCTTCACCCAAGCCCATGATTCCTTCGATAAGGCCAAGAACCATGCTGACAATGATGTTGAAAAGGACAAAGTACCAATATTCTGAACGAGTCGATCGTCCCTTGAACTCAGCGTATTTTTTGAATGCAAGTGTATAGTAATTCATAACCAATAATTATTATATTAATAATAACTGCGCTTAATCTTATCAAAGAAAAAAGAGCAAGATATGCGGCCTGGGGATTAGCGAAACCGACTTGGCGGTTCGGTCGCCAAGTGAAAGTTGATTACTATCATATATGATAGTATCTGCAAGAGACTTCAAGATTTCAAGATAGTGAGGTTTCCTGGTATAGAAAAACCTCCTAGTGCGAAGCTAGAAGGTCTGGGAGTCTGATGACAAACATCAAAACATTTGAGAAGAAACAAAGAGAGGTTTTATGGCCCTTTCACGTATTCCATCCGCACTCCGGGCAATAGTCAAGACCGGTTGTGATGTAAGCACACATCGGACAACGGCCTTTCTTCAGGCGGTATTTCTGGATCAGGAAACCGCCGGCAACAGCGGACAAAAGAACAATCAGCCAGAAGAGAAACAGGTTCAGCAGACCGAGGGGCGCAATATGCCAAAGCATTTCGCGATGCACGAGATTATTGTGATCGATCTGAGACTCAACGACAAGAAGCCTAAACGGCCATCCTATTCCTTCTGTGATAACAGCGGTAAAGCCACTTTTTGGTTGATCTGCTGCCCACCGAGGAATCTGCATAGATCTGACTACACCCCTTTTCACGGAAGTGTCGGGAAAAAATATGTAGGGAGGGAGCTGTATAGATCCGGCCACGGAACCCTCTATGATCTGACGATAACCGACATTCACGGAAGTAGCGGGAAAAAATATGTAGGCATGACCTATCAATTTGCCATCGGCCAAAGTAATCCGGTACCCGTTACCCGGTGAAAAAATACCCGTCAACGGCAGGATCATTACCAGAAGAATCTGGAAAAGGAGACCGAGAAAAAATGTCCGAGATAAAAGGGAGTACGGATGTTTTATGCGAAAGTGGTAAAACTCGTTTCTAAAATTGAACATAAACATGGTGGGCATCACACCCCTTTCTGAGTTACAGCTTGGTTTTTTAAAGTTCTATCTACTGCTATTACACCACACTTAGCACTCGGCAATCAAACATACGTAATGTATCATGACCTTCGCAACACCCAAGAGGTAAAATCATGTATATGTCATATACCACAAATCCGCATATTGCGAAGGTCCGCAGAGATGCGGTCAACCTTGTTAAGTACCGCCATTGGTCAA
>Ga0210057_1006566_pt1 | contig 14407 bp, 11 predicted proteins | sample CryGeyCG2114_010_2_FD_183968 | JGI IMG/M metagenome (GOLD analysis project Ga0210057, IMG submission 183968) | Groundwater microbial communities from aquifer - Crystal Geyser CG10_big_fil_rev_8/21/14_0.10 (SPAdes) (version 2) | ecosystem: Environmental > Aquatic > Deep subsurface > Groundwater ... | reverse complement strand
TGAACAATTAAAAGAAAAATACAAAAATGGCGCTCAAAATTCTTTGGATGGATTAACAATAGAATTTTCCAACTGGTGGTTTAATATCCGCCAATCTCATACGGAACCGCTCATTCGTCTGGTTGTGGAAACAAATACTCCCGAACTCCTGGAGCAAAAGAAAAAAGAATTACTGAAACTTATTCCCTAAATGCTAAATAATTTTAAGGCGTTATCGGTTACCGCTTGGAGAATTTTTTCGCAGGACTCGTCACGGATTTCTGCGATTTTTTTAGCCACTTCTTTAACATAAAGCGGTTCATTTCTTTGGCCTCGGTAAGGGCTCGGCGTCACAAATGGCGCGTCAGTCTCAATCATAATTTTGTCTAAGGGAGCATTTTTAATTATCCCATCGTATTGAGATGCAAAAGTTATAACGCCAGTGAATGAAATAGAGAATCCTAAATCAAAATATTTCCGCGCCTGCTCCAGGGTGCCGGAGAAAAAATGAATGTTGCCACGCAATCTTGAATTTTGAATCTTGAAACTTGCAACAATCTCTAGAAGATCGTCGTGGGCGTCGCGGCAATGAATCATCAAAGGTTTATTTATCTCCAGTGCCAATTCAATCTGTTTAATAAATAATTCTTTTTGAGATTTGAGGTTTGATTTTTGAGATTTAAGATCTAAACCGCATTCTCCTATAGCCACAACCTTTGAATGTTTGGCCAACTCGCAAATGTCGGAAACCGAGTTTCCGACAGTGGCAACATCGTGCGGATGCAAGCCAACCGAAGCATAAATCCCCTCCTGATATTTTTCAGCAATCTCAACGGCCCTTTTAGAACTCTCGTAATCAGTTCCAACAATAATTATCCACACTCTGTTATCCAAAGCGCGCTTTATCACCTCGTCTCTATCTTGATTAAAATCATTAAAATTCAAATGACAATGAATATCAAAAAATTTCGGAGACATAACCTATATTCTAACAAAAAAAGGCAAAAGTTGTTAACTTTTACCTTGAAGATAATTTTCTATTTGAGATACGAAAAGAGATTCATCGTTTCTTTGCTTCCATTTTTTGTAAACCCGGCTTCCGCCGAATTTGATAATATCATTCCGCCAATCACGATACCAAGAATCCCATCCTCGCAAAAGATAATCAAAGGGCATTGCCAATATTCGCAACCCAATCCGCCAAAAACTTCTTCTGTGATAGAACCATTTCATAATCTTTGTGGGGTATTTTTGCAACTCTTCCACACTCATATCTTCAGGAACAAAGCATGCATGATTGCCGTCGTATTTTCCCCAGGGAACTATTTCTCGCGGTAATAATTTGCCTTCTCTCTCAAGGCGCGTCCTTAATTCTGACCCAACAATAGGAATTGGTTTCAAAACTTGAATGGTATCCAATCTAGCCTGCTTAATAAAGGTTTTGAACCTATTCATTCGTTCTCTGGCAGATAAAGAAGTTTTAATGCCGGGATAGCCGAATATGAACATACCGTGAATGAAAAATCCAAAACTATGATATGTTTGAGTCCATTTAAGCATATCGCTCGCCCTATATCCCTTTCTCATCACTTGCAATTCTTCGTCCATGGGCGACTCACACCCTATACAAACTCCTCTTACTCCTGCCTCTTGCATGAGGGCAAGGAATTTTGTATCTCTGGCTGCTTCTAAACGAATCTGTACTGTAAAATATAAACTTCTTCCATATTTTTCTTTGATTAATTCAAAGAATTGGATTGACCCTTCCTTATCCTCGTCAGTTCTATCATCCACCAAGAAAAAATGCTTGGCATTTCGTGTCTCCACAAGATATTGCACAGTCTCAAAAAGTTTCTTGGGAGAAGACCATCTGGCTTTCGTTTTCACACTGCAGAACTCGCAATTCATTCCGCATCCGCGTATTCTTCCTATGGGATATTCTTTTATTTTGCAATCCCTAATAAGTCCGGGGTCCGGATATGGCAGACATTCAAGGAATAAATCGTGGCCTCTCGGGCTAGTTTCTTGCGGATTGGTAATAAGTTTGCCGTTTTTCAAAAAAGATATGCCAGGAATTTTGAGAAATGGCTTTTCTTTCTGAAAATTTACCAGAATTTGCCTGATTGTTTTTTCACCATCGCCATGCACCACAATGTCAATAAAGTTCTGCAGGGATTCAAGCGGTTCATAGTGACTATGCAAACCGCCAGCAATGGTCAAAATTCCCTGAGATTTATAAAACTCTGCCAATTTCCAAACCCGAGGCATGGTACTGGATATGGCACAATAAAAACCAACCACATCAGCCGGTCTTTCTTTTTGAAGCAAATTATGGTCAATACTCCTGTTTTTATCGCGCTTGATCAATTTCCTGCTCCCGTCCTCGTGAATAATTTCTACATCCCAATCAAAAAGTTTACTAGCGGCAGTAGCCACAACGACCGGGCCAAGCGCAATGGTTTTTTTTACCACCCGAGAAAATATGTTATAGGATAGTTGCGGTATAATCATTCTGAATAAATATCTTCTTTCTTTTTTATTCATTTATCTCATCTCCTTTCTATATTAAAGATCTTTAATTCTAAATTAGATAGTAATGGAAAGAAAACCTTCTGTAAAGTATAACTTTATTAGGGATGTTTTTTCGCGTCAATGTCATTCAAAATCTCAACAATAACAGTGATGATAGGAACAGATAAAATAATCCCCATAAAACCGGCTAATTCACCGCCAATGACAAGGCCAAGGATAGTCAAGACAGGAGGAAGGCCGATGATTTTTCGCACCACTAAAGGATAAATCAAATGGCTTTCAAACTGCTGAACGATAATATAAAGAATAATAACCTTGAGAGCCAAAAGAGGGTTAGTGGCCAAGGCAATTAATGTCGGCGGGATGGCCGATAAAATGGGGCCGAAAATAGGAATCAATTCAAAAACTCCGGCCAGTAAGGCAAAGGTTAGGGCATAATTAACGCCCAAAATAGTTAGTCCCAAAAAAGTCAGAACCCCCACCAGTAAACCTAGTAAAACCTGCCCTTGCAACCAGCGCCCTATCTTGGCTCTGGCTCTAAGCCACAGCCCAATGATATATTCTTCATGTTGCACGGGCGTGATAATGTGGAGAAAATTTTCAATGCCCTTTTTCTGGACAGACAAATAGAAAGAGAGGATTATGGTTAAAATAAAGGAAAGAGCGCCTCCGAAAATTTTTGCTGTGGCATGAAAAAATCCGCTTGTAAAACCACTGATATAATCAGCGGCCCGCGAGCTAAAAATCTGAAAAAGTCCGGAAACAGAAGCAGGAAGACCTGAAAAAAGATTGTTTAAAATATTTAATTGAGAGGGCTTCTCTAGAAATAATTCTATGTTTGAAGAGAAAGAAGAAAACTCAGAAAAAATTACAGGAATAATAAAATAAAAAATTGAACCTAGAAAAAGAAAGACAATTAAATAGATAACAATAACAGCGGCCGTGCGCGGTATTTTTCTTTTTTGAAACCAAGAGACAGCCGGCTCCACCCCTGAGGCAATAACTATGGAAAGAAGAACAACTAAAACTAAATCACGGATAAAATATAAAAAAACAACTAAAACCAAAAGCAAAATCGCCTTCATAAAAGTTCCGGAGGTTATATTTATTGTTATATTTTTATCCATATTTTTTGTTCCCTGTCTTCTTGTTGCCCAATCACGGCCATATTAATTTTCTCAGGTTTAAAGATATCTTGGACTACTCTTAGGATATCACTTTGGCTGACTTTTTCAAGCTTTTTAAAAATCTCCTCCGGCTGCATGATTTTCTTGTAAAAAAGTTCCTGATTGGCAACAAACGAAGCAATTTGGTCAGAGGTTTCAAAACTTAAAGCCATTTGCCCCCTGATAAAACTTTTGGCAAAATCAAGGTCCCCTTGGGAAATGCCTTTTCCCTGAATATTTTTAATAATTTTAATAATTATTCCAATAACTTTTTCTAGTTTCTCGTGAGGCACGCCAGCCGCCATTCCTAAATAACCGCAATCTGTATATTGGTCTCCGTAGGCGTAAACATAATAAGCCAACCCCAATTTTTCTCTTATTTCTGCAAAAAGTTTTGAAGACATATTGCCTCCTAAAATCACGGCCAGTAGATTTAGGGCGTATCTTTTCTCGTCAAACATATCATAGCCCCTTAGGGCTAAGGCAAAATGAGTTTGGTCGGACTGCTTTTTGATAATTTTGATTTGCGGAGATTTCTGAAAAACTTTTACTTTTTCCGCCGGCTTATTTCGGCCTTTTTTTATGCGCTTAAAACTTTTTTGAATTTTTTTAAAAGTTGTATTTTTATCAAAATTGCCGGCAACCGCAACAATCATATTTCCTGACAGATAATTATCAGATTCGTATTTTATAATATCTGCTCTTTTTATCTTTCTGACTGTTTCTTTTTTACCGCCGACATCCCAGCCAACCGGCTGGTCGCCATAAAGCACGCCTTCTAAATCGGAAATTATTTTTTGGCGGGGGTCATCTTCAATCATATTAATTTCCTGAATGATGACATTTCGTTCTTTTTCTATTTCTTCCTTTTTGAACAATGGTTCCAAAAGAATATCAGAAACAACATCCAAACCTACATCAAAGTCCTCAGCCGATGATTTTACCCAAAAACCCGTGCTTTCCTTTGAAGTAAAGGCATTGTAAGCAGCGCCGATTTTATTCAAGTCCTTATGAACCTGACCGGGTTTGGGCCTGCTCTTTGTTCCTTTTAAAAACATATGTTCAAGAAAATGAGAAACGCCGTTCAGTTTTTTTTTCTCATAGCGCGAACCCACACCAACCACAACCAAAAGAGTGACTGCCTCGGTATTTTCCATCGGCGCCAAAACCACCCGCAAACCATTATCTAAAATTCTTTTCTCAACTTGGAACATAAAAAACAGAATATCATAATGGAATAACAAAGTCCAGAGAGTATACCAAAAGTTCACGATCGTGAGAAAATGGAATAATATATCTCAATCTAGGTCAAAATGAAGTTTTAGTTGGGCATCGTTTGTAAGATTTATCACCTCAGCATATCGCACGAAATTTCTTGCATTAAAAAATTCAACAATAAAATCAACCTCATTTTTGCATGGAAAAGGGTGTACGAAAACAGATTTTTGTAATTCGTAAAATCTCAAATCTCGTAATTTATTCCGCAGGGCATCGCGTATTCCCCGTCTTTTTTCCGGAATATCAAAAAAGACCACTCGCCATTTGCCATCCCAAATATTCGGTTCATGTATTGTCATTTTTTCAAAATTAAATCGAAGCGCATGTTTTTCCCCTTTTTCTGTCAAAACAACCTTTATTGAACCATCGTCTTTTTCTTCCCAGTCTACCAATCTGCCATATTTAAATTCACGAATAATCCGGTAAAGATATTGCCGGTCAATTTTTTCCCATTCTTTGGATAATTCTTTGAAAATCCAGAATTGCCTTCTGGGCGAAGGGGTTAATCCTAACGCAACGCCCGCCAATAATAAAAGTAAAATTTTTTGCTTGGTTGGACTTGAAAACTTTTTCTCTTTTTTCATTTTATTTCTTTTAATTGAGGTTATACCAAAATATAACGATCGTGTAAAAGTGGTATAATCTAAGGTTGTGCGTTAAGTTATTGGATTAATTGAGTCTTGAGAAAATTTGTCAAGTTTGAAATTTTTTCTCTTTCCTGCTTGCCGGTGTCGCGGTCGCGGATGGTGACATCGTCCTTTTCCAGTGTCTCAAAGTCAATGGTGATACAGAATGGTGTACCGATTTCATCCTGCCGGCGGTAGCGCTTGCCAATGTTGCCATTATCGTCAAACATCACCGGCTGTATCTCCTTTTTTATCATATCAAAAACCCCGCCCGCTTTTTTCACCAACTCCGGCTTATTTTTTAACAATGGAAAAACTGCCGCTTTTACGGGCGCAATGTCCGGCCTAAACCTTAAAAAGACGCGTTTCTCTCCTCCCAATTCATCTTCGGTATAAGCGCTGTCCAAAAGAGCCAATAATGTTCTGCCAACTCCAAAAGTCGGCTCTATCACATGCGGCACAAATCTTTCTTTCGTATCTTCATCATAATAATCCAATTTATGATTTTTCAAATCGTGGTCAGTCCGATAAGCCAAACCATAAAGTTCTTTTTTGCCAAAAGGAAAATCGTATTGAAAATCAATGGTCTTTTTGGAATAATGGGCCAGTTCATTCTTTGGCACTTTCAATTCATGAACTTTCTCTTCATCAATGCCCACTTCTTTAACCCAATCCCACATTTCTTTCCTCCAATGCTGAAAATACTTTTCCCAGTCCTTTTCGCGAACAAAATATTCAAACTCCATTAAATCAAACTCTCTCACCCGGAAAAGAAAATCGCGGGGGGAAATTTCATTCCTGAAACATCTTCCAATCTGGGCAATGCCAAAGGGAATTTTGGGGTGAAAAGAATCAACAATATTTTTAAAATTCACAAACATCCCCTGGGCAAGTTCCGGCCGTAAATAAACTTCGGCAATTTCATCCCTTAGCGCTCCCGCTTTTGTTTTGAACATAGTATTAAATTTTTTCCCCTCCAAGGGATCGGTAAAATGCTCAAGATGCCCGGAGCTAGCCCAAACCTGCTCCGGCATTATAATACTGGAGGCAATGCCGTAGATTTCATCACGGCTGCTGACAAATTTTTTCCACCAGGCCTCTTTTATGTTATAGAGCATCTGCGCTCCCAGGGGGCCGTAATCCCAGGTGCCGGCCAAGCCGCCGTAAATCTCCGAGCTGGGATACACAAATCCGCGCCTCTTCGCCAATGATATAATTTTCTCCATTTTACTTGCCCCGTTTGAAATTTTTGAATTCATAATTTTTTATACCCCGACATAAATTATTGAAAATTTCACTCGGGGTTTTCCATAATCATTTAATTACTCTTCCTTCATCATGTTTAAACTGTTCATCGTTTTTTAACATTGTATCTAAAGAAGGAATTTTGCTGTTAAAAACATCTTGGATAAAATTATCATAGGCATCTAATTTTTGCTCATTGACCAAAATGGGAGACGAACCTATCTGGCTCGCGCTTGGAGTCAGGCCTATCTGAAATATGACTTCTTTTGACGGCAAAATAATCCCGCTGCCGGCCGGCACATTGTCAACATTCCAAACCACTATGCCGTTTCTTTCCTTGAATTTGATATCAGTATCAGCCGGAGAAACGACATTAAGCCAACGGACATATGAGGGCAGAGACGCGCTCACTATCGCTTTTGAAAAATCATTGGAATTATTGCCCAATGACCAACGAACGGTATAAGTTGTTTCCTTGCCCACCTGAGGCGGCATTGGCCCTGTATTTTTGAAGGCTCCGGCATAATGCATGACCGAGGCATTAAAATTAAGCGGCGAAGCGATTTTAATTTCTTTTTGAACAAGGAAGAGAATCTCCTGATTTTCAATTTGCTCAGAAGTTCCGATGCCGGAAATTTTTCCTTCCAAAACTATGGAAAAATTCTTATCATTAATATTATTTATAGGCAGGAGGTCTTTTATGGAAAAACTAAATTGGGCCTTTCCATTTCCTCCAGGATTAATAGAGGCCAGTTCAGGCAAGCTTGAAGAATTCCAAATTAATTTTTTATCAGCCGTTCTATAGGAACCCTGAATTACTGATATAGATTGTTCGTTTTGGGCATTTCCTGTAATTGCTAATTCTATTTTTGCGTCGCGAATGCTGCCGACCAAATTATTGAGCCACTGCAAATTCACTCTCATTGAATCTCCCGGCCGGGCAATGTTTTTCTCCATATCCTGGCCGTTTATAAAAATTGAGAGATTAAGCGGAGATTTTTTTATGACCAGCGTCTCGCTAGATGCGCCGTAGGAACTAAAATTTCCGTTTTCATCCAAGACGCCAACCAAGGCATTAAAGGCCTTTTCCTCCAAATCCTGGCCTTCAATAATGCCTTTTATTGTTATTTCTTTTTTCTGTAAGGAAGCAATGTCGCCCAATGACCAAGTATTATTACCACTGGACGGTTTGGGGTCAGCGCTAAAAAATTGAAATCCTCCCGGATAAACCATTTGCAAAGAGATATCTTTGGCAATTGATTCTGAATTGGAAATTGCTTCAATTGTTATGTTTAATTCCTGTCTTGAATTAACTTCTTTTGGCAATGATATTGATACGCCGATCGCCGGTTTTGATATTTTAACAGTATATTCTTCGCTTTTGGCAAAAATGGCATTGGAGTCAGCCAGCCGGTATTCAAGAGTGATATTCACTTTTTTCTCTTCGTTCTCTAAGCCAAAAAATGCCGCCCCTATTGTCTTATTGACCACTTCTCCGGAATTAATTTTGCCCAGGGAAAAACGTTCGCGAGACAAGGGAGCACCGTCGCTGGAAAAAACATTATCAGGAAATTCAAAAATCAGATCGGCCAATTCCAAGACATTTTTATTTTTATTTTCAATAAAAACATTGATATTGGACAACTGTCCGCCATTAATGTAAGTCGGCCCCTTTATCTCAATATTTATATTTCTTGAAGAAATAATGTTGGTGTCGGAAAACAGAAAATACAGAACAAATCCTAGAAGAATTACAAAAAAAATAATTGCTAAAATTATAAAGATTTTTTTCATTTTTTTTGGCATTTTTCTTTTTTCTTGCGGCGGCTGCCAGTAAAGGGGGGGCGGTTTTTCTCTTCCCCCGTAAATGCTGGCCCTTTCCTGCCTTTCCTCAAAAATCTCTCCTTTTTTATAAAGCCGCTCCTTCAGTTTTTTTAAATTATTACCATCCATACTGCGCCTATTATAACATACTTTCTTTGAACGCTCTATTTATCGCCGCTATTTTCTCTTTTTTAGATTCAGGCAACTCTGCCATATAGCCGAGATTATGGAGGATTGCGATCATTGTCTCAATTTCTTCTCCACCGGCTAAAAAAATTTTTTTCACCTCTTGCCAGATAAAATCATTTCTTTCCTCGCCCCTTATCATACGTGTCAAAAAATTGGCGATTCTGGAAAATAAATTTAATTTCCTCTCGTCAGCAATAATTTTTCTATTACTTTTAATTTCTTCGGCGTCGGTAATTCGCCAAATATCCCTGCCTGCCACGAGAGAAAAATTTCCGTAGGCGAACAAATCAAGATTATATCTTAATTTTGACTTTAAATATCTTATACCCTGCGCCATTACCTCAATCATCCCAAATTTTTCCGTATAAATATTGTACATCCTGTCCGCCTCCCCAAAATCCCTCTTCCCCAAAACAATCCCCTCAGTTTGATAAATAATGTGAGACATAAAATAAATTCAAAAATCAAATCTCAAAATTCAAAATTATTTAATGATTTTTAATATAGAATTTAATACGGATGGCAATTCTGTTATTCCGTCATCTTCGCCTGCAATATGACCTTTTCCTTTTTCAAGGATTAATTCAGCGCCAAGTTTTCCAACTTTTTTTTAACCACGAATACCAATCTGCATCAGGAACCCCGCCCCAGCCATAGATTATAAAAACCCGTTTTTTCATAATTTTATTTCTATCTTAAATTTTAATTCGTCTATCTTTGTCTCTTCACCATTATTTGGAGAAAATTCTATTGAAATTGTATTTGTGCCTTTTTTGATTTCATTTTCAAATTGTTTTATCAGTTTTTCGCCATTTTTATCAGTTTCAATAAGCAAACTGATTCTATCCTGCGGTTTTAAGCCGGCTTTTTTGCGCAAATCCTGAATATGGCGCGATAATTCCCGAACAATCCCCTCTTTTTTCAAATCATCGCTAATAGTAGTATCAATTTCAACTTCATTTTCTATTCTCTTGTCAAAGATAATCTCTTTGATATTTATTTCATCTTTAATTAAATTCAATAATTCTTTATTGTTTCGAATTTCGGATTTCGTGCTTCGGATTTTAAGCGTAGCGATTGGTTGTCTCACCTTAATTCCTGCCTTCGCCCGCTCCTCCAATGCCAAAGAAACAATTTTTCTCGCCTCTTCCATATCTCTCAATAATGTCTGACTACTTTCTACTAGAGACTGATTACTAATTTTAGGCCATTCTTCCAAATGCACGCTTTCTTTAATTTTGAGATTTGAGATTTGCCCGCCCCGCTTCGTTTGGCGAGGCCGGGGAGATTTGAGATTTTGATAAATTTCTTCTGCAACAAATGGCATAAACGGCGCGATGAGTTTGGAAAATTCTATCAGCACAAAACGCGTCGCGCTTACTGCATTATTTTTATCTTCATTTTCCTCTTTAAATCTCTCTCTTGAACGCCTGATATACCAAGTGGATAAATCATCAATAAAATCCGCAATGGGCCGAGCCGCCTTATCTAATTCGTAATTATCCAACTTCTCGGTAATTTCGCGCGTCAAACTCTTTAATCTTGCCAAAATCCATTTATCAAGAATATTCGTAACGCGTAACGAGTAACGCGTAACGTGTGAATTGTTTGTGTACATTTTATAAAACGCCAAAACATTTCTTAATCGCATAATCACTTTTTTATGCACTTCATCCACGCCTTTTTCCGAAAAATTCAAACTCTCCGCAGCCACAGCCGGCGAAGACAAAAGATAATAGCGAAGGGAATCGGCCCCGTATTTTTCCACAATCTCCATCGGATCCGGATAATTATTTAAGCGCTTGCTCATTTTCTGACCATCCTCTGCCAGAATAATTCCGTTGGCTACAACGTTTTTATACGCTGGCTTGTCAAAAAGCGCGGTTGAAAGAACGAGCAGAGTGTAAAACCAGCCCCTTGTCTGGTCCACGCCCTCGGCAATAAATTCCGCAGGAAAATTTTTCTCAAATTCTTCTTTATTCTCAAAAGGATAATGGGCCTGAGCAAATGGCATTGAACCGGATTCAAACCAGCAGTCAAAAACCTCTGGAATTCTTTTCATCTTGCCACCGCAAGAACAATCCAACTCAACTTTATCTATATACGGCCTATGCAAATTATCTATCTTCACTCCAAGCTCTTCAACAGAACCGACAACTTTTATCTCTCCGCATTTTTCGCATCTCCAAACAGGCAATGGCGCGCCCCAGTAGCGGGAACGGGAAATGGCCCAGTCGCGCGCGTTTTCAAGCCATTTGCCAAACCTGCCTTCCTGCAAATGCTTTGGCACCCAATTTATTTTTTTATTATTCTTCAGTAATTTATCTTTAATTCTTACAACATTCACAAACCATGAATTTGCGGCGTAATTCAAAAGCGGGGTCTCGCACCGCCAACAAAAAGGATAAGAGTGAGTAATTAATTCTTTGGCGAATAATTTATTTTCCTTTTCCAACCATTTAACAATTTTCTCATCTGTCTCCCGCGGATTGCCTTTTGGCTTTACATTAAAATCGGCGAAATCTTTCACCTCTGGCTTGAATTTTCCTTCCGTATCTACGTGCTGGATAAACGGCAGTTTTTCTTCTTGCCCCAACTGCATATCTTCCTCACCGAATGCTGGCGCGATATGCACAATTCCCGTGCCTTCTTCTATTGAAATAAAATCCGCACCATAAATCTTCCAGCCATTTTCGCTGTTTTCCAGTTTTTCGTCTTTAAAATAATAATCAAAAAGCGGTTTATATTTTTTGCCAATCAAATCTCTACCTTTTAACTCTTCAACAATTTCATACGGCTGATCTTTTAAGATATCTTTAATTCTGTTTTTTGCCAAGATAAAAAACTCCGTAGATTTGAGATTTGAGATTGGAGATTTGATTTTGCAATAAACAATATCTTTGTTTATTGCAAGCGCCACATTTCCCGGCAAGGTCCAAGCAGTTGTTGTCCACGCCAAAACATAAGTTCCTGGTTCATCCTTTAATTCAAATTTCATTGTCACTCCCCAATCTTTTATCTCTTTATAATTTTGCGTTACTTCGAAATTGGAAAGAGTTGTTTCGCATCTCGGGCAAATATGCATGGGCTTGCATCCTTCATAAATCAGTCCTTTGTCGTAAAGCCTCTTGAATGTCCACCAGACGGATTCCGTGTACTGCCAATCCATTGTTTTGTAATCATTCTTCATATCAACCCACCGGCCGATGCGGGGAATGATTTTTTTCCACTCGTCTGCGTACCGCAATACGCTTTCTTCGGCTTTTTTGTTGAAATTTTCCACGCCGTATTTTTCAATGTCTTTTTTTGTCTTGAGATTCAATTCCCGCTCAATCAAATTTTCAATGGGCAGGCCGTGGCAATCCCAACCCCATTTGCGCGGCACTTTTTTCCCCTTCATCGTCTGGTAACGCGGAATAACATCTTTTATGATACTGGCGAGGATGTGGCCGTAATGAGGCAGGCCGGTGGCAAACGGCGGTCCGTCGTAAAACACAAAATCCCCTTCATCTTTTTGAAGAGATTTCTCAAAAATCTTGTTCTCCTGCCAAAATTTTAGAATTTCTTGTTCTGTCATATTACATTTTTTCCGGCGCGGAGATGCCTAATAATTTTAAGGTATCTGCTAAAATTTTTCTGGTCAAGACGACTAGGGCGATCAATTCTTTTTCGTTTTCTGAGCCGATGACTCGGACATCGCGGTAAAATTGCGAAAATTCGCCAGCCAGTTCATAAACATAAGTGGTCAATCTCTGCATTTGATAATCATTGGCACTATCTTCAACAATTTCCGGAAATTGAATAAGTTTTAATATTAATTTTCTTATTGGTTTTGAATTTATAATTTTTGCTTTAAATATTGTTTCTAATTTCGTGCTTCGGATTTCGGATTTCGCGAGAATGCTAGACATTCTCGCGTGCGCGTATTGCGCGTAATAAACCGGATTTTTCTCTGATTGCTCTTTTGCCAGAACCATATCAAATTCCATATGAGTAGAAAGGGATTTTTCCAGATAAAACCAGCGAACCGCATCAATGCCAACTTCTTTGATTAAATCTTTTAGTAAAACAATGTCGCCTTTTCGTTTTGATAATTTTTTTCTCTCACCGCCATCTCTAAGAGTAACTAATTGGCTTATTAGAATATCAAGATCGGATTTCCATCCAAGCATTTTTTTCACCGCCATCATTCTTTTGACATGGCCGTGGTGATCAGCACCCCAAATATCAATAATTTTTTTGTAATCTCGCTTAATTTTATCTAAATGATAAGCAATATCTGAGAGAAAATAAGTAATCTCTCCTGACAAGCGCACAATCACCCTGTCTTCATCATCGCCATACTCTGATGTTTTAAGCCAAAGCGCGCCGTCTTTTTTATAAACCAATTTTTTATTTTTTAATAATTCGATCGTTTTCTTAAATTCATTTTTTCTGCGCAGTTGCAATTCTTCTGAAAACCAATTGTCAAATTTAATGCCAAGCGATTTTATAAATTTCTCATTGTCTTTCTGAATCTTTTTGGCTATACGATAGCCAACTTCGCCTTCATCTTGTGTTTTTTGTATCTTGTATCTTGTATCTTGTATCTTGCTTTTTAAGTAATCCGTTAAATAACTTTTTCCTTTTCCTAATACGGTTTTCCCCAACTCTTTTATCTGCGTGCTTTCTTTTGAATCATTAATAAGATACTCGCGCTCAACCTTATGGCCGGCTTTTTCCAAAACATTTGCCAGGCTGTCGCCGTAAAAGGCGCTCCTGCCATGGCCTATGTGCAATTCTCCTGTCGGGTTGGCGGAAATAAACTCCAATTGAATCCTTTTCCCCTTGCCCAACCTGGACAAATACTTGCTATCGCAAATATTTGTCACGCCCTCAATTAATCCTTTTTCCGAAAGAGTGAAATTCAAAAATCCCGGCGGGGCTACTTCAATCTTTTCAAAAAAACCAGATTTGAGATTTGAGATTTGAGATTTGAGATTATTGGCAACTTCAATAGGATTATTTTTTAAATCTTTTGCCAATATCATTGCCACGTTACTTGAATAATCTCCAAATTTTTCATTCGTGAAAACATTAAAATTTATCTTTTTATTTAATGCCTTCTTGATTTCAGCTCGCAAAATACTTCGCATCATAAATCTATTTTAACACAAAAACAAAAAGGGCCGAAGCCCTTTATTTATAAACCGCTTGAATATTTTTACCAGTTCTCCTGCAACTCTTACATCCCCAACCATGACATTCGGGACAGGCTCCATCCATTATTAATCTTTCTTTAATAATCGCTGCAATTATTTTTTTAGAAAAAGAGCTTTCAACGGAATCAAAATTTATTTGGAAAATCCGCTTAATAAATTCTGTCTTTGTTTCCTTATCCATAAACTGAAAGTTAAAAGAATCCATCACTCCAATAATTTCATCCGTTTCCATATTTCCTCCTTTTAAAAATAAAGTTCTTCCAATATTATTCATACACTAAAATAAAAGAGCCCGCAAGTCCCGCACAACAACAAGTTGTAGGCGGGGCAAGGGGCCCTTAAAAATCTAGTTGCTTACTTAAACTTC
>Ga0210057_1006565_pt1 | contig 14409 bp, 25 predicted proteins | sample CryGeyCG2114_010_2_FD_183968 | JGI IMG/M metagenome (GOLD analysis project Ga0210057, IMG submission 183968) | Groundwater microbial communities from aquifer - Crystal Geyser CG10_big_fil_rev_8/21/14_0.10 (SPAdes) (version 2) | ecosystem: Environmental > Aquatic > Deep subsurface > Groundwater ... | reverse complement strand
CACTTATTTCATCTTCTGTTAAACTAAATTCAAAAACTTCCACATCCTTTTCTTCATATTCTTCTTCAATATTTTCTTCCATATTTATGCTACCTCTTCTCCTCTTTCGTCTAAATATTCCATGAACTCATCTTCAGTTAATTCTCTTTCACCAATATTTTCACCCTTCCATTTACATTTTTTACATTGCCATAATCTTCCAGTACTGGTTTCTTCTTCACTATCAGAATTACTCAATACAATTGCAACATCATAACTTTTACATTTTGGACAAATTTTTATTCTAAATATTTTTCCTTTTTTCTTTTCAGACTTTACTCCATGGGATTTTTCCCAGTCCGCTTTGGAATCAAATCCTTCAGTTATCCAATCAGGTGTTGCAAGTTTTCCCATTTTAATTTTTTATGAATTCAATTAATTTATTTGCTTTTTCATTTCTTCCCTCAATAAGATAACATTCAATTTCATATTTTAAATTAAAGACAGGAAATTTAATACCTTCTAAATTTAATATCTTAATATTTTCATTTTCAAATCTTTTTTTAAAATGTTCTGTATTTTTAAAATCTGCACAAATTTGTACATTAAACTTATCTAATTTAAAAGTTATTTCTTGAAATTTTTCATTTAAAGTAATTTTAATATTTAAATTTAAAAAAGCATTTTTAACTTTTTCAAAATCATTAAAAGAAATAACAATATCAATATCTTTAGGATTTATTTCTACTCCTTGTAAAAAATGATTTACAGTTCCAACAAAACCCCATTTAATATTTAACTTATTCATTTTTAAAGTAATATTTTTTAAAACTTCTATTAATTCTACCATTTAAATATCTAAATTAGCCTCCTTTGCATTTTCCTGTATAAACTCTTTTCTAGCCTGAACATCATCACCCATTAACATTGTAAATGTATTATCAGCTTCAACAGAATCTTCAATATAAATTTTTTGAAGTTTTCTGGTTTTTGGGTTCATGGTGGTATCCCAGAGTTGTGAAGAACTCATCTCACCAAGACCTTTAAATCTTGTAACATTGGTTGCCCCAAGTTTTTCTGTAACTTCTTTTAATTCTTTATCAGAATAAACATAATGATCTTTATTTTTTCTTATTCTATATAATGGAGGCATTGCAGCATAGACATTTCCATTTTCAATTAATTTTGGCATAAATCTAAAAAAGAATGTTAGTAAAAGAGCACGAATATGCTCACCATCAACATCTGCATCAGTCATTATAATTATTTTATTATATCTTAACCGAGAAGCATCAAATTGATCCCCAACACCTGTTCCAATTACAGTAATTAAATTTGCAATTTCTTCACTGGATAAAGCTCGAGCAGGATTTGCCTTTTCCACGTTTAGAATTTTTCCCTTCAATGGAAGTATTGCCTGATTTTCCCTATTTCTAGCTTGTTTAACAGTACCACCAGCAGATTCCCCTTCAACAATATAGAGCTCAGTATTATCTGCTTTTTTAATAGAACAGTCAGATAGCTTTCCAGGTAATCCTCCAAGGGAAAATGCATTTTTTCTTCTTACCAAATCCTTTGCTTTTTTAGCAGCCAATCTAGCTCTTGCAGAATCCAATGCTTTACTAGTTATTTTCCTAGCAACATTTGGATTTTCTTCAAAAAATTCAGACAATGCAATTGTAACAGCAGAATCAACAAATCCTTTCATTTCAGAATTACCTAACTTAGTCTTTGTCTGTCCTTCAAACTGGGGATCTGGAATCTTTGTACTAACAATTGCAGTAAGACCTTCTCGAACATCATCTCCAGAAAGAGAATCATTTTTTAATAAATTCTTTTTCTTAGCATAATCATTAATAACTCTTGTCAAAGCTGTTTTAAATCCAGAGATATGGGTACCACCTTCAACAGTATTAATGGTATTTACAAAACCAAAAATATTGTCCCTATATCCAGTATTATACTGAATAGCAACTTCCACACTTGTTGAGTTTAAATCCTTTTTAAAATAAACTGGCTTATGAAGAGTTTCCTTGGATTTATTTATCCATTTAACAAATTCAATTAAACCACCCTCAGAAAGGAATTCTTCTTTTTTTATTGAAATCTCATCTTTTAAAGTTATTTTTAATCCAGAATTTAAAAAACATATTTCTCTAAATCTTGTTTCCAAGATTTTATAGTCCCAGACAACAGTAGAAAATATTTCATCGTCAGGCCAAAATGTAACCTTTGTTCCAGAATCATTTGGATCTGTTTTTCCTATAACTTTTAAATCTGATTTTCTATCTCCCCTTGAATATTCCTGTGAATAAATTTTCCCATTTCTTTTTATTTCAATAATAAACTTTTTAGATAAAGCATTTACAACAGATATCCCTACCCCATGAAGTCCTCCAGAAATCATATAGGATTTTTTATCAAACTTCCCCCCAGCATGTAGTTTTGTAAGAGCAACTTCAACAGCAGGAACTTTATAGACAGAATGGATATCAACAGGAATTCCCCTTCCATTATCTTCTATGGTAGCAGAACCATCTTTATTTAATAAAACAAGAATATTATCACAATAACCCCCAAGGGCCTCATCCACAGAATTATCAACAAGTTCATAGACAAGGTGATGTAGCCCTTCCTTACCTGTTGAACCAATATACATACTTGGTCTTTTTCTCACACCCTCGAGACCTTCTAAAACTTTTATCTCAGAAGCATTGTAATCAGATTTCTTTTTTTCTTGCATTTTTTTTATAAATTCCAAGGTTTACTTAATTTTTTAAAAAAATTATACTATTTGAAGTAAATAATTTTAAATTAATTAATAAATATGAACAAAATATCTGCCCAATTTACTTCCTAAAAAAGCTGAAATCCTTTATAAACTTTTCTACGCTAAAACCTATTTTCTCGACGATAAAATTAAAAATTTCCTAGAAATACAGAAAAAGACCAATTATTTTTTAAAACCAGATTTTGATAGATCAATCTTTTTTTCAGCCTTAACTTCTGCTTTTATTTCTTCTTGAATATCATTCTTTGACTTCTTTAATTTGCTAACCCATCTTACTTTTCTACGCTTCATAGCTCTACTTTTTCTACACTTTGAAGAGCAAAGATAATTAATAGTTCCATCTGTTCCAACCAATGTAACACCCTTATGGTTATTATACATTTTTTCGCAATAAACACATTTAGGCATTTGAATTAGCTCCTGAATATTCTATTCCAGAATCGTTGTTTAAATGAAATGAATTAACTGAATTTTGAACAATATTTCCTATCTTTTGAAGTTGTAAAACATAGGGTCCACCAACACCATCATATCCTTGATGATAAACTACTGCAGGAATATTATTCTTTTCTAATTTGGACAATACATTTTGTGCAGGAGTCTTGGTATTTACAGGAACATCAACTATGCACCCAACCTCAGCAATAGTTAATTGCTCAATGATGTCTGTTACAATTTTTCCGATATCTACTCGATTATTTGACATTTTAACTATAAGCTCCCTTGGTTACTTTTGATCTAATTCTTCTTGCTTCAATTTCAGTTTCCCTAAGAACCAGAGTATCACCAATTCTAACAGGTCCACGAACATTTCTTCTCATGGCTCTTCCCTTATCTCTTCCTTCCTGAACCATACATTTAACTTGAGTTATTTCACCTCTAAATCCAGTTCGCCCAATTAATTCTTGAACTACAGCTGGCACTACTTCTCCTAGAATTTTATCGCTTCCTTTAGATCCACCGGATTTCTTCTGCTGTGTTGGTTTTTGATTCTTAGCCATTTTCTAAAAAATATTTACTTCAAAGATTTAATATCTGCTTCTGCTTCTCCAGCTTCAATAACAGCTATAGAAGACGCAGATACTGGAAGTCCTGCAACAATACCCAGCTTTTGTTTACTCTCAACTTCTTGACAAGGAATATTCTTCTCCTTGCATAGGATAGGTAAATGCTGGACAATTTCTTTTGGCTCAACATCTTTAGCATAAACAACTAGTTTTGCAGTTCCTCTTTCTATGGCTTTAGTAACTTCGTTAGTGCCCTTTTCTATCTTGCCGGTTTTTCTTACCTTTTCAATTAAACTGTATGCATCCATTTTTATAAAGCCGATTAGAAGGTAATCCTCCTTGTAGTCATCGGATATTAATTAGGGTAAAAATTGCTTTATAAAAGTTTCTACATTTATAAAAAACAGATAAAATTATTTAAAAATTATTTCCAACTAACATCTACCTCGTCTGTTCTATTAAATCTTAAAAAAATATTTATACTTAAGATTCCTATCTCTAATATGAAAATAATCCTAACAAATCATTCTAAAAAAAGAATGATTGAAAGAAATATAAATATACAAAAAATAAAAGAAACAATAGAACTTCCAAATTACGCAATAACTAAAGGAAATAAAATAGAAGCTTATAAAAAAATAAAAGAAAAAACTCTAAAAGTGATTTATATTAAGGAGGATAAATTTATAAAGATTATCACATTAATATGGAAATGAAAATAACTTTAGATAAGGAAGCAGATGCAGCATATATTTATTTTAAAGAAATTTCAGAAGGAGAAGTTACAAATACAATCTCATTAAATGACTCTCTAAATATAGATCTTAATGAAGAAGGAAAAACAATTGGAATTGAAATTTTAAACGCAAGTAAAAATCTTCCAATTAACTTTTTAAGATCAGCAAGTTCTATTTAAAAATTATTTCCAACTAACATCCACCTCGTCTGTTCTCTGTCTTGGCTTGATGTCTACTTTATCAAAATTCTTTGGTAAAAATTTTATTCCTGATTTAAACATTATTTCTCCAAGAAATCCAATCATAGCTCCGTTATCAACAAGAACAGCTCTAGGAGGGCAAAAAAATTTTGCTCTCCTTTCTTTGCACATTATTCTTGCCATTTCCTGCAAACGAGAATTACAAGCAACACCCCCACCAAGAAGAAGCTCCTTTTTTCCAGTATGAGCTAAAGCTCTTTCAGAAATTTCTATTAACATTGCAAAGGTGGTTTCCTGAAGAGAATACGAAAGATCTTCCAATTTATATTTTTTAGAATCAAATTTTTGTTTTAAATTAGTTAAAATTCCGGACAAAGAAATATCCATGCCTTTAACACTATATGGAAGTTCAATATAATTCTTTGACTTTAAAGCAAGTTGCTCTATTTTTGGACCTCCTGGAAAACCAATTCCAATATGTCTAGCAAATGTGTCTATAAAATTTCCAATACCCATATCAAGGGTTTCTCCAAATACACGATATTTTCCAGAAGCATAGGCTATTATTTGTGTATTTGCTCCAGAAGCATATAACATAACCGGGTCCCTTGCACCAGTTATTTTTCCAATTTCCAAATGAGCAATACAATGATTAATTGGAACAAGGGGTTTATCCAATCTTTCAGCCAAATTTTTTGCAAAATTCATTCCTTCAATTAAACATGGAGCTAGACCAGGAGCATTTGAAAAAGCAATTGCATCAATTTTATTTTCATCAATTCCAGATTCTTTCAAAGCTTTTGCATAAATTTCTGGAGCAACTTCTCTATGATGTTTTGCAGAATCTCCTGGGATTATTCCTCCAGATTTATTTGTATACATATCTTTAATATTTGCAAGAATTTTTCCATTTCTAACAACCCCAACTCCAAACGTATGGGCTGTTGATTCAATACCAATGATTAATGCCATATATCAAATTGCAATAATCAATATAAATAACTTTTTATAAAAAATAAAATAGTCAAAGATATATTTTTTGCCCATCGTGATGATTGGGGATTTATTCCAACAATCACCCCTCCAAAAAATTGGGAGACTGGATTAATAGATTTTTATGCTAATAATGATTACTAAAATAACATTAAATTATTACTATAAATCAAAAAATATATCAAATAAAAATTAAGTATAAAATAAAAATAAAAAATTGAATAGAAGATTTATTTCTTCTTTTTTTTAACTACCTTTTTCTTAACTGGCTTCTTCACAACCTTCTTCTTCACAGCTTTCTTTTTCTTCTTTCCTCCACGAGACATCTGAGCTTCACAAACATTCCCATTTCCGTCTACATAGTAAAGAAATCCAGGTTTTCTTGTTATAGCAGCCTTAAGAATTACTTTTCCCATTTTTTAACCTCCTTTTATTGCAATTAATAAAATTCAAATATCTATTTAAATGTTTTGGAACCGACGAGGATAGAAATTATCTCCCTATTTTTCTCATTAACTGGAATTTCTATCAATCTTCTAAATGGTTTTTCAGGCAAAATATTAAATTTAAATGGCCCGACAATTTCAGAATCAATTATTTTATTTTCTTCATCCAACCATATTGCAGCGAAGGGAAAAAACACAAACCATGAATGGATAGCCATGTTTACAGATTTTTTAAATTCAAATAAAAGAGGTCTACTATTCTCTGTCTTAAACATCAGTCCAGATATTTTCTTAAAAAAACCACAAACTTCTAAATTCAATTCAAAGTTTTGTTTTTTAGAATGTAGTTTGATTTTTTTTAATTTCATTTTTCTTTTTTATATATGCTGAATAATATTTATCAACATTTCTATGGGTTACAAAATCATGGTGCTTAAATCCCCCACCAAAGGTCTTTGGAATATGCATTAATTCATGTAAAATTGTTTTCAGTTTATCTTCAACAGATTGTTTTTCAAAATGTTCTGTTAAAAATTCCAGAACATAGAAAGAACCCCTACCAAGAGCTTTTTGCATAATCTTATCCAAAGTATGACATCGAGCAATGGTTCTCGTCGAAGAAGTACCATAGCTACGGAAACACATTATACTCTTTGTCTGAACATGTGGAAATAAAAGATCACACATGTCCTCTGCAACCCTCTGCAAATCAGCAGCATATTCATATCTCATTTTAAAGAATAACCTATTTTATTATTAAAGATATCTATTTAGAAATATATTTTAAAATTTCCTGAGTAACAACATCAATATCTTTTGAACCATCCACATCAAAGTGAGTATATTTTTTTAAAATTGGTTCAGTATCATTGTGATATACTTGTAATCTTTTTTCAATTACCTCTTCTCGCTGATCACCACGCTCATGGAGAATACTTCCATCATAGTCACATATGCCATCCTGCTTTGGCTTTGGAGAAGTGTAGATATTGTAGATTCTTCCACATTTTGCACAATTTCTTCTTCCAGAGATTCTATTAAAAGCTTCCTTATCTGGAAGTTTTATATGAATAACCTTATCTATTTTTACAAATAAATCAAGAGCATCTGCTTGAGCAATATTTCTTGGAAAGCCATCAAGTATGAATCCCCCCTTTGCATCTCCACGGGATAATCTTTTTTTAAGAATTTTTAATATTAGCTCATCTGGAACAAGATTACCCATGTTGATATATGAATCAATTTCCCTCTTCAAATCACCTGTAGATTCCCTCACCAAATCACCTGTAGAAATATGTGGTGAGTCAAGAATCCTAGCAATTATTTTTGCCTGGGTTCCCTTGCCGCTTCCAGGTGGACCAACAAAGATTAAATTCATAAAACATCCAAGTAAATAGTTTTTATAAAATTAAGTGTTTTATTCAATTATCTCAACAACCTTATTTTTCGAACTAAATCCAGAAACAATTTTTATTTTTAGACCCAATTCTTTTTTAAATAATTTAATAATAGAAATATTTGCTTTATTTTCAATTGGTTTTTCTCTAATCCATACATCATAATTATCATTCCCAATATTTACAATTTTCTCCTGAGAAGAGCCAGGGTGAATTTTTATTTTCATTTTTTTATATTAAAGTTTTAGTTTTGAGTAAAGATTTCAAAATCTCTATAGTTTAATATCCAAATCTTCTTTCATAATTTTTATGATCCATCCATTCTAAAATAATTGAAAAAACAGTAAAATCTTTTCCCTCAATACTATAAATTAACCTCCATGCATTTGGAAGATCATACTTCCATACATTTTTAACATGAAATTTTTTTATATATTCTTTGGGAATCATCTTCTTAGGAATTTGAGTGCCATAAAAAGCATCTTCTTGAATAATTTTAAAAACTCTTAAAATATGGTTGTATAACTTAAAATCACTTTTTTCAAGTTTATCAAAAGCTTTCCTTACTTTTTCGTTTGCAAACTGTATTTTACTTTTCATTGCTTTTTCCAAAATAAATGAGTTTTCTTAAGTAATTTTTCAACATCTTCTGGATAAAAAATCCAACCAATTTTTCCTTCCCTATCTACAGAAACTTTTCCAGAAATAATTAAATAATCTAAGGCAATTGAAAATGTTTGATACATCATTTTTTTAGGAAGAGCCTTCCATAATTGTTTTTTCCTAAATTCTCCATCATGTTCTTTAATAAAATCTTCTAAAAATAATACAGTATCTAATCTAGGAAAACGTGCTGAAGAAGATCTTTTAAATAATTCTAATACCATGGATATATCAACTGATACACCCTTATAAATCTTACTACCTAGTAACTATTTCCAAAGCATCCCTGTTTTTTAGAAGATGGTCTTTTCCTAAAATTCTTTTTGAACGAGCATCAATTGCCTTAATAAAATTCTTTCCAAAATCAGTATGCAAATAATAGGCAAAATCAAGGGCTGTTGAACCTTCTGGCAATAAAAAACAATCTGGAAGCACATTTCCCTTGCTATCGGCGAGTTTACTTGCTCCTGCAGGAAAAATTGCAATGTATTTTAATAAATCAAATATTGCTGAATTTAAAATAAATTGAACACCAGTACCATGCTCAAATTTATCTAAGATATTTTCTTTAATTTTATCTAAAGCTAATTTTTGTTTTTCATTTAAATTCCCCTTTATTGTGAAATTATCTTCTCCAGGAATATAATCTATTAAACCTGCCTTTGTTGCTTCTCGAAGTGCAAGTTCTGAATCTGCTGAACAAGGAATAATTATTAGACCAGGAAATTGCATTTTAATCTTTTCATAGTTTTCTGTACTTTTTTCCATATCCATTTTATTTGCAGCAATTATCATTGGTTTACTGATTTTTCTCAATTGTTTTGCAAATTCCCTCAACTGTTCTTCATCCCAAGTACTTGGTTTATTTGAAAATCCAATTTTTAAAATAACCTGTTTAACATTATCTTCTGTAACTTTTAAACCAGAAAATTGTTTTTCAACAGCTTCTGCAAAATTCTGCTTTTCAATTTCAGCTTTTCTTGCAAAACTTTTCCAAACTTTTGTTAGAATATTATAATACCAAGAATTTAATTCTTCTTCTAAAAATTTAATATCTTCTGCAACATCATGGTCTTCTACAGATTTTCCTTCTGAATCAGTTGTTCCAGACATATCCACAATATGAATAAATGCATCTGCTTTTCTCAAATCATCTAAAAATTGATTTCCAAGACCCTTCCCTTCACTTGCTCCAGGAACCAACCCAGCTACATCCATTATCTGAATTGGAACAAATCTTTTAGAATTAATACAAAAACCATGGCTAGGATTACATTTAACTCCAAATTCTTTATCCAGACAATCTACCTTAACATAGCCAACACCGGTATTTGGTTTAATTGTTGTAAAAGGATAGGATGCTATTTCAACTTCTGCCAGAGTCGCTGCTTTAAAAAAAGTACTTTTCCCACATGAAGGTTTTCCAACCAATCCTAATAACATTATATTTTCTCCAAAATTTTATCCAATTGCCCATAAAGAGCTTCTAAAGAAGAGTCATTTACTATTTTAAAGTCTGCTATTTCCATACATTTACCAACTTGCTGCCCATTTTCTATATTTTCTCCAAAATCCCTATTATCCATTTCTAAAAATCCTTCCCATGTTTTTTTATCACTTGATTTATTCCTAGATAAAATCCTTTGATACTTCACATTTCTTGGAGCATCTATTGCAATTAAAATAAATCCTCCAAAATTTCTCAATTCTTCAACTTCTGCAATATTTCTAAGACCATCAAGAACATAATTCCCACCAGAAATTTTTTCAATTTAAATTTTTTAAAATTCTGTGCAAAATATTTCGTGAAATTGCTCCACTCTGGGTCATCACAAGGCAAGAGTATTGTCTTATCCTTAAAGACATCTGGATTATATTCAATATAAGAATTTATTTCTTTTTCAATGTCGTGATATTGCGTATAAAATTCATCATTCTTTGTATTCTTTGCATGTGTTAAATGAGTATGTGCCATTTTAAATCATGAGAAGAAACACCCATAGAGGTATTTCTATTATTTTATTTCTAACTTTAAAAGTATCTTTAGTTATAACCAATCCGAAAGGAGAATTATTTTCAGATAAAAATAATTCAATAGAATCGTAAACGTCTCCAGAAATTTTTGTTCGGAATTTTGATTCTATGGGAATTGGCTTTCTCTTTATCTGCAAAATAAAATCGATCTCCTTTTTATCTTTCCAATAAAATATTTCTGGCTCTGGACCTCTTTCTAAATTAAATTTAAATCTTATAAGATGGTCAAATAATACGCCCTCAACAACCCTTCCCAATTCTTTTTCATCCTTTATTAAATTTTCATCTAAATAATCAACAATCCCGTTTCTTATTCCCGCGTCAAGAACATAAACTTTGTCTTGTTTTCTAATCCTCTTTTTCCGACTATTAGAATAAAATTGAGAACTTTGAATTAAGTAAGCTTTCGTCAAATATTTTAGATAATCTCTAAGGGTAGGTCGTTGAATGTCCAATAATTCTGCGGTTTTTGCTAAATTAAAATTCCCTCCAGAATCTTTTGAAATTAGTTTAAATAAATCCTCTAATACATCAGGATTTCTTATTCTAAAATACCTAACTATATCTTTAAAAAATATAAGTTTTATTTTATCCCTTACAGCCTCGCTAATTTTTGTATAATCCTCTTCATCTAAAAATTCGGGATACCCCCCAACAGTTAAGTATCGGTTTAACTCAATTTGAATTTTTTCTTTTAAGGGAGTTAAATAACCTACAAAATCTTTAAAAGAATTTACTAAAAATTCATAATTATCTTCTTGAACTGCAGTTATTAAATTTTCTTTTAACTCAACCCTTTTTTTATAAAAGTCTTGTGGAATTATTTCCTTATATCTTAGAACTTCTGAAAATTTTAAGGGCATCATTATTGTAGATTTAATTCTTCCAAGTAGGGATTCTTCTGTTCCCTTTGTAATCCATATTGATGAAGAACCTGAAATTACGAATTTGACATTATAACCTAAATCATACCAATTTTTTAATATCTTTTCCCAATTAGGCACTTCTTGAATTTCATCAAGAAATAAATAGTGCGTGTTCTCTAAAGAATCTAAAGGTTTTTTTATCACGTATTTAGAATAAGTTTCCAAAACTTCTCTAAATTGTGTATCTGCATCTTTTAATTCTGTTTCATCAACTGAAATATATAATATCCTTTTTGAATCAATTCCTAAAGAAAGTAAGTCTTTTATTAGCTGGTGAATCACAATAGTTTTTCCAACTCTTCTCGGACCGATGATTGAAACTATTTCTCTTCTTTCCAATAATTTTTTAATAATATGAAAATCTCCTCTCTTGAACTCATTAGTCTTTGATGGAGGTATCTCTTTATTATTCCACCAAGGATTATATTTATTTAAGATTCTAAGGATTTCTAATTCTTCCATGTGTATACTACAATAACCAATCTTTATAAATTTATGGTTTGTATACTATACAGGGGAAAGTGTATAATAAGATATACAAACATTTATAAGTAAGTGTATATTATATTATACAATGGAACAAATAACAGAATACCTAAAAAACTTCTCCTTGTGGAGAGATGAAAGAGCAAAGGCAATTTTAGAGTAAAGCGAACCCTCGCAGATTGATGAATTTACTTATTTAGTTCCCTCTAAAAATTCAGAGAGAAAATATAAGGTTACTCATATTGATAGTTATTCCTGCGAATGTAAAGACTTTGAAATAAGATGTCGTGGAAAGGGTTTGTATTGCAAACACATAAAGGCAATAATTCTATTTCAGAAGATAAAGGCAAAATATGAAATCAAGCCAGAAGTGGAGCAAGAAATAAGTTTAATTGTTGAAACTCCACAAAAAGATATTTGTGTTTATTGTTCTTCTGAAAATATCTTTAAGAGAGGACAAAGAAAAAACAAGAACATAGTTAAACAAGTTTATTGCTGTAAAGATTGTAAAAAACGTTTTGTATTAAGCCCTATCAAGAACATAAAAGGAAATGAGAAATTAGTTTGTTTGGCGATGGATTGTTATTATAGGAGTTTGAGTTATAGAGATATATCAGCACAATTCCAAAGTTTCTATAGCTTGAAAATAAGCCATGTTGCAATAAGAGAATGGGTTTTAAGATTTTCAGAAGTTATGAAAATATGATTAAAGGCCACTAATTCCTAACACTCTCTCTATTGTGGACTATTTCTCAATTCTTCTTCACGTTTCTTTTGAATATATTTTATAATCAAAATTATGATTATTATAATTAAGATTAATAATATTAAAATTATCAATATAAGCACTATAATTCCAAAAATATTCGGACCTTTTTTTTCAATAACATCAAAATGAGCACTTGAAGGAGCAACTCCATTTGGATAATGTAATTCTAGACCAATAATATATTGCCCAATTGGAAGCTTAGCAATATTAAAAGTTCTATCAAATTCAACTCTATCTGTTACCAAAAGTGTTTCGGTTTTTGTAAAATATACTTTTTCAGAATAATCTTTAATCACATAATTAAGTGTAACATCCAATCTTTCCTTATCACCCATTGGAATTAAAGTTACTCTTGTTAGTAAACTATCTCCCTGAGGAACTTGGGAATCATTATTTAAAACAATAATTGCAGAATCAAATAATAATAGTTTAGTCTTTACATTTAATGCAACTGGAACAGAGGAAGCACCAATAATTATTTTTCCAGTATAAATACCAGTACTTCCTGGTGCTGCAAATCTTACTATAATTGTTTTTGTTTGCAAAGGAGCAAGGGAAATTGAACCAACAGTAAGAAGAGCTATTCCATCAAGACCAGAATTACTTATATTTAAATTTAGACTAGTATTTCCAGTGTTTTTAACAGTGATTATTTGTTCTTGAATAGTATTTACAACCATATTAAGATTAATTGAAGTGGGTGTTATCTGAAGACCAGGAGTTGCTGTAACAGAAGTTCCTCCTCCGCCTCCTCCACCTCCAGTGGTGGTTGTGGTTGTTGTTGTAGGGGTCTCTGTTTGACATGTTGCAGAACAACCATCACCTGAAGCAATATTTCCATCATCACAAGTTTCACCAGATTCTATAATTCCATTTCCACAAACAGGAATTGAAGGACTAACAATCGCACTTGAAAAAAATCCCTCAATCTGCTCATTTGGATTAATAATAACATTTTCATCTCCACCAGAATTTAAAGAAAATATATCTGAAGATACAAGTGGAACTAAAAACAGAAACAATAATAAAAATACTTCAATACTTTTCCCCATGATTATTATTAAGAAATAAGGATTTAATAAATTTAATTAGCCTTCTCAATCAAGCCCCTTTTTTTTAAATATTGTCTTGCTTGTTTTTTAAAAGAACCAAATTTAAATAAATTTTGAAAAAAAGTTCTACTTGCAATCATCTGGCTTTCAATAAAAATTTTTTGATGTTTAAATATATTTTTATCTGTTCTAAGCTTTTTTGCATAAAAAACCACATAGTCTTCATCTGTTTTTGGAATTTTTTTCATTTTATTTCTGATCTAATTACTTTTTCACATTCTTTGAATTTATCTTTTTTCAAAATATCTGCAAATAAAATCCTTAAATGTTTTGCATCCTCAATATCTTTTTTTCCTGCTAACACAATTTCTTTATAAAGTATTTCAAATTCTAATAAAGGAATTTTAAATTCAAAATCATGAATTCTTAATTTTATAGGATGGGAAAATTCATAAAACTTTGCTTTTTTATTTTCATCAATAAAAATAATCTCCATATTAGGAAACATTTGATTTTTTCTTGCAAATCTTATACTTTCTTTATTTTTAACATATTCTTTATAAATCATTTTTGAATCTTCTCCTTGAAAACACCAAAAATCATTTTTAATTAATTCACTAAATAAATCTAAAAATTTTTGTTTATCTGGAACAGGCATTAACATATCCACATCTTCTGTTGCCCTGCTTCTACCAGTAGAAATACTTACAAATCCACTGACAATCAAATAATCAGAATATTTTTCCAATATTTTCAAAAAGTCCTTAACAAAATAATCTAATAAAGTTAAATCCCTTGATATAATAATAACATTTTCTTTAAACTTATAATTTTTTTCCATATTAAAATTACAATAATATATTATTTATATCTTACTCATAAGGATATTGTATAATTATTAGAAAATTAATCATTAGTTAAAATCAATT
>Ga0210057_1006563_pt1 | contig 14410 bp, 20 predicted proteins | sample CryGeyCG2114_010_2_FD_183968 | JGI IMG/M metagenome (GOLD analysis project Ga0210057, IMG submission 183968) | Groundwater microbial communities from aquifer - Crystal Geyser CG10_big_fil_rev_8/21/14_0.10 (SPAdes) (version 2) | ecosystem: Environmental > Aquatic > Deep subsurface > Groundwater ... | reverse complement strand
ATAAAAGAATTAAAATCTTCAAATTTGTACGCAGAATGTGTTTGTGGAGAAGAATTTAAAATTTCTGAAGCAATTCTTTTTGATGGAACTAAACCATTTCCTAAAGAAGCATTAGAAAGACAAAAAGAACTGAAAGAAGAGCTTAAAGCAAGAGAAGATGAATTAAAAAAACAAAGGAAACTAGCTACACAAAAAGCACAGATTACAACTAAATCTGTAAATATAGGTAAGCAAGTTGAAAAAGTTCTTCCAACAATGAAAAATTTCAAATGGGAACTTCCAGATTGTAGATTCCTAGGCGATCCAATTGACCTATTAACATTTAATGGAATTTCTGTCAATAAGATTTATTCTATATCATTTATTGAAGTAAAAACTGGTAAAGCAAGATTAAACGCTAATCAAAAAGCTGTAAAAGATGCAATTGAAGATAAGAAAGTTTCTTACAAGGTGATAAAATGAAGATGTTCGAAGAATTTCAGGCTTTTAGAAGGATTTTATGTTTATGTCCATGTTGTGGTGAAATAGTAAGAATGTCAGATTTACAATTAAAACATAAGGGACCAACACCTAAAACTTGGTTGGATGAATATGAAACTAAATATTCAGCTATGACTGAAAAAGAAAATAAATTTGATGAAATTAAGGATAAACTTAGAGAAAAAGCTACTGAAAAAGGAAGAAAAGAAGCTGTGAAAGTTTTTAATGATTCAATTGATCCAAAATTAAAAGCTTTAAAGTTGAATCCTTATGACATTAAGCCCATACTTAATCCTGTAGACTTTGTTGTATTTAATGGCATGGAAAATAAAGGTAATATAAGTAATATAATATTCCTTTCTAAAGCTGTACAGAATCCTGCATTAAATGATTTGAGAATTCAAGTGGATAAAGCTATTAAAAATAAGAAATATGAATGGCAAGTGGCTAGGATTGATGAGAAAGGGAATATTGAATTGGAGTGAAAAAATGAAACCTGAACTTACTACACTTGAATCATTTTATAGAAAACTTATAACTCATAATAATGACAGATTTAGAAGTTTTGAACATTGTTATTTATTTTTTCAAAAAATTAAGAAAGAGAACTCATTCTCTAATAATAGAGATATTTCAATGTTACATCTAGGTTTTTACCTAGCAAGTTGGGGGATGTATAGGGGATCAAGTTTCTTATTACAAAAAGACTATAAAATTTACAACAAAATAATTGAAATAATTCTCAATAAAAAATATGATGATTTATGGAATTTTGAAAAATATATATCTTTGAATAATATTGAACATTATGTAAATTTGTCTTGGACTCTCCATAAAGAGTTATTAAATGAATTAATTCTAATTCGTAAAGAATATTATGATTATTCTAAAAAAAGTGTAAAGAATAAAGTATCAAGTATTTTAACAACAAAAATAATTATGGCGACAAGTGGATGTCTTCCTGCATATGATAGATTTTTTATGAGTGGAATCTCAAAGTATAATGGGCATAATGAATTTAAATTGATAAAAACATTCTCTAAAAACTCAATAAAACAATTATTTATCTTTTTAATTCATAATAAAAAAACTCTTGTTAATATCCAAAAAAAAATTAAATCAAAAAATGGAGTAAAATATCCTCTCATGAAGTTAATAGATTCATATTTTTGGTTAATTGGGTTCGATGAAGATAATATGAAAACTTAAGGAAACACACAAAATGCCAACATTTTCACACTCAAGAATTGGAACTTTTGAAACTTGTCCTTTACAATACAAGTATCATTATCTAGATAAAATCAAAACTAAAGACCAAGATACTATAGAACCTTTTATGGGGGATTTAGTACACCAAACTCTAGAAAAACTTTACAAGGATTTAAAATTTGAAAAACTCTTAACACTAAAAGAACTTTTAGAATTTTACAACAAGCTTTGGAAAGAGAACTGGCATTCTAATATCAAAATAAACAAAAAAGAGTACACTCAGTCAAATTACAGAAAAGTTGGAGAAAGATGTCTAACAGAATATTACAACCATTATAGTCCATTCAATCAAGGAAAAACCATTGGTATTGAAACTAAAGATTTTATTAGTCTAGATAATGATGGAAAATATAAGTTTCATGTAAGGATAGACAGGCTAGTTGACAAAGGCAAAGGGTTTTACGAAGTTCATGATTATAAAACTAACAATAGTCTAAAAAAACAAGAAGACTTGGACGAAGACCGGCAATTGGCTATGTATTCGTTATGGGTTAAGAAAAACTTTAAAGACTTCAAAAAAGTAGATTTAGTTTGGCATTACTTGGCTTTTGATAAAGAACTTAGAAGTTCAAGAACTGAAAAGCAGTTGCAAGACCTTAAGAAAGATGTATTAAATAAGATAAAAGATATTGAAAAAACTAAAGATTTCAAGCCAAGCGAATCTGCATTATGCGATTGGTGTTCTTTCCAGCATCTCTGCCCATTGTTCAAGCATGAAATTGAACTTGAAGAAAAAACAGCCAACGAATTTTTAAACGATTCTGGTGTAAAGTTAGTTAACCAATATGCAAAAATTGATTTTGATTTAAAAGAATATCAGAAACAAGCTGAAAGTAAACTTGAAGATCTTAAAGAAGCTTTGGTTCAATATTGCAAAAAGAATAATATAAAGGTTGTAGTGGGTTCTAACAAAAAGATTACAGTAAAGGAATATGATTCTATATCATTCCCTGCAAAAGGAACTCCTGAAAGGGAAAAACTTGAAGAAGTTCTAAAAAGTATAAGGAAATACAATCAAGTTCTAACTTTGGACACTTCTGCCTTGAAGAAAGCTTTGGAAGAATGGGATGAAAAGTATCAGAAGAAAATAAACAAGTTTAAAGAAGTTACAAAGAAATATAGTGTTAGTATTAAGAAGAAGGATTAGTTTTCTTATCTTCAATAAGAAAACACAAACTCAATTCAAACTTGAGGCTATCAGCCGAATCCTCCCCAAGAACTTTTCCTTAAATTTCTACATAACCCACAAAATTTCCGAAAAATAATCCACTATTTCCGAGAATGGGACCAGTAGACATGACAAACACGCGTAGCGTTTATATACTAATTTAATTTAACTAATATTTAGAAGATGGTGAAAAAAATGGAAGAAAAAAATATTTTAATCGTATTCCAAGGACATAATATAAGAAGAAAATGGCATGATGGAGAATGGTATTTTTCTGTAGTAGATGTAGTAAAGGTTTTGACTGATAGTCCAACTCCCAGACAATATTGGGGCAAAATAAAAGATAGGGAATTTAATCAGCTTGAGTTGTCCCCAATTTGGGTACAACTGAAATTGCCATCATCCGATGGAAAATTATACCTTACAGATTGTGCTAATACTGTTTAAATTGTGGAAAATGCTGTCGTGGTTGTCCTTGTTTAGGTAAAAATAATTTATGTATTATCCACGAAGAAAGAGGAGGCTTGAGCTGTGTTTGGTATCCTCTAAAGCCCGATATAAGAGCTATGAATGAACATAACTGTGGATATTGGTTTCAGGAGGAAGAAGAAAAATGGTTGAAGAAGAACAAGAAAGACGTACAGCACTAGAATTATTTTTTAGGCGTAATTGGAATAACCCGAGTTTTCTTATAGAAAATAAGAAAACACAAACTCATCCTAAACTTGAACTCATAGAGTTCAACCTCCTACTACAACTCATTAAGTTTCCCAACAACCCAAACCATCCCTTCTGTATCTAAAGAACAATACTTCTCTAAATCAGCATAAACCTTCTCCTTATCTGAACCATCACCATAAGTAACTGACAAATAAGCAACTGAAGCAGTCTGCCCATCAGCAATATCAAGCCCACTATAATCCTTACCAGTAACAGCAGGCAACACATTCTTCAAACTAGCAGAACCTTTCTGCTTAGAACTATACCACCAAAAATTCCTAAACACTACAAGTAAATCAACAATTCTATTATTCAATTCTTCAGCAATTTCTTCCTCTCCAAACAATCCACCTAAACCCTTAATAACATTCTTCTCAAAAGAAGCATTATAAACTACAATACTTCCTTTCTCACCCAACTTTCCCTTCAACTTATCCCAAAACTCTTTCCTTGGATCTTTATCACCCTTATACAAAAATCCATGATGTTTTTTCCTAACATGCAAACTAAACTGGAAAGGTATTTGTTCATAAGGTTTCACACCATCAAACATTGGTATTGCAGTTTGAAAAGATTCAAAATCCAGATAATGAAGAGGCTTTTCCCAATTTTCCATAAACTCCTTAATTTTTTCCTTCTCAATATGAGTTTCTCCTTTCAAGGCACACTTCAACTGTATTTCTTGTTTTTCTGATAGAGGGTAATCTTCAGGAATATCTTTCATTTCTACAACACCATCATCATAAAGTTCAAAAGCTTTCTTTCCCATCCTGTACAGTTCAAAGACATTATTCTCATCCATGTCCCAACATTCCTCAATTGGGCATTTGTAAGGATCATCACATTTCATATGTATGGAAAGCTCAGGCATATTTTCAGCTTTAATAATTTCAAACATTTCTTTAATTCTTTTTTCTAAACCTTCAGAAATATTTTCAACATCTTTAGTTATATCTTCCATAATGAACAACTGTTCCAAATCCAATTCACCCTGCCTGACATATTTGTTGTTTATGTACATAACATAACAATTTCTTATCTTCAATCCAGCTTTTTGATAAACATGCTTTTGAAATGACACATCGTGTATGTTTACTTCTTTTAATTTGGTACCAGATTTAACTTCCACAATGTCCCACAAATCATCTTCAACAGGCACCAATATATCTGCACGAGAATAAAGATTATCTACTAAGAATGCAGGCTCAAACAACGGCTTCCTGAACTTAAGGAATTTTTTTGTATTATCTAAATTACCTTTGAAATTCTCGGTTGGAATATTTAAACCATCTGGAAACTTTTTAGTTGCAAGTTTTCCTACACTAGTTCCTTGGTCAAACATATATTGTGTTCCGATGTCTGTTTCAGGCAATTCTTCTTTTCTATGGATTGTTACCCACAATAGCTTTGGACATTGCAAACCTTTAAGATAATTGCTTTTCGATAACATTAGAAATTATAATTTCTTCTAAGTTAATAAATTTACCTAATAATTTTCGAGAAAAATTTAGTTTTTCCGAGAATAGAACCACTAGACATGACAAACATGCGTAGCGTTTATATACTAATCTTAACCTACTTAATATCTAGAAGATGGGCAAAAAAATCAATGTAAAAGGAACACAAATCTCTATAGTAGATATAGAAAATGAGGATTATATTTCTATTACTGATATGCTAAAAGCAAAAGACGGAGATTTTTTTATCTCTGACTGGCTTAGAAATCGAAATACAGTAGAATTTTTAGGGATATGGGAGCGTTTAAACAATTCTAAGTTTAATTATGGCGAATATGCCATAATTAGGAGCAAGGCTGGATTGAATAATTATAAAATTAGTGTAAAAGAATGGGTTGCAAAAACAAATGCTATTGGTTTACAGGCAAAGGCTGGGCGTTATGGTGGGACTTATGCTCATAAAGATATTGCTTTTGAATTTGGTATGTGGATTAGTGCTGAATTCAAGATATATCTTATCAAAGAATTCCAAAGATTGAAAGAACAAGAAAAGAAGCAATTGGGATGGGATATAAAGAGAATTCTTACCAAAATAAATTACCGAATTCATACAGATGCAATTAAAGAAAATTTAATCCCTAAAGAAATCACTAAAAATCAAGTAAATCAAGTTTATGCGAATGAAGCTGATGTTTTAAATGTAGCATTATTTGGCCTGACTGCTAAAGACTGGAGAGATAATAATCAGAATAAAAAAAGTAATATTAGGGATTATGCAAATGTTTCACAATTAGTATGTCTTTCTAATCTTGAAAATTTTAATGCTTTATTTATTAAAGAGGGTGTGTCGCAAGAGAAGAGATTAATTAAATTAAACCAGATAGCAATACAGCAGATGAGATTATTAACTGAAGATAAGGGGATAAAAAAACTTGGGAAAAGAATTGGGGTTAAAAATACTCTTCCTTAAACTATACAATATAAATTGATTATGTTAGTGATATTTTAGGTAGAATCTTTTAAACTTTCTTTCGTCGTTAGACAAAGAAAACACATTCTACTTGGTTTTACCAAAACCAACCTCCTAATACACCAACCCAACACTGCAACTATCAGGACTAACCAACTGCACTTTCCTTCTAGCACCAAGATGCCTTATATGAACATCGTTAACAACCTCAGAAACATCCAAATACTTCTTAAAACCAAACTTATTAGAATAATCAACAATATCTCTCTCACATAACTCAACAACTTGAGAATGCACATTCAATTCATCCACAACAAAACCTTGCGAAAAACCTTCAGTAACAATCTCAACAACATCATACGAATAACCTAAAGCTTTAAAATCAGTCTCCCCAACTTCCAACCCAGCATCAGGTTCTCTATTAGCCAAATCATTAAATCCAAGATACCTAGCCATTTCTCTAACTAACCTTTTAGACAATCCTCCAATAGGACTAAAATGCACAGCACCATCCCCAAACAAAGTATAATACCCAATCCCAAAATCTTCATCTTTGTTACCAGTACCAGCAACAGACTTTCTTTCAAGAGCTCCTTCCAGATGTAAAACTCCAGCCCTAATCTCAGACATCATATTACCTCTATGAAACTTATTCTTAGGATCAGTAGTAAAAGCATTAGGATTAGTAAACCTATAACCTTTCACAATTTCTTCTATAGGCCTAACATAATATCTCAACCCTAACTTTTCAGCAACATTAATTCCATCTTCTGCATCTTTTGGATTATTCACAGAAGAAGGTAAAACATATCCAACTAACTCATAATTAGTATTATCAAAAGCTCTTTTAATTAAGGAGGCAACAACAGTAGAATCAACTCCACCAGACAAACCCATCACACACCCTGTTTTGTTATGTGATTTGACAATATCAATTACAAAATCACCAATTTCGTTTGCAACTTTTTCTGCGTCCATAGTTGGTAATATAATTTTACGTTCTGCCATAAGGATTCCATAATTTTTAGGTATTTAAAGTTTAGGAAATATAGATAATCGTAACATTTTTGAGAAGAAACCACTAGACACGACAAACATACGTAGCGTTTATATATTAATTTAATTCAACTATTAGGAATTCTCTAATAATTAACTATTTTTCTACTAAAATTTAATTTAATTTTAAATGAAGTGTTTAATGATGTTACTAAAAAATAATTTATAAAAAAAAATTAGATAGTAATTAAGGGTGGGTACAATTTGTACATACCCTAGGTCAAAAACTTTCTTTTTGAACACAAACTCTATTTCACTTGAAATTTTTTTGACCAAAATGTTTGTTTTTTTTCTTTCCAAATAAGAAAATCTGAAAAAATCTTATTATGGTCAAACGCCAAATCTATTTTTGTCACATTATCAATCTTTTCCCAGAATGGTTCAGCTTCATGATCGCCTTGAAGATTAAAAGATTCTGCTTCAGCAATAAATACGGTAGTTATAAGGTGTTTCTTAGGATTTCTTTGTTGGTCAGAATAAACTCCTAAAATTTCTTTCAAAGATATGTTTAGTCCGGTTTCTTCTTTTGCTTCTTTTATGGCTGTTTCTTCCACTGTTTCTCCATAATCAACATATCCTCCAGGAATGGCAATTCTTTCTTTGAATGGCTCTATTTTTCTTTTAATTAAACAAACTTCGTCCCCTTTGATTATAATAATATCAACAGTTGGTGATGGGTTTACATATTTCATTGTTTAATACTCGTGAATGGAATTAATAAATTTTGTCTTTTTTTTTGCCATTTTTGTTCTGCAGTATAAAGAATTTCAGGTGTTCCAACATTAAAATACAAGGCTTCAGTTGGAAAACCATAAAGCATTTCTTTTTTGGTTAATTTTTCAAGAAATGTATCTGTTGAAAATATTTTTTGATCAATTAATTGAAGGGATTGTTTATTTAAAACATATATTCCTGCATCTACTAATGGTTGTTTATTAATATGTGCACTCCAATTTAAATCTTTTTGAGAGGGAAATCTTATTGTTTTAGAAATTCTATAATCTGGCTTTAATCTTACAATTCTATCTTTTTCATAATCATCAATAGGGGCTAAAGCCATAATAACTCCATGAGGACAATTATTTTTATGAAATTCATATATTTTTGATAAATTAACAGATGTAAGTGTATCTCCATAAGTAACAAAAAAATTACTATCTACAGATAAACTTTCTATTGCATTTTTTATTGCTCCAGCTGTGCCTAATTGGTTTTCTTCAACAACAACTTCTACATCAGCTTTATTCCTATAATGTATAATTTCCTCTTCTATATGTTCATAAAGGTGGCTTGCTGCAATAATAATATTTTTTACATCATTATCAATAAAGTTATCTAGAGTATGATATAGGAGTGCTCTATTTTTTACTTTAATAAGAGATTTAGGAATTTTATCTTTAGTTAATTGAGTCATCCTTGTTCCTTTCCCTCCTGCAAGTATTATTCCTGTTTTTGTTGTTTCCATTTTTTATCACATTGATTTTGGTTTTTCACAAGTTATTGGTGCTGAATGATTAATAATAAATACAATTTTACTAAGAATCTCAACCCATCTTTGAGATATAACCATTTCTGGTTTATAATCAGATTTTGCTAATTGATAAGCTCGAAGGGTCAGTTCTCTTCTTCTTTCATATAAACTAGCTGCATTTTTTGAGTCGTAATTATTGAAATTCTCAAGAGAATCTGTAAGGAGACAAACTATATCATTAAATAAATTTAATCCCTCACTTCCAAATCTCATTTTTATGGGTAATTCTTTATGCATTGTGTACATAAATTTTAAACATATAGTAAGTCTTTCTAATTTTTCAAATAGGTCCTTATAGCTTAAAGTTTTTTCACCTAGGCCTACTTTAGCTAAATATCTGTTAGAATATCTAATATATCTCCGTAAATTTCTATGTTGTGATTCAAGAAATGAAAAATTATTTTTACATTTTTTCTTATGAAGTTCTTTATTAATCTCTTGACTAAAATTTTTGAGTAAAACAAATGTAAGGCTCAACATTTTTTTGAACTCTCTAATATTATATTCACTTTCCATAACTTGTAAAGTTGCTTTTTCATCAGTAAGTTCCATACATTCTAGAAGCATAAGATTTTCAACTGTTTTTTGTATCAATTCTTTAGTGGATAAGATTTTTATGCCATCAGACCAAAGATCTTGTGTCGTTGGTTGATATTTTAAATGTATTATATCATATCCTCCAATATATGATTCATATATGCTTTGTCTTATAGAAGAAATATTACCTTCTGTTAGATCTAGAGTTATTTCTTTTTCTGCAGAAAGATTAGTTGAAAGAACAAGCCTATTCCCTTTTTCAATAATTTTAACTTTGTCTCTTGGTTTAAGGCTAAACTTTTTAGTCCATTCTATTGGCAGATTTACACCTAATGAGCTCCTACTTGTTCTATTTAGGCTTCGTTCCATGCAGCTGATTTAAAACAAGTTATTTATATATTTTTCTATAAAAATTCAATCCATTAATCATCTATTTTTAACAAATTAGCCTTAATCTGGTCTAATTATTGGGAATTATAAATCTTAAAGGGAAATAAGCTATTTTTTTATAGAAGATGTTTGAAGATTTTGAAGATGCCATAATTTTAAATACAAAACATATATGCTTACTATAATTCGAAGTTATTGGATGTAAATCCAAAAAACACAATAAATTAAAAAAATGCAACGTAAATTAATCTTAATGGGTGGAAAAACACATGTAATTTCCTTACCTGCTCAATGGGTAAGGAAGTTTAACATATCTAAAGGTCAAGAAGTATCTATTAAGGAAAATGACAATCAACTAATCATTTCAACCCAAGATCATCCTAAATCCAAATCAATCATAATAGAATATAATCAAAACAAAATTCTAAAAGCTTATCAACTTGGTTATGATGAGATCATAATAAAACATCCTAAAATTAAAGAATTACAACATTTAGTAAATAATTATCTTTCTGGCTTTGAAATAATAAAATCTGAGTCATTTACTTGTATAATCAAATCAATTTTTGAAATTAAACCTGATGAGCTTAACAATATGATAAAAAGGATCCTTCTTTTATTATCTTCAGATACACAATTTAATAAAGAAACAGCATTAAAATTAATTTATACTTCTAAGAGAATTATTAATAAATTTGGCCAATCTTCATTTAACCAAAGTTTAATTCTTTATAATCTTCTATCTAAATTAGAAGAAAATCCTAAAGATACAAATTCAACATATGAAACATATCAAAAGTTTGAGGCAAAAAAATTAAGTATCAATGATAATCTACAAGGTGATATGCTTTCTTTAGTTTTATGTTGAATAGAACAACTAGACACGACAAACATACGTAGCGTTTATATATTAATTTAATTCAACTATTAGGAATTCTCTAATAATTAACTATTTTTCTACTAAAATTAGAAATATTTATATACTATATACGCTTTAATAGAATATTATGGAATTAAACAAAACCACTTTAAAAATCCTGTATCAGCTATCAAAAGGCAATAGCACAATAAAAGGAATAGCTCTAGCTATAAAAAAGAGTGAAAAACAAATTTATGTTACCATTAAATCAAATAATTTATTAATTTTAAACAATAAAAAAATTCAAACATCTAATAATCATCATATAACTCTTCTTCTTCAACTTTTATCAAAACATCCCAATTTATACATTTTAGCAGAGTCAGGAATACCAATATTATCTTCTTGTTTAACTCCATCAACAGTAGAAAACATAAAAAAAGAAACAAAACTAAAAAATGCTATAATCTACAGAAAACTTCAAGAAGCCAGAAAACAATCCATAATTATAAAACAAAAATCTCTTTACTCTATAAACACAAAAATTTGGTTAGACATAAATGAATTTATTGAAGCAACAAAACAATATGAGTCTTCTTCAGATGAAAGAATCCCTAGATCATCAATAATTTATAATAAAAATAATAATCTTATCTTTTCCAATAAACAAGATTTAGATGCAACAAAAACTGCATTTTCTGTTTACAAAAAATATGGTATAAAATTACACCTTACAACAAATTATTATTGTCTTCCAAAGAAATCTTTAACTAAAACAGAAATACTCAAACATTCATTATTTATTATAGAAAAAGAAAAATCCGTAAGATTGATTATATTTGTCGCACTATTCTACTTGAAGTTTCGGAAATCTTTCAAACTCCATCACAAAATACTTAAAGATTTAATTAAAGTATTTCAGGGAATAGAGGTTGATGGTTACCCTTCCTATAATGAAATTAAAGATAGGGCATCACTATACAATATTAAACTAATTAATATATAGAGAATCATTTAATTAATTCCTAGCTGTAAAAAAAACTTTTCCTTACAGATTTTTAGTTTTCTCCAAAAAAAACTCTACTTGAACTCATTGAGTTCAACCTTTAAATTCTCATTTAACCTCCCCAAAATTTATATATCTTAATTTAATTACTTCTAATATGCCATTAAGAGACTATCAATGTACAGAATGTGATAAAATCTATCAAGATGTTTTAGAAAAGCGTGATGAGAAGATGTTATCATGTGAAGATTGTGGTGGTTTAGTTGAAAGAATAATGTCTCTAACAAATTTTCAATTAAAAGGAGACAATTGGTATAAAAAAGATTTATACGGATTAAAAAAACCCTCTAAAGAAACTTATTCTTAACAAACCTATCCATCATTCCAGGAATTAAACACTTAGCCCTACTCAAGCCAAGAACTTCAACTTTTTCATGATCACCAATTTTTTCAGAAATCTTTTCTTTATGAACATTTTCAAAAGCATAAATTTTTACAGCTTCATTTAACATATCCTCATCCAATCCATACATGCCTAAGCAAACAGCATCATTATACTCATCAGTATATTTATTCAAAACTTTAACAAGCGCTTGAGCCCTTGCTCCCGAATTACATACAAATACATACATATAATACTATTAAATCAGAACAAGTATAAAAATACTTAGTTTCTTTTTGGAGAATTTAAGCCACAGCATATTCTTTTTTTTCTGGATTACTAATCTCTAAACCTTTTACTAAAGGCAATACTAGTATCTTTCTTTTTATTATGGGGATAACATTCCTTCCTTCTTTTTTTAGTTCAATAATATCAAACCTTTCTAATATTTTAATATCTCTATCTACGGCTTGTTTTTTTCTTTGTAATATTGTTGCTAATTCTTGTATTGATTTAGGTTTTATCTTATTTATCATTTCTATTATTTCTAATCTTTTTTTAGTAAATACCTCAATCATTAATTTTGTATCTAAGACGATTGCATCATAGGGTATTTCTGTTTCTCCTAAAACTGCTTTGTTTACAAGATCAATGGTTTCTTTGGCTTTCATTTTTAAAATATCCCCTATACTTCTTGAAATTTTGAATTATATCTTCAATATATTTATCAACTATCATTTTTAGAGGTATCCATTTTAAATCTAAAGGGATTGGTTTTGGACTCCTCCAAAATTTTTGTTCATGTAAATATCCATGGTAATTATCTACTCTGTAAACTTCAAACCATTTTTTATTGATAAATGCTCTATAGTTCAAAGCAAATTTCTTTATTTTCTACATATATTGTTATGTCTAACTTATCATTTAAAGTTAAGATGCGAGTGAATTTTATAATTTTCATATTCCATCCTTCACACCTATAGTAAACAAAATATGTTGACATTTATAATCCTTTTGGTGCTAAAACTCCACAGAAAATTATCTTTAAAAATTTTGCTTTTATTTCTCGGAAATATTTTTTCATTCTCGGAAGCATATAAATACTTCCTCCCATATTTAATTCACATGGCAAAATGTCCTTTTTGTAAAAAAGAAGTAACATTAAAAAATGTAGATAAGGAAGTATCAGGATTTGGTTTATTCAAACAAGAAACTATTTATTCCTGTCCTAACTGTAAGTCTGTCCTTGGCTTCAGCAGAGGCAAGTGGTTTAACTAAGCCTTCCTAAAACAAAATACTTTAATTTTTTTAATTCAATAGGATGATAACTGCCATTTTCAACATATTCTTCTAATTTATTTTGTAAACCTTCAACACCCATGGCATCTATAAACCCTTTAGGTCTTATTTCTTTAGAGCATTCAAACAATCTTCTAATTTCATCCATTTTTTCATCATCAGCTTCCTTAAGTTCACTGATATAAACTAATCTCTTATACTCTTTTTCAATTTCATTTTCCATTGTGTCCATTACATTTTTCCTTGCTTGTTCATATAGTTCATCCATAATGCCAATAATCTAAAACCTCTATAAAAAAAATCTTGACAATTTTATTCTTATTAGAATTTCCACCCAAACATAAATAAACTCAATCCAACTTATGTTCTAAAATGTTTAAGTTTATGTTGGCTCCGATTGAGGACATGACCTCTCCTGCATTCCGTACAATCTGTTATAGGTATGGCGCTGACTTGACATTTACAGAAATGACAAGGGTAGAATCCTTAGCTAAAGGAAACAAAAGCACATGGTCAAAAATAACTCTTAAAGACGACACTCCTACTGAAATACAATTGATGGGTGCAAAGGAGTACAATTTCAAGAAATTCCTTTCTCAATTTTCTCCATCAAAAGGTTTCAAGGGTTTCAATATTAACTTAGGATGTCCAAATCCTAAAGTAATTGCTTTAGGCCATGGATGTGCAATGACAAGAAGAATTACAAAGACTCAAAAGATAGTTAACATAATCAAAGATTATAATCATATTGTTTCAGTAAAACTAAGGTTGGGCTTGAACCAGCAGGATAAACAAAGAAAAGTTTATCTTAATTTAATCAACGCTGTTGACGCAGATTATTTTATTGTGCATGCAAGGCACGGCGCTCAAAGTTATTTTGATAAGGCAGATTTTTCAGTTTATGAAGAATGTGTTGAGACTGGAAAAGATATTATTGCTAACGGCGACATAAAAACTAAAGAACAAATTCAATTCTTGAAATCAGTTAACGTTAAGGGTGCGATGATTGGCAGAGCAGCAATAGTTAACCCAACAATTTTCAACGAGCTTAAGGGAAATAAATCACCTTCTTTACAACAAGTTAAAGAAGAATTTCTTAAGCTTTCTGAACAATACCAAGAGGCTCCTAAATTTGTAAAAAACGTTTCTAAGCATTTAGCAGTATCTCCGAATAATTTTTTATCACTCTAGAGTTTAGAGAAAAAAAGAAGTAGGAGCAGAGCTCCTACAGACTTATGAGATTAATCAATAAGTCCATTGGTTGGGTGAAGAAGAAACTAAATAAG
>Ga0210057_1006562_pt1 | contig 14411 bp, 11 predicted proteins | sample CryGeyCG2114_010_2_FD_183968 | JGI IMG/M metagenome (GOLD analysis project Ga0210057, IMG submission 183968) | Groundwater microbial communities from aquifer - Crystal Geyser CG10_big_fil_rev_8/21/14_0.10 (SPAdes) (version 2) | ecosystem: Environmental > Aquatic > Deep subsurface > Groundwater ... | reverse complement strand
CCAGAGATAGCTCATGGAGTAGATACGGGTGGAGCTGGAGATCAAGGAATAATGAAAGGTTATGCGACGAGCGAGACTGCAGAACATTTGCCATTCGAATACAGTCTCGCTCGTAATTTGTGCCAGAAAATATTTGAAGTATATCCTTACGACGGTAAAACTCAAGTGACTATAGATGGTCATAAAATAAAAACAGTTGTGGCAAGTTTTCAAAATACAAAGAGTAATGAACTGCTTAAACTTGTTAAAAATATTATTAAAGCGGAAGAATATCTCATAAATCCAGCTGGAGAATGGAATCAGGGAGGATTTGATGCAGATACAGGACTTTCAGGAAGGAAATTGATAGTAGATAATTATGGTCCGGAAATACCGATAGGTGGAGGTTCTTTTTCTGGGAAAGATTATACGAAGGTAGATAGATCAGGAGCCTATATGGCGCGCAAAATAGCTGTGGATTTATTAAAAAAGCATAATACAAAAGAAGTTTTTACTAAACTTGCTTATGCTATAGGCAAGAGTAAGCCTGTAATGGCCGTGGCGGTGATAGATGGAAAAGAAGAAGAAATAGTGGGCTATGATTTGAGCCCAAAAGGCATCCGTGAGTATTTAAAACTAGAAAAAGTGAAGTTTGCAGACACTTCTAGATGGGGGCATTTTGGGAGGGGTTTTGAATGGGATTAAATAGAATATATGCTATAATATAAGGGTGCTTATATTATTTTAGTTATGGAGACAGAAGCGATAGAAGACAATTTATACCATATTAAAACTAAAGCCTTTGAAGGGCCTTTTCATTTATTACTTTCTTTAATAGATGAAAGAAAGTTTTTTATTAATGATTTATCTTTGGCTCAGGTAACGGAGGATTATTTGAATTATTTAAATAAATTAGAGAAATTGGATACGCATGAGATTTCTAATTTTATAGTAATAGCGGCGACGCTTATTTTAATTAAATCAAAATCTCTTTTGCCTAATTTGAGTTTAACTTCTGAAGAAGAGAGTGACATACATAATCTAGAGGACAGATTAAAATTGTATGAACTTTATGCGAAACTTGGTGTAAATATAAAAAAGATATTTGGTGATAAGATTATTTTTGCTCCACTTGAGAGGAAGAGCGAAGTACTAGTATTTTTGCCAGATGAACAAATCACAAAGGAAAGTATGATGACTTTCGCTCATAATGCCTTGGGTAAAATTCCTAAAAAAGTTTTCTTGCCGGAGGTTGAAGTAAAAAAAGTGATAAATATAGAAGAAATGATTGAAAGATTGACTGGTAGAATAGAAGAGACATTAAAAATGAGTTTTAAAGATTTTGCCGGGATAGCGAAAACTAAAGAGGAGAAAGTGGTTGTAATTATCGGTTTTCTTGCTATGCTAGAGCTTGTAAGGCAAGGGATATTAGATGTTATGCAGGAGAATAATTTTGAAGAGATTATTATGAAGAAATATTAAGTTACAAAGTTTCCTAAAAATTTTTTGTCCTGCGCCCTTCTTTGGGCGCATTTAGGGGAACAAAGTGGGACCCTCGGACTAAAAAATTTTTAGGAAACTTTGTAAGAGTAAAAAATTATGGAAGATTTAGAAAAAAAGATAGAAGCAATACTTTTCTTTAAAGGAGAACCGATATCAAGAAAAAAACTTTCTGAATTTTTAGGAGTTGGTCAGACAGAAATAAATGAGCATCTAGAAAAATTAAAAGAAAGTTTGAAAAATGGGGGAATAGTTTTGCAGGAAAAAGAAAATGATATCACTTTGGGCACGGCTCCAGAATTTTCTGATTTGATAGAAAAATTACAAAAGGAAGAATTGAATAAAGAACTTTCTAAGGCAAGTTTGGAGACATTATCTATTGTTCTTTACAAAAATGGAGTGAATAGATCTTTGATTGATTACATAAGAGGAGTAAATTCTAGTTTTACTTTGCGGGCACTTTCTATAAGAGGATTGATAGAAAAGAGTATAGATCCGGAAGACAATAGACGCTATATTTATAAGCCTACATTTGAATTGCTTTCTTTTATGGGTGTGAAATCTGTACAAGAATTACCAGACTATCAATCAGTAAATAGTTCGATTGTATCTGCTGGTCAAGAATTAGAAGAAGAACTTAAAAATGAAACCAACATCTCCTAGTAATAATTTTTTGTTTTTGGTTTTATTTATTTTTGTCTTAGAGGCAATTTTATTTTCTATTGGAAATAATAAATCAAATATTGAATTTTTAAATAAAGAAAACAAAATAACAAAAATACAAAATATATTTGCAGATGTTCCTATACAAGCGAAAGCTTTTTCTATTTATGATGAAACTTTGAACAGAAAAATTTATGGAAGAAATGATGAAATACAAATGCCCATAGCTTCACTCACTAAGATAATGACTGTGGCTACGGCCTTGAATGTTCATAAAATGGACGACGTTGTTTCTATTTCTTTAGAAGCGCTTAAGCAAGAAAGTGATTATGGATTTTTTGTTAATGAAAAATTTAATATTAAAGATCTGGCCAAGTTTACTTTAGTAGGTTCTGCTAATGATGGTGCATTCGCTTTAGTAAAAAATGAAGATGATTTTTTAAATAAGATGAATCTAAAAGCACAGAAAATTGGTGCAGAAAAAACTTTATTTTTAAATTTTACAGGGTTAGACTTCAATACTGTTTTAGCGGGAGCTTTTGCTTCTGCTCAGGATGTGAATATTATGGTTATGTATGCATCTAGGGCCCACCCTGAAATATTTGATGCAAGTATTTTGCCAGAAATAAAAATAAAATCTTTGTCTGGTTTTAATCATAGTATAAAAAATACAAATAATATTTTAGATAAAATTCCTAATATTTTATTTTCTAAAACTGGATACACTCCTCTTGCGGGTGGGAATTTGGTTATTATTTATAAAAATAATTATGAACATAATATTGTAATTACAGTACTTGGATCAACAATAGATGGCAGATTCTCTGATATGGAAAAGATAATAAATGTGTTGTATGATTTAGATTATGGGAAGTAGAATGAGAGTTTTCAAAGATTTTTAAAGTGCAATATTAAAGTAAAAATGTTATATTTTTCTAATGGCTAAGAAAAAATTAAAAATAGGTATACTTTTTGGAGGAAAATCAGCTGAACACGAAGTCTCTATTGTATCAGCAAAAAATATTATAAAAGCTTTAGATAAACAAAAATATCAAGTTTTTCCTACTAAAATAGATAAAAATGGAAAATTTAATTTAAACTCTATAAAAAAAATGGATGTTATCTTTCCTGTCCTCCATGGCCCTTATGGGGAAGATGGAAGTATGCAAGGATTGTTAAAGATATTAAATTTACCTTTTGTTGGACCCAGTGTGCTCGGTTCAGCTGTTGGAATGGATAAGGATGTGATGAAAAGACTTTTTAAAGAAGCAGGAATTCCTATTGGAAAATTTATTACTTTATATAATGGAGAAAAAATTTCATTTGAAAAAATTAAAAAGATTTTAGGTTTACCTGTATTTATCAAACCCGCAAACATGGGGTCTTCTGTCGGAATCAGTAAAGTCAAAAATGAATCAGAATGGAAGAAAGCGCTTAAAGATGCGTTTTTGTATGATTCAAAAATTGTAGTTGAAGAAAATACAAATGGACAAGAGATAGAATGTTCTGTGTTGGGGAATGAAAAACCAATGGCTTCTGTTTTAGGAGAAATTGTTCCGAAAAATGATTTTTATTCGTATAAAGCAAAATATATAGATGAAGATGGAGCATCACTTTTAATACCAGCTAAAGTTTCTAAAGTTATAACAAAAAAAGTTCAGAATTTAGCGATTAAAGTATTTCAGACACTTAATTGTGAAGGGATGGGGCGAGTAGATTTTTTCGTAAAGAAAAATGGAGAAGTAATAGTTAATGAAATAAATACAATCCCAGGGTTTACTTCTATCAGTATGTATCCGAAATTGTGGGAGGCGAGTGGGATACCGACTTCGAAACTCTTAGATAGATTGATTGACCTTGCGATAGAGAGATACAATAGAGAAAAAAAATTAAAAACTGTGGTTAAATAGATTTGTGAGCTAAATTTTAGCGGGCGATGAGAGAATCGAACTCCCGACATCGGTTTTGGAGACCGAAGTTATTCCACTTAACTAATCGCCCTAACAACATAAACTATCAAAAAACGACCATTTAAGGTCGTATTTAGTATAACAGATAAGCCAAAATTAATAAATTACTTTTTTATCTCTTTATGCTTAACTTGCTTTTTACACCATTTACAATATTTTTTAAGCTCGATTTTTTTAGTAACGAGTTTCTTGTTTTTGCTGGACCAGTAATTTATACGCTTACAAGTAGAGCAAGCAAGTTTTATAAGTCTTTCTTGTGACATATATATATAGATTAATATAAAATTGTCTAAAAAGCAACTTTTTGTATAAGTCTACCTATTTTATCTTTTTTCTATTTTAGTTTATAATACCCATATATGATATCCCGAATATATGTAATTCCAAAGATAAAAGACAGCCGAGAGAGGCTGTTTCTTAAATCATGGAATTCTCTTGATATATCAGGGAAAGTTAAGTTTGTGAAGATAGTAGACTCATATCTTTTAGATTCTTCACTTTCTAGTGATCAGATTTTAAAATCTGCAGAAATTTTGACCAATCCCATTATTGAAAAGTTTTCAATAAATAAAATTTTAAATGAAGTAGCTAAATTTAACTATATTATTGAAATTGGTTTCTTGCCTGGAGTTACTGATAATGTCGGTAATACTGCCAGAGAGACCATTTTAGATTTATTTCATTTAAGAAAAGATTCAAATCTAAAAATATACACTTCAAAAATATTTATAATATCTGGCTCAATAAAATTAAAAGATGTTCAAAAGATTGCTTTGTCGCTTTACAATCCTTTGATAGAACGAGCTTATATTACTGATGTAAAAGAAATTACAAAAATGAGGGGCTTGCCACAGAAAGCTCCAGAAGTAATTTTAGAAAAACGTACTCCTGTATTATTTGTATCACTTAATGTGTCTGATGAAGAATTGAAAAAAATTGGCCGTGAAGGAGTAATGGATGAAAATGGTGTAAGACGAGGTCCACTCGCTCTTGATCTAGAATCAATGAAAGTAATTCAAGAATACTTTAAAAAACTTGGACGAAATCCAAAAGATATTGAAATAGAATCTCTAGCCCAAACTTGGTCTGAACATTGTAAGCATACAATTTTTGCAAATCAAATAGATGATATAAAAGATGGTTTGTACAAAACTTATATAAAAGGTGCTACAAATTTAATAAGAAAACAAAAAGGCTATAAAGATTTTTGTGTTTCTGTTTTTTCTGATAATTCTGGGGGTATTATTTTTGATAATGATTATTTAATAACGCATAAAGTGGAGACCCACAATAGTCCTTCTGCACTTGATCCATTCGGAGGAGCTATCACAGGCATCGTGGGAGTAAATCGTGATACTATCGGCTTCGGACTTGGAGCGAAACCTGTCGCAAATATATATGGTTTTTGTTTTGGAAATGTGGAAAATGATAAAGCTTTATACAGAGATAAAGAAAAAAAACAAAAAATGTTTCCACCCAAACGTATTATGGATGGCGTCATAAAAGGGGTAAATGTGGGAGGCAATTGTTCGGGGATTCCGACTGTCTCGGGATTTGTGAAATATGATGATAGATTTAGAGGTAAACCATTAATTTTTGTTGGAACTGTCGGAATTATTCCTAGAAATTTACCTCCTTCTGGAGAAGATAAATTAGGAAAACTTTCTCATGAAAAATCTGCAGAAGCAGGAGATTATATTGTAGTCGTCGGTGGACGAGTCGGGGCTGATGGTATTCATGGAGCTACATTTTCTTCTGTCACCATGGATTCTACAAGTCCTGCCACAGCAGTGCAGATAGGTGACCCTATTACACAAAAAAAATTAAGTGATGCGATAGTGAAAGAAGCTCGTGGTATGGATTTATACAATAGCATCACAGACAATGGGGCTGGAGGTATTTCTTGTTCGATAGCTGAAATGGCGAAAGAATGTGGTGGGGCTGTCGTTGATTTAGAGAAAGTGCCATTAAAATATTCAGGTTTACAACCATGGCAAATTTGGATTTCAGAATCTCAAGAGAGGATGACTCTTTCTGTTCCGAAGAAAAAATGGACACTTTTTAATAGACTTATGGAAAGTCATGGCGTAGAAGCGACTGTAGTTGGTGAATTTACTGATTCTGGTAGATGTGTAGTTAAATATGAAAACAAAACTATTATGGATATAGATTTGGAATTTTTACATAATGGTTTACCAAAAAGAAGATTAGAATCAGAAAGTATTGTTTATACTTTTTTAAAACCGAAGACGGAGAAAGTATCTAAGTCAGAGATTTTTGAAGAATTATTAAAAAATAAAAATATTAATGGATATTCTTTTATTTCAAAGCAATATGATCATGAAGTTCAAGCATCTTCTGTTTTGAAACCGTTATCAGGTCGTGGACAAATAAATACAGATGCTCAAGTTTTTCGGCCGTTACTTTCTTCGGAGAAGGGTGTTGTTTTATCGACTGGTATTTATCCTTCTTATGGAGACATAAGTGCTTATCATATGTCTGCTTGTGCTATAGATACAGCAATAAGAAATGCCATTTCAGCTGGGGGGACACTTTCGCATCTGGCGATACTAGATAATTTTTGCTGGTGTTCTTCTTATAATAAAAACCGTCTGGCACAACTTGTAGAATCAGTTAAGGCTTGTTATGACTATGCTGTAGGATATGGCACGCCTTTAATTTCTGGGAAAGATAGTATGTTTAATGATTTTAAAGGTTATGACGAAAAAGGAAATCCTGTAGCTATTTCTATTCCGCCTACTTTACTTATTTCTGCTATTGGAGTTATGAAAGATATTAAAAAAACAATTTCTCCTGAATTCAAAAATATTGGTGATAGTATCTATTTATTAGGAGAAACTCATGATGAACTAGGTGCAAGTGAATATTATAAAATTCTTGCAGAAAAAAATAAAAATAATGCTATAGGTAATAACGTGCCAAAAGTTGACTTAGAAAAAAATATTGAAACTTATTTAACCTTAGAAGAAGTAATCGAAAAAGAGTTGGTAAATTCTTCACTGTCCCTCACTTCTGGAGGGTTAGCTATTGCACTTGCAAAAGCTTCTATTGGAGGAATGTTAGGATGTGATATTTCTTTAGATAAAATTCCTGGGACTTCTTCATCTATTGATTCTCTTTTATTTTCTGAGAGTCAAGGGAGAATACTCGTTTCAGTTTCACCTAAGAATATAAACAAATTTGAAAAAATAATAAAAGATATACACTTTAAAAAAATAGGGAATGTTTCAAAAGATAACAAAATTACTATAAAATATAATAATAAAAAAGTAATCGAAAAAAATATAAAAAGGATGTTTGATATTTATCATAGTTTTTCTAATAAAATGGAATAAAATGAAAAAGATAAAAATAAAATCTTATAATCCAACATTAAAAATAAAGAAACCGAAAGCCATTGTTCTTTCAGGTTATGGACTTAATTGTGAAGAAGAAACAAAATTTGCTTTTGAATATGCAGGAGGAAAAGCAGATATAATTCACATAAATGAACTCATCGCAAGACCTAAAATACTTTTTGATTATGATATTATGGCATTTCCTGGCGGTTTTTCTTTTGGAGATGACACTGGAAGTGGTAAAGCTTATGCTAATAAAATGAGGAATCATCTATCAAAAGAATTAGAAGAATTTTTATCTCGTGATACTTTAGTCATAGGAATATGCAATGGTTTTCAAATTTTGACTTCTTTGGGAATATTGCCTGGAGCTTTAACATATAATAAAAATGCCAAATATATTGATCGCTGGGTAGATTTAAAAGTCATCGGCAGGAGTCCTTGGCTTACTGGTATAAAAAATATTTCTCTTCCCATCGCTCATGGTGAGGGACGATATATCATTGATAATGGGAAATATAAGAAAATGTCAGCCAAAGGTAGATCCACCTCTGGCGGAAAAAATTCCAATCAGGTTGCTTTTATTTATACGAAAGGGGATATTTGTAAATATCAGAATTTAGAAAAAAATCCAAATGGTGCTATGCATGATATAGGAGGAGTCTTAGGGTATAATGGACGGGTTCTTGGCATGATGCCTCATCCTGAAAGAGCTATGTTTTATCATCATTCTCCACTTTGGCCCCAAACCAAAGCAAGCTTGGTACGGGGCAAGCAAATAAAAAAAGAAGGTGTGGGTTTACAGATTTTTAAGAATGCAATTAATTATTTTAAAAAGTAATGGATAAAAATTTAAATGAAAAATGTGGAGTTTTTGGTATATTTAACGCTCCTAATATAGCATCTCGCCAAACATATTTCGGATTGTTTGCTTTGCAACACAGAGGACAGGAGCAGACAGGAATCGTTTCGACTAATGGTAAGAGACTTTTTGCATATAAAAATTCTGGGTTAGTGAGTCAAGTTTATACTGAAAAAATAATGAAGAAACTTCATGGCTTTGCTGCTATTGGGCACAATAGATATTCCACTTCTCGTGGAACAAGTACAAAACATGCACAACCTGTGATTATTAATAATACGATTGCTTTTGCTCATAATGGCAATCTTCCAAGTACAAAGGCATTAGTAGATTTTTTAAAGAAGAATAAAGTTTTTATTAAATCTAATTCAGATTCGGAACTGATGGCGAAAGCTATCGGTTTTTATATGAAAAGAGGACTTTCTTTGTCAAAAGCGATAGAGAGGTCTTATCCTCTTTTTACTGGAGCATTTTCATGTGTGGCACTTTCAAATAAAGAAATGGTTGCTTTTCGTGATCCACGGGGGATTCGTCCACTGGTGATTGGGAAGAGAGAGAATGAAACCATAATAGCTTCAGAAAGTTGTGCTCTTAGAACCGTAGGTGCTCATCTTTTACGTGAAGTATTGCCTGGTGAAATGGTAAGTATTTCAAAAAAAGTAATGAAAAGTAAAATTTTAGCTAGAGAAGAACCGAAATTAGATATTTTTGAATTTGTTTATTTTTCTCGCCATGATTGTTTAATGTTAGGAAAATCTGTTTATCAAGTTCGTAAAAATTTTGGTAGAATGCTTTTTAAAGAACATCCAAATATAAAATTTGATGTTATAATACCAGTACCCGAAACTTCTATTCCAGCTGCGATTGGATATTCTCAAGAATCTGGTGTTCCTTTTGAAATAGCTTTAAATAAAAATCGTTATATACATCGTACATTTATTGAACCTTTGCAGATAGGACGTGATAAAAAAGTTAAAATGAAACTATCTGTACTTTATAGTGTTATTAAAAATAAACGTGTTGGAGTAATAGATGATTCAATTGTTCGTGGAACTACTTCTCGACAAATAGTTAAAATGCTTTTTGATGCTGGAGCTAAAGAAGTTCATTTTTTAGTTGGTTCTGCTCCTGTGAAATTTCCAGATTTTTATGGTATCGATACCCCTAAACAAGAAAACCTTATTTCTTCACAAAAAACAATAGAAGAAACTCGTCAATATTTGGGAGCGACTTCTTTGTCATTCTTGTCTATAGATGGAATGGTTAAAGCTACAGGTTTGCCAAAAAAAAGATTTTCGCTTTCTGCTTTTAATGGAGAATATCCATTACCTATTTTTGAACATGAAAAAGAAATAAAATATAATAAATAAGACGAGTCCCGTTAGAAATTCAAGGGGCATGTTATAATGGTAATGTTTATTAATTTAAAATTTCGTACGGGATGAAAATCGCATTATTTATATCAGGCGGAGGAACAACAATGGAAGCCATAATAAAAGCTTGTAAGGATAATACATTGCAAAATATTATCCCTGTACTTGTGGTTGCTAGTAAATCTAATATTTTAGGAATAAAAAAAGCACTAGATCTCGGTATACAAAAAGAAGATGTTGTGGTATTAAATAGAAGATCTTTTACTACGGAGGAAGATTTTGGTCAAGCCATTCTTTCTTTATGCAAAGAAAGAGATGTAGATTTTATTGGTCAATATGGTTGGCTTGTTAAAACACCGAAAAATCTTTGTGAAGCTTATAAAGGAAGAATTATAAACCAACATCCAGGACCATTGGATAATGGAAGACCTGATTTTGGAGGTAGTGGTATGTATGGATTACGAGTGCATCAAGCACGGATAGAATTTGTTCGCAGGACGAATCGTGATTTTTGGACAGAAGCAACAGCACACTATGTGACTTCTCATTTTGATGAAGGTAAAATTATAAAAAGAGAACGGGTTCCAATATTTATAGATGATACAGCGGAAATATTGCAAGCTCGAGTGCTTCCTATTGAACATAAAGTTCAGATTGAAGCTTTGGAAGATTTTTCTCTAGGAAGAGTGGAAGAATTTTATCGCGAAGAACCACTTGTTTGTGAGGGTGAAGAAGGCATTTTAGAGAAATGTAAAGAATTAGCAATAAAAATGTATCCTAACGGTTAAATTGATATAATTATATTATGGAAAGTGAAACCAAAAATTGTCAGAGTTGTAAGAAAGATTTCACTATAGAATCTGAGGATTTTAAATTTTATGAAAAAATAAAAGTCCCTCCGCCAACTTTTTGTCCAGACTGTCGTTTGATGAGAAGATTATTATGGAGAAACGAGAGAACTTTTTATAGAAGGGAATGTAATAGTTGTAGTAAAAAAATTATTTCAATGTATAATCCCGATTTGTCTCAAGCTGTATACTGTCATGATTGTTGGTGGAGCGATAAATGGGATCCGATGACTTTTAAAGCAGACTATAATTATGACGAATTGTTTTTTAAACAATTTGAAACACTTTTTAAAAAAGTTCCTTTGATTAGTCTGTTTTCTGGGGGGAGACAATTAAATTCTGATTATTGCAATTTTACTGCTAACGATAAAGATTGTTATTTATGTTTTGGTGGGAAGGATGATGAAAGATCTTTTTATTCAAAAAATATATCTTTTTCAAAAGATGTGGCTGATATATTTAATGGAGATAAATTAGAATTATGTTATGAAAATATTCAATGTGAAAATTCCTACCGTTTATCTTTCAGCAAGCAATCTGAAAATTGTACCGATTGTATGTTTTTATATGATTGTCGCAATTGTCAAAATTGCTTTGGTTGTACCAATTTACGAAATAAAAATTATTGTATTTGGAATAAGCAATACTCTCGGGAAGAGTATTTAAAAAAAATAGAAGAATTTAATATTGGGAACTTTGAAAATTTAGAAAATTTAAAGTCTCAATTTTACGAAATATACAAGAAATCTATACATAAATATGGGCATTTAATTAATACAAAAAATTCTTCAGGTGATAATCTTTCCAATACTAGAAATTGTAAACATTGTTTTGATGTTTTTGGTTCTGGATCAGAAAATTGTAAATATACCCATTATGTTGTTTCAGGAGTGAAAGATTCTTATGATAATTATGGAATGCCAACAGCAGAAAAAGTATATGAAACTATTGCTATTGGTTTTGAATACTCTGAAAATTCTGATTATTATTTTAGTTATTTTGTTAAAGGTAGTAGCAGAATTTTCTATTCTTATAATTGTGTTAATTCTCACGATCTCTTCGCCTGCATCGGTCTCCGCAACAAATCCTACTGCATCCTGAACAAACAATACACAAAGGAAGAATATGAAGAATTAGTACCTAAAATCATCAAACATATGAATGATATGCCCTATATAGATAAAAAAGGAAGAATCTACAAATATGGTGAATTCTTCCCAAGCGAATTAAGTCCATTCTGTTATAACGAAACCATAGCTCAAGAATACTTTCCATTAACCAAAGAAGAAGCTTCAGAACAAGGATATAAGTGGAAAGAGAAAGAAGAAAGAAACTATCAAATAGATATTAAAAATGAAGATATTCCTAATGATATTAAAGAAGTAGATAATTCTATAGTTAACAAGGTTATTGAATGTGAACATAAAGGAACTTGTAATGAACAATGCACTGAAGCCTTCAAAATCATTGAAGATGAATACAAATTCTACAAAAGGATGAATTTACCTATTCCTCACTTATGTCCTAACTGTAGACACTATAATAGATTAAAACAACGAAATCCTTTAAAACTCTGGCACAGAAAATGTATGAAATCTGGATGCAACAATGAATTTGAAACTTCTTATGCTCCTGAACGTCCTGAGATTGTTTATTGTGAGAGATGTTATAATCAAGAGGTGTATTAAAACACATCTACGCCATGGCGTAGATAGGGAAGAATGAAATGAACGACAAAAAACAAAAAATTTTAATAATAGGAAGTGGAGGCAGAGAACATGCTATCGGTTGGAAAATAGCACAATCGCCGATGTGTGGTGAGATTTATTTTGCCCCTGGAAATGCGGGCACACTAAAAATTGGTATAAATGTAGATATAAAAGCAGTGGATATAAAATCTCTTATTGAATTTGTAAAAAAAGAGCAGATTAATTTGACTCTTGCTATACCTGATGATCCATTGGCCCTCGGTATAGTAGATGAATTTCAAAAAGAAGGTTTGAAAATATTTGGTCCGACGAAGAGTGCTGCTCGACTCGAATCTTCTAAAGTTTATGCGAAAAATTTTATGCAAAAGTATAATTTGCCGACTGCTAGATTTGGAGTTTTTTCTTCCCTTGATGATGCTATCTTTTATGTAAAAAAACAAAGTTTACCTATCGTTATAAAAGCAAGTGGTCTTGCTCTTGGAAAAGGTGTGATTATAGCAAAAACGGAAGAAGAAGCTTTTAAAGCGTTAGAAGATATCTTAGTTAAAAAAGTTTTTGGCGAAGCGGGGAATGAAGTGGTGATTGAAGAATTTTTATCAGGGCCTGAGATTTCTATTCATGCATTTTCTGACGGTAAAAGTTATTCTATTTTCCCAACATCTCAAGATCATAAACGTGCCTTGGAAGGTGATACAGGATTGAATACTGGAGGAATGGGTACTGTCGCACCACTACCCCGCCAGAGGAATGGGCAGGCCTTTGTCACAGAAAAGTTAAATAAAGAGATAGAAGAAAATATAGTAAAAGCTACTTTGTCTGGTATGGTAGAAGAAAAAAATATATATTCTGGAGTATTATATCCTGGTCTTTTGTTAACTAAAGATGGTCCTAAAATACTTGAATACAATGCACGTTTTGGCGATCCTGAAACAGAAACATATATGAGATTGCTAGAAACGGATTTATTAGAAATAATAAATGCATGTGTTGACCAAAAACTCGATAAAGTTAAAATAAATTGGAGACCAATTTTTGCTTGTACAATTATGCTTGTATCAGGTGGTTATCCAGGTCCATATGAAAAAGAGAAAATTATAAAAGGGATAGAAGAAGCAGAATTGGAAAAAGATATTGTCGTATTTCATGCTGGCACAAAAGTAGAAAATAATAATTTAGTTACGAATGGGGGAAGAGTTTTAGGAGTGAGTGCTGTTGGTAAAAATTTAGAGGAAGCTCTCAAGAAAGCGTATGAAGCAGTAAATAAAATTTCTTTTGAAGGAATGCAATACAGAAAAGATATTGGTAAAAAAGCTTTATAGTGATATTATTTTATTAATATGAAAAAAGACACAAAGGTTTTGATAGTCATGGGTTCAGATTCGGATTTAGCGGTAATGTCTGAATCGGCTTTAGTTCTTGAAGAGTTTGGAATAGCTTATGAAATAACGGTTGCTTCTGCTCATAGATCACCATTACTTGTCCACAAATATGCTATAAATGCCTCAAATCGAGGTTTTAAGGTGATTATAGCGGGAGCTGGTGGAGCAGCACATTTAGCAGGTGTTTTTGCTTCTTTTACTACATTACCAGTAATTGGAGTACCTATAAAAGCTAAAACTTTAGATGGTTTAGATTCTCTTCTTTCAACTTCTCAAATGCCTCCTGGCGTGCCAGTAGCCACTGTCGGAATTAACGCTTCAAAAAATGCAGGGTTACTCGCTATTCAGATTTTGGCTTTGTCTGATAAAAATTTAGAAAAAAAATTGATTGCTTATAAAAATAAAATGAGTGAAGAAGTAAAAATAAAAAGTGAGAAACTTTCTAAAATAGGGTTTAAAAAATATCTTGAGAAATAATTTATATGAGTGATTTATATTCTGAAGCTGGAGTAAATATTGACGCAGGGAATGAAGTTGTTTGTCGTATAAAAAAAGATGTCGCTAGTACTCATACAAAAGCTGTACTTACTGGTATTGGAAGTTTTGGTGGTTTGTACGATATTGGAGAAGTTTTGAAAACATATAAAAATCCTGTACTTGTTCAAAGTATTGATGGCGTCGGGACAAAACTCTCTGTTGCTCGTATGATGAATAAGTATGATTCTGTCGGAGAAGATATTGTAAATCATTGTTCTGATGATTTACTTGC
>Ga0210057_1006561_pt1 | contig 14412 bp, 18 predicted proteins | sample CryGeyCG2114_010_2_FD_183968 | JGI IMG/M metagenome (GOLD analysis project Ga0210057, IMG submission 183968) | Groundwater microbial communities from aquifer - Crystal Geyser CG10_big_fil_rev_8/21/14_0.10 (SPAdes) (version 2) | ecosystem: Environmental > Aquatic > Deep subsurface > Groundwater ... | reverse complement strand
TTTCATAAACGTGCTCCCAAGCCTTAAATGGGCTTATTTCAATGGTTCGATTGTCAATTTCAAGTGTTCGTCCTTCTGACTCGTACTCGATGATGAATTGTTTCTTCACCTTTCCTTGAAGCTCTGGTGGGAGCTGTTCAAGTGGAACCTCGAACTTTTTAAGAGGCTTAAAATTGACTTCAGGCCTGATGTCTTTTAGTTCCGGTGAAAAATCAAAAAGTGGGACTTCCTTGTGTGTTTGAACTGGCGAATCCAAGATCATGGGTGCTTTTTGAGTTGGTTTGCTGCTTTCTCCGCTTAATAGATAAGCAACTCCTGCACCAACAGCAGAACCAATGATCCCAAAGAGATAAGCGTTTTTATCCCTTGAACCTGTATCAGGTGAGAAAATTGCGCCGCCTGTTCCCCCAACGACTCCGCCAACCAATGCGCCACTAATCATTGATCGCTTTAAAGTTGAGCACGAGCTTAAAAGCACGATGGCAATTAAAATACTAATTCTCATGTACTGCCTCCATAAAATAAATTAAGACTTCTTCTTCTGCTTCGATTGTGACGATAGGTTCTTTTGTTTTCATGTCTTCAAGAAGGATGTCTGAGGTTGTTCTGCCTGATTCGACTAATCCTTGAAGGACTTGGTTTTTGACTGAATCATCACGAATGGAACCGAAAGGGCCAGCAATTCTGGTTTGAGCTGCTGATAGCATCCCTTGGGCAAAATCACTTATAACTGCACCAGCGATTAAATCCTCTTTGGCATCGTCATAAATGCCAATGAGTCCGCTTGTGCCATCTCTATTTAGAATTTGTGCCTGAATAATTGTTTCTTTTTCAGGTGTAATCATCTTGTTGCAAAGAGTGAAAACTCGTTTGTTTTGAGTTACGCCCTGACAAGAAAACTTTGTTTTTGGTGCTAGACCTTGACCTTCATGTGCCTTTACTAAGACAGGCGAACCAAGATTTGTTGAATTGATTGAATTTAGAAGAGTACCACGGAAGACTGCCCCCGTGAGAATCGTGCTTCCTTGCTCCCAAATAACAGGAATGTTTGTACGCTTTTCCAGTAGCTCGTTGATTCTTTGATTGTTTTCAAAAATTTTTGATAAAAGTTCTTCATCTTCTTTCCTCCCAGAAGTTTGTTTCGATGGCTGTGATTTAGCTTCTACTTTTTTCTTTTCTAGCCTTGTGATTCTAAAATCCTGTGCTTTTAGGTCAGAGAATCCCAAGACGATTAAAATAATCGCTAAAATCTTCATAAATTTGTCCTTCTTTATTGCTAGTTAATTTAGGATGCGCTTCCCCTCATAAATAATCGGCACGCCTTTTGAGAGATACTCCCGATATTTAACCTTTTGACCATTGACTACAGCTTCTTGATCCTTTCTATTGATAAAAAGCATTGAAGCTTCGCCCTCAAGAATTTCAAAATCAGAGGTCGTGATTTTCTTTTTAAGCGCATGACTGGGCATTCCATCTTTAACTTCAATAAATTGATGTGGATGAGATTCATCTAGACCTAGATCAAAATAATATTTTCGCTCTTTGGTTATAATTAACAAATTTGATAACTTTTCCTTAATGAGTGGCTTAATCGCCAGTGTTCTGTGATTATTAGTAACCTGAAAGAACATTTCTTCCTTGCTTCCGCCATAGAGATAACTTTGAATCTCACTATCAAATGTAAGTGTTGTTAAAAGATTGAGACTTACAAATAAAGTCGTGAGTTGATTGAGTAGAATATAAAAAGTCATAATTCCTCCGTCTTTGCAGGAATCTCATCAAGCGTTGTGAGTTTATAGAAAAAGGGATGATCTTCGCTTTCACTCATTCCGATTTTAAAGGCCATGAGTTTGCCGTTACTGGTAAAGACAATCTTGCAAGCATTCTTTTCAAGAGATTGCACCATGAGCATCTTTTCAATGGGTAAAAGAAATGGCTCTTTCTCGACCAGATCGAGTATTCCTTTCTCAATAACATGAGGATTTGGTGTGCCCTCTGTCAGTGTCATAAAACTTAGTCTGCATACTTCTTCCATAAGTGGACGTTCTTCAAAAATTGGCGCGCCTTTATAAAGAAAGTAGCGCTTCTCTAAAAATGAACTGGCGCATAGTCCAGTACTTGTTAGTAGAATGAGAACAAGTAGAAGTTTTAGTTTCTTGTTCTCCTTCATAAAATCACTTTGAAAATCATCATAGTTCATTGTTTACTCCGTTTCTGTTATTTATATTTTTTACTTTGTTATTGTCTTGAACTCTTTTGGTAGGCATTTGATTTGTCATTGATGCGTGAGGAGTTCTTTTATTGTGTCTTCCCGAATTAACTGGATAATGAATGTGATCAGGAGATGGCTCATTTCCAGTTATTCCATATTTTCTCTTGATGCCTTCACGATGCTCAGGAGAGATGCTGTTCCAGTATTTAGGATCAAACTGAAAAGAGTTCTTTTCACGGTTAGGCGTTTCTTGTCTCGTACTTTGATTTCTTTGAGTTCTATTACCTTTTTTATTTTGATTGCTAGATTGAGATGAAAGCTTAGTCATTTTAATGGCATCGCTTTTAGTTAAGCCTAGTTCTTGCAATCTCTCTTCAAGAGGGCGATGGGATTTTAATGGATTTTTAAATCCACCTTTTTTATTCATCTTTCTCATCATTCCTAGATTAGGATTTTCGCCTTGAAGAAGTTCTTTAATCGAAGGCTCAAGGAGTGCTTTGGAGCTTAATCTTCCAAGTCCATTAGAGGCCCTAGATATTCCACTTGCCAATAAAGGATAAAAACTCATCGCTTTCATTCCTGAAGCGACAACCATTGAGCCCATCTTTGAGCCAAAAGAATGGATGCCGTCACCACGAATCAGACCAAAGGCAATCACAGGACTCATGAGAAGCAGTAGAGTAATGCCAAATAACCAAATTATTGTGTCAATCTTTGCAAAAAGAATCTCTCCGCTTAAAACCTTTTCCTCGATGCTATTTCCAACAAGGGCCAAGATCGCAACGATCACAAAAGGCATCACAAAGCACCATAGACTTGCTTGTACTGTTCCTTTGAGTGAATCCTTAGTCCATCCAAGAAAATAGAGAACAGCTGTTACTCCTGAGAAAACGTAAGTTAAATGATAGACGCTGGAATAAATAAGCTTTAAAAGCCAAATAAAGATTTTTGAAAGTAAGAAAAAGGCCGTTGCTAAAAGGTCATTGAGATTGGGAACAGCAATTGATTCAATGAAACTCCATTCTTTTTTCTCTTTGGTCTTTACCTTTGGCTCATACCACTTTTTAACAAAGAGATTTCTTGGACTAACTTTCTTTAAAGTGTAGCTAGCCGTATCAAGCGAGACTTTTACGCCCTCTGTGTGAATTTGATAAAAGGCACTCATAAAAACAGTTACTAATAGTAGCTTTTTAACAACTGCTCCAAAATTCAGCTCTCCAAAATACTCAAGGATAAGTGCAATGGTAAAAACTGGCGCAATGAAATAAGACGAGATATTCATCATCTCTTGATAAAGCTTAAAGACACTAGCTTCTTCAATCAGGAGCATCTCTCTGAGAATATTCGTCATCTCTTGCTCCTTGTCATGTTATAGGATTGCTCCTTTTGCATTTGCTCAAGGCGTTTCTCTTCCATCTGTTCAGCTAAAAGTCGGTTTGTTGTCGAAACTTTTTCAAGTATTTCAAGCTGAGTGTTGTGCATATCAACGTTTGATTCATAGATCATGGCCGTATTCTGTGCTGTAAGTTGAGATGCCCTGCCACTTGTCTTTGCACCGACGGATTTATTGACTTGTGAGATTGCTATTTTCTCTTTGAGATCATTGGTTTTCTTTTGAGTCTTTACCTGTCTTTTTGTTTTATCTTCTTCGGCCTTAATGACGGCGTACTCTTTCATCAGTTCTCTCATATCACTCATAGAGTATTTAAGTTCTCTTATGGCATAGTTGAGATCACCAAGCCCTTGGACTTCTTTCTTTGCGGCCACTGATTCCGCTAGATATAAGACACGCTCGGCCCTAAAATACTCGTCTTGCACCAGTTCGTTATACTTTTGCATCTTCTCAGTGTACTTCTCTGCATTGCTGACGAGTTTTTCAAGTTCATTGAGCTGACTGGCGGTGGTTGTAACTAGTTCTAAGAGAACCGCAGTATCAGTGCTTATAAAGGCTCGACTTGTAGAAATGGTGGCAATAAGCCCGATGATAAACAATTTCATTGTAGGCTCCAAAAGGGATTCTTGATGCCCGTAAAGTTGATAATGGCGTCTTTAAATGGAATGAAGCGACCTTTATCTTCTAAGTAAAAGTCAAACTGCTGATTATCACTTTTGTCTGATGTAAAAACTTGGTACTCCAAAGCAGTAGGAACATAACGCACAGGCTTTTTAATATTTTCGGATAAGAATAAAAATTCACTGTATTCTCCTTTGATTGACTGCACGGAATCCAACAAGTTTTTGGAGTGAGAGTCCAAAAACTCAGACTCTTTGAGTGATTGCTTAAATAGGAACTTATAAAAAGTATTTTGGATGATAACTCGACCAAGTTGAGTTTCAGAGAAATCATCTAGATTCTGAGAGATGGCCACCGCAGAAGCACGATGCTTTCTAAAAGTTCTAAAGCACTCGGCGATATACTGCGCATTCTTATTTAAAAGATGCCAACATTCATCAAAGATAAAAATCTTCTCTCCATAAAGATGCTTAAAATACTCAATCAAATAAATGATGAGTGGTGCTTTCATTGCATCGGGGTAGTTCGTAAAATCACAGTAGGTGAATTGATTGAGTGGTAAAATATCATCACAAAAAAACTCTTCAATCTCTTTGAAGTAATAGCCAATTCCCTTGAAGTCTTTTTCTAATCCATCAATCAGTTCTTTAAATGAACTGACTTCAGAAGCAGAGATAAGATTCTCAATAGCTTCAAAGAGTCGTCCTTCGTCTTTCTTAGTGAACTTTTCATCAACAGCGGCAAGGATAAACTCTTTTAAATAGCGAGTGTCTTTAAATTGAAGCGGATTAAACTTGTTCGATAGAACGGTGCCGTCATGAAATTTGGCATTTTTCACAAAAGAATTGCCTAGATCAAGCACCACGGCCTTGGTTCCACGTCCAATCTCCTGCCACAAAAGCTTATTGGCGATCATGGACTTTCCTTGTCCCGTTGACCCCGTTATGAGCAAGTTGTAGTTCAAGGCTTGTGAATTAAACAGATCAAAATAGACTGGATTATCACTTCTAGAAGTCAGTTTAAAACCTTCTTCCATGACAAAGTCCTGATGAAAGGGAACGAGATATGAAAGATAGTCTGAAGGCATCTCAAGAGAGCGTTTAAAGCTTGCTGGAACCCCAGGAACAAGAGTTTGATAGAAGTATGAAAGACCACGCTCCTCAACTCTTAAAATCGCCCCTTTACCTTTAAAATCATAAATTGTCTTGTCTGTGATTCGGTCGAGCTCAAGCTTTGTTCTGGCACTTAAAATGAAGAACATTTCGGCATAGAAAAGGCCCTTAATGTCGCTGGTTACATCTTCAAAGAGATTTTCGGCTTGATAGTAAGCATTTTCTGAATCTAAATCTCTCATGCCTTTAAAGAGAGATGAGAAGTGAAGCTTTCTTTTGAAATTGATCTTGTTTTTGGCGTCTAGCTTTGGAACTTTCTTGATGTTTAGAACAAAGTCAGGCCATGAAAGCGTATCAAGTTGGTTAAGAGTAGATGGAAATTCTATAACACTTAAAACTCGTAGGTATTCATTTCCAAGTGTTAGATAATTCTCGTAAAAATTTGCGCTCTCTTTGTCACCTCTTAGAAATGCATCAAGCGGACGATCATTCGGAGTTACTTTTGCAAAATGAAGGTTGATCTCACAAAAATTGTTCAAAAAAAGATTTGTACCAATCTTATAAAGTTTTATTTCCCCACTAGTGTTAACGAGATTACTTTCTAGCGTATCAAAAACATGCTCACGCTGGTTTTGATCCATCATTTCAAGATCAGGCGGAGTGATATTGTAAAACTCGCTCTCATGACCATTTAATGAAGTCAGCCTATGTTCATCAACTTTAAAAATCGGATTCATTGTTCCTCCCATTGGGCTGAAAAGTGATTTCTCTTTTTCTTGAAAGAATGAGGGCCTTAAGATCGAATCTCCTTCGGGCAAACTTCGTCAGTCCAATAAAGACCACTGCCATGGCAATAACGAGGGTCGATGAAAGTCTAAAGACCATTCCAAGGTAGAGAGTGACTAAAAGCGCACCAATTTCAGGAGCACCTAGGCCAAAGGCCTCAGGCATTGTTCTTAGAAATTTTGGATAACGCTTCATTAGACAAGCCCCTTTATGAAGCCAAGAATTGTAGGACTCGCTAAAAGTACAAAACTTCCAAATAAAGCATGATTAAGCTTTATTCCTGCATCTTGTTTGCCAATCATAAAGTAGATTGCAGCAAGGCCTATTCCAAAAAGAGCCAATCCCAGTCCGATTCGAGTCGTTTCTGATGCCAGTTTGTCTGCTGTAGCTTTTAAGCTTCTGGCCTCTGCATTGTTCATGAATAAATAGGCGAGTATCGTAAGTTTCTTCATAAATTCTCCATTTATTTAAAGATTCGTTTCAATTTAAAAGTCACGTTGTGAATAAGGTCACCTGAAGCAAAGTGTTCTCGGATGTTTGGACTCACAAAGTGGAAATTTCGTCCGAGGTTTCGATGAGCACAGTTCGTGTATCCAACAAATCCAAATTTGACTTGAGGGTTCTCTTTTTTGGGAAGTCTAATTTTGATAGATGAACCATATAAATCGATAAAGCTCTGATCGACTTTAATCTGTACTATCCATTCATCTGCATCTTTATCTTCAATCGGATGGGCGTATCTAAAGAATTCATTGCTGTTTACTGGAATTGGAAGGCCTACTTTCTCAGAATAAAACTCTATGCCCTTTAGATCAGTTGTAAACAATTCTAGATTTTGAGCTTCTTCTGAATAATCTGACCAGTTATGGCCACACCATCCACGGTAGTTGCTCTCATAACAGGGGCCCTTTTCTAGCCTATCCCGAGGACTTCTGGGTTCCCTTGGCTCACAATGCTTAACGATGACATCGGCCTCACTTGATAATTCTCGAATAGATGTATGAGTTGGACGCAAAATTTTTCCTGAAATGCCAATCTTGAGAGTTTCTCCAATTTTTAGATCATTAATGGAGTAGTTGACTTCAATTGATTTAAAAGATTTTTCACTGATCGAAATAAGTCTTTTTCCTATTCGAGCAACGTATTCATTGGTAAAAAAACCAAGCATGACAGTTTCACCAACATTAGGAGTATCTGAGAGTTTGTCGTTCTCACTAAAGAGATACCAAGCTGTTTGCTTTAAGTGATTGTTGCCACCACTTTCAAAAATAATGGGATAAAAACTATTTGCAGTATGGTTTTGAGTCGAAAGTAGTGTTCCTTCGCCATCACTTTCGACACTATTAAAAAGTCGATTGAGTGTCTTCATGATTGATTCTTTGCGAGCATTGAAAAAGAGCTGATTCTTTTCTGGGGTTGAGACTGAGAAAAGAGTTCCTACGCTTGCAGCTTCTTGAACTTGATTTGAATACTTAAAGCTCATACCATCAGTTGTCATTGCTTCGTAATCAACGATTTTAAGTGCCAATTGAAGCTCATTATCTAAGATATGAGAAATAGTCTCAAGAGGGAGTCGGTCAACATAGACCTGAGCCTCCATGTTGAGTTTACCGCTATCAAAGTCTCCACTTGAGTTAATGACTGCCCTTGTGTTGGATATAGTCTTTAAGTCAAAAGTATTCCCAAAGCTTTTAAATCCAGAATCTGATTCAATAAAGCCTAGCTCAACTTTAAACTGAGATAACTTAAGGATTCCAAGAATATTCTGAACTTTAATTGAAAATCTTGAAGTAATTCGTGATGATTGGTCATCAACCCTGTCCGTATTTTCGATCAAGAAATTCCTAATCCTCTGAATATCAAGATAGTTAAAACTTGAAAGCTTTATGACGCCAAGATCAGAAATGTCTATTGGGGCAGGTTTCTCTCCTTGATTAATGGTTCGAAGGTACGAATGGGCCGCAATTTTCTCCTTTATAGGAGTATAATTAAGACCTGCATCCGCTTCGCTCTTTAGTTGATATGTGGCCTTGATTTTAATACTTGGATCAGTGAAATCAAAGATCTCAAGAGTAGATTCTCTAAAGTCTGAAACCGAAAAGATTGGAAAGTAAGCTTGCTTAGGATCAATTCCTAGTGCTAACTCGATTTCATCAGTGATCCCATCTCGATCAGTATCAATTCTTACTGATTCGGTGTTCGATTGGTGATTTGAAGTTGTATTTACAATGTTATTGCTCTCGTCCGTATCTTTAAAGGCACAACTTGAAATAAGAGCAAAAAGAGACATAATTAAAATTGATTTAAATTTCATTTTTTCGCCTTTAAACCAGATAGAGGTTAGATAAAGAGTGAAGGGGAACTGACAGAAGAATTCCCAAGGTAAGAACTGTGTGAAGTCTATCATCAGTAAAATCACAGAGGATGGCCTTGAACTTTTCCCCTGTCTTGATGATGAGTTCAACTTCAGAGCCTCTTTCGATTTTAACTTTTTCTCCTTGTCTCATTGCATTTAAGAGACACTTTTTACTAATCATTTCTTTTCTCATTAAAAATTTCCTCCTTGTTTATTATTCCGTTTAAATACATGCAATCGAGTTCACCTCGATGATCTGAATAGAATTGAACGGCTTTGCGAAACTGCTCCTCAGAATTCAATGTGACTCGAAAACTAAAAAGAAGATCAACTAAAAGCGTGGTGTATTTACCAATGAAAGCTGTAGGACTTTTTGAACGAGAAGCTGCGAAGCCAATTTCTAGATAAAGATCAGATAGTCCTAAGAACGACATATCGTTCTCAGAGCCACGCTCTCCCATAATCAGTATCCAAGCGTGATCAAACCCCGATGTTTCATCTGTGGTTTGAGAATAAAATTGAAGACGATCAAAGATGGCAATGAACCCGTCTTGAATTCTAAAAATTTCCAATTCCTTTCTGAGCATAGAAGACACCACAATTCTTAAGTCATTTTCACTTAAGACAAACGGATGCCCTTCTTGCACTTTCGCAAGCGTATTCATTAATACTCCCTGTGTAAGGAGCAGCTATGACCTTGAAGAAAACTTTAAACAGGTGTATAAAGTTCAAGGGCCTAGTGCTCGTGTTTATATCTGTCTTGAGAACAAAGTTTGGCGACCGCGTTCTCAGGGCATTTTTTTATTTCAGTTTTTAAACCGCATAAAAATTCAATTGAAAAGATCAAAAATCACAATGGCCTCACGAACTTTCGTGAAAATGCCTTGAGAGTTTCACGAATTTTCGTGAAAAAAATAGAACAGTAAAATTATAAGATTATGAAAGAAGAAGTATGCATCATCAGAAATTCACGAATTTTTCGTGAGCTTCGTTCTCAAGTCATTAAAAGTTTGTTTTGAAGAAAAAATATTAGTTCACGAATTTTTCGTGAATCTTAGTCAAAGTCAATCAACACGGAAACTTTTGTTCCTAATGTCTTTGCTAAAATGCGAATGAGATAAAGTCTTGGGTCACGCTCGCCATTGGTCAGATAATTTAAGTATGAGCGAGAAACATGATCACTAATGCCACTATTTATCCAAAAATCATAAATCGACTGATAACCTCGGCCATGAATCAACTCTTTTAAACGATCTCCAAACTTTTTTTGCCATCTTTTCTGCTCGGCCGTTAACTTACTGTTCCTCAAAACATCTCCTTTGTCTCTGGCCAATGACTTAATATTATTAAAGTTTTAAAGAATAGGCGTCCTTAAGTGAGGACTATGCTCTTGTAAGAATTCCAGCTATCGAATAAAATGAATTCTTAAAGAACTGCCTCAAGGAAAGAGGCGACATTTTTAAAACCAAGTCCCTTAGAAATGGTTCTCAGAGTGCAGTACTTAATATCTGCTTGACCTCTGATGATCCGAGAGAGGTGTCCCTTGCCGAGTTCATTTTCATACGCAAACCTTTCGATTGAAATTTGGGAATCCATAATTAACCTAGCAATTCCTTTGCCTATTTTACGAAGCTCGGCTTCCTCTGCCAGATCATACACCACCTTCTTTCGAGGCTTGCCTGAAACAGTTTTCTTACCAGAATTTAATGTTATGAGTTTTGGCATTTGCTCAATGATAGGCTTTTTTATTTCCTCGTTAGTTTCGTGTACGAATATTTCTCACGAAACCTACCGCCAATGGAGTACTTATGCGCTTGTTACTGATTGACGACAATTCAGAAATTCTATCGGCCCTAAAGGACTATTGCCTTGCTATGAATTTGGCATCATTTGTCACTACGGCCAATAGTGGCCGAGAAGCACTAAGCCTTTGCTCTTCTCAAGACTTTGACGGAATTATCTGTGACTTTGAAATGCCTGAGTTTGATGGAATCACTGTCTTTATGCTTATAAGAGAACTTGTTCTCAACATGCCTCCTTTTATTATCTTTTCTGGAAATGTGGAAATTGCCAAATACATGGCGCAAGAAAAGAATCTCGATATTCATGCTCTTATTAATAAACCTCACTTCGAGCAATTAACTGATGCTCTTAATGATATAAAGTCCCAAAAGAGGATGAAAGATTGAGATATTTCACGAATTTTCGTGAAACTCATTTATAACCCCTCAAAGACTCGTTGCTTTCATGGTAAATATTTCACGAATTTTTCGTGACGACTTCCAAAGCTCAAGCTTTTGTGTTTCATTAGCCCCACTTATAAAGAGACATAAGTAGGGAGACTCTTCGGGTGAATATCAATTCCGATGTGTTGGTTTCGGCCATCCAAAAAGTCATGACAAATTTTGAAGAACGCTTCGGCGATTCTTTATCCCTACAAGATATTGCAGACAAAACTAATTCTAGCTATACGACGATTAGAGAAATCAAAAAAGGAATTCTTAAAAACCTTAGTGTTAAAAAAGCACTTGAGATTAGCAAAAGACTTGATGGACCAGTTTCGCTTAATGAGCTTTTAGAGAAATCGCAAAGCTCTCCAAATCCAGATATATCAGACGTGACACAAAAATATTCTCATCTTTTTGAATACGCGCTTTTGCCTACTCAATTGGATCAACTTTTTGGTCATAAAGAGTTTTGTAAAATTCTATGGGCAGCCTTTAGTACAAAGCATATTTTGAAATCTGAAATATTGCGTCGATGGGGAGAAGAAGGGCAAGAAAAGCTTAATTTTCTTCTCGAAGTTGGAATTGTCATAGATGAAGGTGGACTTATAAAAGGAGTTGCTGAAAAGGCCGGAGGTGGGCCACAGACAGCGATAAAAGAGCTTGAAGTAGCATTGGCGTTCTATAACATACTGAATTCTCAAAAACAGGAAAACTGGGTAAGTTTCCAAACAAACAGCGTAAATACTCAATTTATCAAAAAATTTAGGGAAGAATTGAGAGTATTATTTAGAAAATTCGATGAGTTATCAAATCTGCCTGAATTTATAGGAAATGAGCAGATGTTTTTTGGGATGATCTTTGATAGATATGTCGAAGATTTATTAGGCAAAAAGGATAAACTCCAATGAAAACTATAAAACTACTCAGCTTATTACTTTCATTAATCTCATCTCATGGCGCATTTTCAATGAGCAAAAATGAACTTTCTAAAATTATCAAGTCAGAACTGTTTGAAAGCAATGGAGTTTCAAACGAGTTAATTCAGTTGAAACAAAAAGAAGAGTTATTAAGGGCCATTTTGAAGAATTCTGAATTCATCCAATTTAAAGATGGAACAATAATTGATCTTCAGGACTTTGAAGAGATCAATTTTAAAAAGCCTCTCAATGATGACCAATCTGAAAATTCGATCCTCGAAAAGTTTCAAACTATCGAAGGTGGTGGAACTGGGCATGGTGGTTAGTTCTTTTATTACGAACTACTTTTAATAAGTCATTTTTTATGAGTAGTGAAAACAAATAGAAATTGAAGTAAAAATCTTGGTATTAAATGTTCACTTTTAGGCACTATATCTAGAAAAATAAATTTTATGGGTTTATCAAAGAGCAAATAAGAGAACCCGAAAATTAGTAGAATTCATTTCAATAAGAAATCTCCAATTAGAAAAATACTACAACAAAATAAGGGAAGCTTAATGGACATTAATTTAGGAAATCCGCTAAAATTTCCTCAATCGGAATTCAAGACTCAAATGGAATCTGAAATTCGTTCAAGATGTAGCGAAGGAGTACTTTTTGAACTTCATGACAGACTTTTCACTGACCTTAAAAATCTATTAAAACCTATTTCCCAATCACTGGGCACACGTCAAATTTCTGAATAGGAACTTGCCATCGAAGACCTCCGACACAAGATTGAGAGGAACGTCAAAGAGTCCGAGTTACAAAAAATAATTTTTAAAAAAGAATTACTGAACCCTTCAAGATTTTCATGCATGGAAATGAGAATTGAAAAAAATGGGTCACAACGAGGAGCTCGAATTGATATCTATACATCTACTGGAAGTCAGGGAGAAATTATTGAACTTAAGCGAGCGTCGCATCCGCTTATCGCTTACAAAAATAAAAATTCTGCACGTCCGTCAAAATTATTAATACGAGGAGTAAAGCAGACCGAAAGATATGGAACATTAATTTTAGCCCTAAAAAACCAAGAAAAATTAATAAAAAAACAAATACCAATTCCCAATAATATTCGGCTTCGTTTAATAGCTGGACGACGATTAAAAAGCCATAACTCGTATACACTAATCAATGCACTTCGATCAGAATCACCCAATATTACTATCCAATCATGGGATGCATTTCTTGCTGAATGTGTAAGAATTTTTTCCTGACCAGCACGTCTCTTGTAGTTTGCTGAATTCCAGTCATAACAATTCAAACTTTCAATTTTATTTTAAACCAAATTCTTCAATTTTTAGTTTCATCATTCATGTATAGCGATCTCATCTAGCATCCTTGGATCAATGACATAGCTGATGTTTTTACTCGGCATACTCACGGAGAGAAGATTTCCAAAGACATCATAATTTAGTGATGTCGTGCTGGAGCCTTTCATAAATTTTATGAATATTACTTTTTCACGATAGGTTTACTTTTAATGAAAGTTTTGTGTAAAAAACTGTGTGGATCGTAAAAAAATTCCATGAAGCTAATTCAAGAGAGACAGGGTTCGGGGCCAACGAGAGAATGGATTCATCGTATCACCAAGATCGTAACGAGCACTTCTTCGTCGAAGGCCAAAAGTGAAGAAGCGAAACGCCACGGATGACGAGATTAGCACGTCACGATAGAAAAGTAAGATCCCGTCAGCACGTCGTTGCAAGGGAATGATAATTTCTTTTCGTTTTTTTATTTTTTTTACAGGTAAAGTCCTTTTTTTTGCCACAGGTGCGCAAAAGGAATTTTGAATTCCGATGAAAATAATCAAGAATGTAAAAATGGTTTTCATAAACAAATCATACTTTAAAATGAAGCCAGTGGGAGTTAAAAATATTTTAGTCCCATGTCGTGCAGGGCTTAATTAAAAAGGTGTTGGAGCATTTTTAATATTACCTTATTCACCGTCTGATGCTAGGTCACTTGAAAATACTGCGACTTCGGAACAATAAAACATCCATTTTTTACTTTTGTACTTTGAAAAACCACATGATGTCTTAAAATCCCTTTCTGATAAAGCCGGTCCTTTATTGTAATTATATGTAATATATCTTTTTATATCTTTATGAGCCTTTCTAATAAAAGGATAGTATGCTTCACTGAGTTCCATATTATCAACTTCACGTAACATCTCGCACTCCATATCTTTCTTCTTCACACACTTTGCAAACTTCTCAATGTAACTTGCAAATTCCTTATTTTCTTTTAAATAGCGTTTTCCGCGTTTATTTAAGACGTCAAACGACATTGACTCGGGCAAATAGGAGATTGCATCTTCAGGTGAAGGTATAACTTCTCCATTTAGTTTCATTACTGCCGACTTGGGACTTCCTTTAATTGGTTGATCTTCAAGCTTGCTTTCATTTGAGTCAAAAAAATCGGAGTATTCTAAAAATAAACTTATATCATTAAACTTAATTTCAACTCTTGATATATCCTGATTAGGGTCACGAGAAACCAAATAGCACGGATTTGTGCAAGCTCCAACCAGTTTCCCTTTGTAATAGATTCCTTTATCTTTAAACATAAAAAGATACTTATCTCCAACTTTGTAGAAGTTGTATTCCTTAGAAGCTGGCTTCTTTTTCGCCACAGGTGCGCAAAAAGAATTTTGAATTCCGATTAAAATGATAAGTGCAGTAAATATTAATTTCATTAAGTTCCTCATTTTAAAAGTTGCTTCATTCTATATCATGATTGAAT